>Ga0105162_1001213_pt1 | contig 15268 bp, 24 predicted proteins | sample JNZ201metaG_FD_81532 | JGI IMG/M metagenome (GOLD analysis project Ga0105162, IMG submission 81532) | Hot spring microbial communities from Jinze hot spring, China to study Microbial Dark Matter (Phase II) - JNZ 20120812A | ecosystem: Environmental > Aquatic > Thermal springs > Hot (42-90C) >...
CATTACACCAGATACCCATCTATTCCAAGCATGAGATGCAGCTGAGCTGGGAAGGGATTGTAGGGATAATAGATGAGTATGACCCTGAGACGGGAACCCTAATAGAGAAAAAGACAGCAAGGGAGCTTCCAAGGTCTCCGTATCCGCATCATGTCAGGCAGGTGGAGGGGTACGCGGTGCTGCTTGTTAAGAATCAGCTCCCTTTTACTCAGGCATATATACTCTACATAGATGTCTCCAGTGCAAGGCATGCTCTTCTCGAAGTGGATATGACTCGACCAGTGGACATGATAGCCGAGGAATTGCTTGCTCGGAAGAAGGTACTCAGTGCTGCAATACAAGAGAAGATTCCCCCTTCTCCTGAGCCGGGATGGATGTGTCAGTACTGTGAGTACATAAGGATGTGTATGGGGGGATAGGAGATGACGCTCTCCTTCAAGGGTACATTACCCTCTTCCTTGTCAGGGATAAACAAGCTGACTATTTTTGGATACTGTAGAAAGACCCCTTACGCAATCTTTGGTCCTCCTAAGGAAGGGAAGTCTATCTTCGCTCTTCAGGAGTCTCTCTATCTTGCTAAGCAGATGGAGAAGAATATCTTGTGGATAGACACTGAGGGAGCTCCCGTCTTTATCAACATATGGCTCGATGTGCTGAAGAAGAGATTCGATACAGACGTAGAAGTGGTATACAAAGACCTCAGGAGAATTGAGGATATTCTTGCCTTTCATGGTTATAACGTAGAGCTAAAGGTAGAGAAGACAGGGAAGATAGAGACCCTTTTCAGGGGATTCACTACCCCAGAAATAGAGAAGGTCATAAAAGAAAAGGACATTGGGGTACTTGTGTATGACAGCATGTCCAATCCTCTGAAGATGTCGTATCCTGGAGGAAGGATGAACTTTCCTGCGAGGGCGGATGCCATTGACATGTGGCTGTCAGCTGTGCACAGCTACTCCCTCGATAATGACCTGGTGTCCCTCGTAGTACATCATCACTCGGTTGACCCTACCAATCCATATGCAGAGCCGAGAGTGATAGGAGGGCAGACAATAATGTATAACTTCAAGGTAGTTCTATATCTGACGCAGAGAAAATTCAAACCCCATAGTTCTGTCAGGGATGTCTTTCTTGCTAGATATTACAACAAAAAGGAATGGGCAGAGAGTGTGCCTATAATATTAACGGATAAGGGGTATTACGATATCACTCCAGATGAGCTTGCGAGAATGGCGAAGGGGGGAAAGGGGGGATGAGATGCCTATTCCCCAGTCCTGGCTTGATGCAGTTATCGTTCGTGACTCAGTGCCTCTTGTTCTTAAGTATGGCGATGAGGAGGGTAGGATAAAATTTTTGACTCTGCCGGATAACTATGCGCCCTATTTCTATATTCGCAAGAAGCAGCTCTCCGATGCAAAAAGACTACTGTTAAAGTATGGAGCAGAAGTAGGAGATGAGGAGGGGATAGGAGCAGATGGGCATCGAGTAGTAAAGGTTGTATGTCAGGATGAGAGAACAAGAGAGGTCTTATACGAGAAGCTCGAAAGTTCCGACATAGTCACCTATGAGGCGGATGTTTCTCTGGTGAAGAGGGTCGCTATTGACTATGACATATACCAGTGTCCTGTCTCTCGTGTTGCATATCTGGATATTGAGGTGCAGGCCGAGGAAGAGTTTCCTGTGCCGTATAGGGCTACCCAGAGGCTACTCTCGATAGCCGTAGTGGGTTCAGATGGAAGGGAGGAATTCATATCAGAAAGAGACGAGGCCGAGATGTACAGGCAGCTTACTGAGGTACTAAGGAGGTATCAGGTAGTAACTGGCTGGAATTGGGAGAGATTTGATAAGAGATACCTTCTTATGAGGGCAAAGAACCTCCGTGTCCCTTTCTCTTTCTTCCCTCTTCAGGATATTGACAGTCTTTGGATATACCAGAGGGTCCGTATACTGATGAAAATAGGAGGGACAGGGAGGAGTCGACTTGAAGATGTAGCCAGGGAGCTTCTCGGGATAGAGCATAAGAGTGTCAAGACAGTAGAGGACTTCAGGAGGCTTAGAGAAAGCTTCGAGACTGATAAGAAGGAACTCAGGGAGCATAACCTGACTGATGCTCGGATAGTAGCAGAACTGAACAATCGGTATGGCATACTAAAGCCGTTCTTTGACCTTGCAACAAGATATCCTGGTCTGACTATAAGAGAGACTTCCTCAATGCTAAGAGTATGGGATACAATACTGCTCTGGAAGGCAAGGCAGTATAGAACCAAGGATGGATGCAGGATAGTGCTGCCTACAATGCGTGAGGGAGAAGATATCCTCAGAGGAGGGGATGTGTTTACCCCTCTGAGGGGAGTGCACCGTTCAGTAATTGGTCTCGATTTTAAAGCCCTGTATCCTTCTATTGTCCATACCTTCGAGCTTAGTCCGGAGATGATTTCTCTCTACCAGGCATGGAAAGCAAGTGGATTAGGAATGGAGGAGTGGTATGAAGGACTACAGGGGTGAGCATCCGATAGATATACGGGAGTATCTTGCCTTTGTAGCTTTCATGAGGAGCAAGGGGCTTCCTCCGATTATTGCAGACGAGGTAGAATCGTTCATTGAGAGAAGGGAAGAGGCAAAGAAAAAGGGTAACCGGTGGGAGGAGCTCGGGTATAAGCTTCTCCAGGTGTCTTCCTATGCAATAGGAGGAATAAGCAGGAAAGAGAAGAGCGGAGATGCAGTATCGCAGTATTATTCAAGGTTTCCTGATGCTTCTTACTATAATACTGTGACCTCTCTCGCAAGGGAGATAATTCATGTGCTGGCCAAGGAGGTCACTAAGCTTGGTTTAATTCCTTTGTACGGGGATAGCGACAGCATCTTTGCTGAGTATTCGGGGTCTCCTTTCTCTCTCGCACTAAAGGCAAATGAGATAGCGGAGGTCGTTAATCGGTATATACAAGAGGGGATAAGAGAGGCATACGGTATACGTAGAAGCTCCATTACTGTGGAACCAAAAGCCGTGTATGAGTACCTCTTCTTTCCCTCTGTGAAGAAGAGGTACAGGGGAAAGGGAGTGTGGAGGGATGGCAAGTATGAGCAGTGGGATGAGATAGTTGGTTTCGAAGCCAAGAGAACAGATGCTTTCCCCCTGCTAAAGGAGGTGCAGGAGAGGGTGCAGGAGATTCTTGTGTCTGTACCTCCTGAGGAGGTGAACAGGGTTCTGCAGGGTTATCTCCAGGAGGTAGAGAGGAGGGTAAGAAATGGTGAATGTGACGATAAGCTCATAATGACAGTTTCCCTGAGAAAGAGAGACCTTGACAAGTACACTACTAATGTACCTCAAGTAAGAGTAGCAAGGAAGCTCAGGGAGAGGGGAATACTTGATATCGGTACAGTACAGTGGATTGTTGTTAAAGCGGATAGGAAGGGCAGGGTGGAAGAGCCAGTAATCCCGGGACAGCCAGTTCCTAAGCCAGAACCATCCGGGTATGATTACTACATTAGGAGAGTAAGGAGAATGGTAGAGAGACTGTTAGGGGGGCGGATAGATGACGCAAGAGTGGTTGACCTTTCTGAGGACTGAGACAGTCGGTCTCGTCTTCCCAAGAGAGATGCTAAAAGAGAGAACTGTAGTACATGACCTGCAGACCTACATAAATATCATAAGGGCATACAACGGCAAGGCTGATTGCTACGCTTCCTTGTACTCCCTTCCTCAGATAGAGCGTAATGTCTACGATACCCTTTACCTGGACATAGACGGGTCTGGGTACCAGGATGCCTTTGCAAAGCTGGAAGCGGTTCTTCACCTCCTGGCAGGCTATAACTACAGGGTATACTGGAGTGGGAGAAGGGGATTCCATATATACATTGACTTTCCTCCTACCCACTTACATCACCCTGCTCTAACGATGAAGCAGTTCCTATCTCCTCTGAAGGAATACGTAGACCCTCATACAAGGGGTAATATAAGACAGATGTGCAGGATTCCGTATACCATACATCCCAAGACTGGTCAAAAAGTAGTCAGGATATACAACATGGATTCTCCCATTGAGGATATACTTATACCTAAACCAGAGGGAAACCTTGCACTAAACGAGAGCCTGCCACGAGTCTTAGTCGATATTGATAGTAAGATAAAAGAGGAGTCCTTTGAGGCAGCCGAGATAGTGGTAAATGTGGACTCCTTCCCTCAGTGTATCGTGAATATACTGGTTACTCTGGCAGAGACGGGAGACCTGTCTCATCAGGGAAGACTCCATCTCACTGCGGTTCTGCTCTGGGCAGGGTTCTCCCCATCGGATATCCATTCTATACTGAAATCGGCTAAGGATTATCGTCCGGAGGTCACAGAGTATCAGATAGCAGCGATTAAGGCAGCGAGGTTAAAAGGCTACTCGTGTATACGCCTGAGAGAGTTTGGTCTATGCCCCCTGGAGGACCTGGATATACTAAACTGTGAGTTTTATCCCTCTATAAACATGTATTTACTGGACTATGGCAGAGGATGAAGAAGGCTGCCCGCTATGTCCGATAGCAGAGGAGTTCTGCGAGTATACCGGCAAGCCGGACGAGAGTAAAGAGCTGGTTAAGGGCATTGTAGAAGGCAAGTTGACCCCGGAGGAGGCCAAGAGAAAACTCGAGGAGCTTATCTCTCCCGAGAAGCTCGAGGAGGTACGGAAGAAGCTCCTCCAGAGGCTTCAAGAACGAGCTGGGAAAGCTCAGGGATAGGCCTCAGAATCCTGTGTATACCTGCCTTTACAAGCACGTGAAAGGAGACAATGAGGAGGCGTACAGTCTCAGAGAGACTAGGGGTGCCAAACATCTCCCTCAGCTCCCTGAGGAGAGAAAGAGTTCCTTCGTCGATTCTGACCTTCAGCGTATAGTTCTTCTTCATCACCTTATATCGTGGCCACGAAGTCTTATATTCGCTCTTTCTTTTCTTTCCCCTGGGAGGTGAACCATGGCCAGGATAGACCTTGCACAGAAGAAGTGGGAAACGAAAGTCCCTGCCCGTGCAGCGGCTTGGAAGCGTGGCGTGACAGGAAAAGAAGATGCCTACTGCAAGGGACTCTCGGAGTTCATGGGGTTGCCCTGCAACCCTGAGAAGGTTGCTTCCTACAGGGAAGGCGTAGGCATCGTTACTCCTGAGGACTTCGCAGCCGCTGTCAGGGGTAAGGGAGCGAAGTGGAGGGCTAGATACATCGAAGCGATGAGTGGGGCTCGGTAAGCCCCCTCATTCCTAAAGCGCCCTCCTTCTCCTTTTTTTATATAGAGCTCTTAATAGGTATAATGTGGCCTGCGGTACTATCTATCGGATACTGCGAAAGACTCTTGGTGTAGAGAACTTTAGAGCATATCCTCCTGAGCCAGAAATCTACACCACTTCCCATTGTACTTTTGATATGAGGAAACCCACGGTAGTCCGCAGGATGGTTGAGAGAGGGGGAGAAAGGTCAGTACCGGCGTACGCAGTTGCTTCTGTAGCACATACGGATAATCAAACCTTCGGGGATACCGTTGTCCTCATAGAGAATACAAGTAGAACAGCGGAGGAACTACAGAAAGTGAGAGGTTGTCGGCTCCTCGATGTGCATCAGTATCCTCAATGGGGGATTTCCCATGTACACTTTGACTGCAGAGATGCAGACATAGTACGGTTGATGGAGATAGTACTCGAGGGTTAAATCTAAGAAAGAGAAAGGAAAGAGGATGGTTCCCGAGACGAAGGCTATCGTAACGGAAGTGTTGCGCAAGATATCGGAGACCATTAGACCCTATGTTACCAGAGATTTCTGTGCTGCAGTATCTCGCAGAATGATGGAGCTCGATGGGCTGGTCTATGAGGCTCTGAGGAGAAGGGACTACGATGCTGCCTATTCCTTCCTGGTGGAACTCCTAAACTTTAGTGTCGTTCGAGAGGTCGCCTGTGGTGCGAGGGAGGCGGAAGCCTGGCCTGCTTATCGCCGAGCAGAACTACAGCGTTCAGGTTACTTGTAGTAGCCATATAGTGCCAGTCAGCATTGACCCAGAATCCTGCCCTCTCCTTATATAGGTTAGCATAGTATTCTCCCCTTCTCCTATACTCGAGGAAAGCCTGGTATACAGTTCCTCCATCTAGCAGGGTTCTATAGAAGGCAAGGTGATAGTCTATCCAGTCCTGGAAGTAGGGGTTATCAGGGTCATCGAAGGCAGCGTACATAGGTGCAGTTGCTCCTACATACGCCTTAGCCCCCATTGCTATTGTTGCAGGACCAAGCTTAGAGGCGCTATGGCAAGCCGGGAGAGCAACGATTATCCTATCCTTGACTCTTTCCCTCCTAACATCATCTATATTGAACATACCAAGGATGATGTCCTCACCGTATAGAACATCTTCTCCTCCATGACCTCCGTACATAATGGCAAGGAGTTCCTCATTTCTCGATAACTGAGCAAAGAAGGGGATGCGGGTAGAGAGGAGACCAGGAAGGAATGACACGTTATATCCCTTGTTCTCTGCAAGTTCCTTTACCTTCTCCATGAGGATAAATGAAAGATGGGTAGGACTCCAGAGGAAGGGAGCAGATATCACAGTTCTCATAATGTCCCTCAGCGAAAGACTGCTCTCGATAGCTTCAGAGTGAGTTTATAGGGACCCCTTATAGTGATAGGAGTACTGAAAGGCATGTATCCCGGAGCTCTTATCGTAAGAGTATAAGATGCTGGTGGGACAGTCAAGAGTGCTCTCCCTGAAGAGTCAGTGTAGCGTCCTATGCCATTGATAGAGACATAGGTGCCTGGAATTGGACGGTCCGTGTCCCGGTCTACAACCGTTATCTCTACCGGAACCGTTGCCATCACTCGGTCATTCTTTCAGGGAGATATATAACCCTCCGAGGAGAGCAGCGAGGTTAAATAGCTCCCCTATTATCCAGTGATGCAGGCGGTCGAAGTTCCCATAGTCGAGGATATCATCTTCAACAAGACTTTTGCCGATGAGCCTGAGGAGCTCGAGAGCCTGCCAGCTTACCTGGGATATCACGATTGATATTTTCTCTTAGGATTATTTCAAATCTCCCAGGCAGCCTTCCAAAGGTCCCTGAGAAGACTCGTAACGAGGTCATCAAGGATATGCTGAGCAGCGTACAGTCCAGCAGAGGGTCCGAATCTCGCGCTGATATACATTACTCCTGCAGGGTTATGGAGTGCTCTGTGAGGAAGACCCAGGGGAGGGAAATCAAGTACTCTGTCAACCATCTTCGCCTGTCTCTCTGAGAGACCAAAGAGAGGCGCTTTTAGCCTGTGCAGCTTATGGGCAGGCATCCAAGTAAGATAGTATACCCAGGATAAAAGGACTGATAGTAGAGGATATATATAGTTAGTCGAACAACTATTAGAGAAGATGGCAAGGATAGTGAATATCTCCTTGTCCGAGAAAGAGTGGGCAATGATAGAGCCTCTAATCACCCTGTTTTACGAACAGGGGTTGATAAAGAACCGTTCAGCGAGTGCCTTCTGCAAGTGGTGCGTCATCCATACCCTTCTCGAGATTTCCCAAATAGGTGCTCAGAGGAGGTCAGAGAGTGAGAAGGAGAAAGGAGAAGCCAATACGGGTGGAGCTGCTGCAGCTTCTGGCTAATGGTCTTACCCTTAAAGAGTGCGCAGAGAGGGGAGGCTGTTCAATCATGACAGTGGTTAGAACGAGAGAAAAAGCTGAGAAAAGTGTGGAAAAACTTCTCAAGGAAGGGAAATCTGTTGAGGATATTGTCAGGCAGACAGGCTTTCCCAGGGATTTTGTGGTGTCCGTAGTCAAGAAAATGGCCTATACTATCCCCGTTAAAGGCCTAAATGAGGGCACTGTACCTTTTAAGGAACCCTTTATCGTAGAGAATGAAAGGAGGGAGGGGGAGGGGGGTAACAGTACTCATGCTCCATCGGTGAGAGAAAATTTTCTCTCATCGAGTGGAGAAAACTCACATAAAGGAGGTGATAAAGTGAACGGGAACTCTGAGCAGGATAGCACGATACTCCTGAGAGGGCTCCTCAAGAGAGTTCGGGGAATCAGCGATGATACGATAGAGAGCATCTGCCAGTTCTTCGATGAGAACTCGGAGGTCTATGAGCAGAATCCCTCTATGCTACTCGGACTACTGGAGGCAATGGGAGTGAAGCCAACGAAGGCAATGTTCATAGTATCGCAGTTCCTTTCTGCTCTGCATGGTGTTCCACCTGGATTCTGGTATCCAGGGCAGCCGGGACAGATGCAGGGTCAGACAGTCCCGATATGGCCAGTACAGCCTCAGCCCTCTCCTCATAGGGAGTCCTCTTCGAAGGAGGTGGACGAATGGTTCCGGAGATACCTGCAAGCAGCTACTATCCAGATGCTGAGAGGAGGAGGATTCGGAGGCTCTGTTATTCCTCCCTATGCTACTGTAGTACAGGAGCCTGTAGTAGATGCCACGGGCAAGCCTGTAAAGGATGAGTTCGGTAACTATGTCGTGAAGACGGTTATAACTCCAGCGATACCTGCGTCTAAGAAAGAAGAGAGCAAGGGAGAGGGGAGTAAGCTAGCGGAGGAGATTGCAAAGCTCGAAAAACAGAGAGCGGATGCCCTCGAGGCAAAGCTTCTAGAGGTGCTCAAGACTCACAGTGATGAGGTGATAAAGGACTTGAGGCAGCAGGTGATAGCTCTTGCGTCAAGGAATCCTCTTGCAGAGGCGGAGGATATAATAAAGAGACTCAAGGAGATGGGTCTCTTTGCTCCCGGTACACCCAATATCGAGATTGCGAAGATGAATGCAGAACTGCAGAAGTGGATGCATGAGCAGAATATGCAGTTCAAGAGATGGCAGGAGGAGATGAAGGAGAAGAGACTCGAGAGACAGGAGGCGTTGGCGAGAGCAAAGATGTTCGGTGAGACTCTGAGGCAGGGAATAGCAGACCTCGGTAAGCCTCTTATCTCTGCCTTTGTAGAGGGGTACAGGAGCGGAGGAGGAGCACGGAGTTCCTCTTCCAATCCGTCCTCTCAAGTCAAGGGATTGAAACTCTCTTCTCTCTCTGACCAGGAACTCCTGAAGCTGAAGCAGGAGGCCGAGGAGACCATAAAGACAGTGAGCAAAGTAGCAGAGGAAGTGGAAAAAGAATTAAAATCCAGGACACCTCCCTCTCAGTGATGCTCAAGAGAGAAGTACAGAGAATACTTGTTGAAGCAGCTCTGAGAGCCTGGGAGGGATATCTCGATACCTGGATTGAGAAGTATGGGCAGCAGGGACTAGACCTTCTTGTAGAGGAGGATAGAGATGCAATTGAGCATCTTCAGAGAACGAGACCAGACTTAATGGCCTGGATACCAAGGGTAAAGAGGATAGTATCAGGGAGAGACTGGGACGTCGATTCCTTTACCGAAAGGCTATGTGAATATCTGAGGAGGAAGGGGCTCAGGGTCACTACTAAACATGAGAAATGGATAAGAAGGGAGATGGAGAGGGTAAAGCAGTTCCTCACGGAGGGGGATTAGTTGGGGCTCTGGGTCCTCAAGTGTCCTAAATGCTCGAAGGATGAGGCGTTTATTGGAGAGTGTACATACGAGAAGACAGACTCCGGATTCATCCTGAGATGTCCTCATGGGGTCATGAGGGTCAGAGGGGAAGGCTTATTAAATCCAGAAGTAGGTCGTAAAACAGAGGTGAAACGGGTGTTCGAGACGCTAAGTGTCCTGTACAAGCCCCTGGAAAGGCCCACCGGCATCTCAGCAGACGAGAATAACCTTATCTGGACGCCTCCGGTAGTCGGGACTATAGTCGGCGATGTTCTCTATGATACTGTCTTCGGGAAAATCGGGAGTGCTCTGGTTAACCTGCTGACAGGGGTTGCAATAGAAGCAGGACTCCTTGCTGCGAAGGAAAAGATATCAGACTATGACAAGAGATGGCTGTCCAGGCTTGCTGCCCACCATATTACCAGGGTAGGTAGGCTTGCAAGTCCTGGAGAGTTCTCTCTCTCCCTCGGAGAAGCGAAGGACCTTGGAGCTGCCCTCAGGGAGCGCAGGTTCTCCGATGTAGCCAGAATCCTAGTGAAGAGTAAGGAGTCATTGACCCTGGCTATCAGTGATATCAAGAGGAAGTGGCAAGAACTGGTAACCCCCACGCCTCCTGCACCTCCGGCACCTGCACCAACACCTCCTGTAGTCCCGACTGTCCCGGCGGAGGAGGTCCTGTAATCCTTTGAAGGAAGAGTGCTACAGGCTTCTACGCCAGTAGAGGCTAGGGCTTACAGTAATGGCTTAGCAGACTGGTAGGCAGCTCTCCCGTAGGCATCGAGTAGGAGAGCGAGAGCATCACTTGCCCTATATCCCTTCTTCTTCATGTCGCAGAGATACTCTCGAAGCTTCTGGTAGGTCTCTGATGTCAGGCGGATAGTGACTGGCTTCGTCACCTTCTTCATCGATAGCTCTTCTGCGATACATGTGTTATAAATTCTCTCTTCTTTAAGGCAGAGGGGATAGTAGGGGCTATGCTAAGGGCTAGGCAAGTCACTCATAATAGGTAATAGAATTACTAATTACGAGTGATTATATTACTCTCTGTAAGTAACAAAGTCTCTCAGAGCCATCTTTACACTAACACTCCAGGGATGTTCACTATTAAAGAGAGAAGAAAACAGGGAGAGGTAAAATCGTAAGACATGTTTTACAACCTTTATATCCCTTCTCTACCATGTGCTATCAAAAAAAGAGGTGATGAAGGATGCCGAGCATTCCCATACTCGAGTTCCAGAGACTGGCAGGGATTCCCTTCTTCGCAGGAGGCAGGAAGGCGGTAGAGGTAGAGGACCTAGCACCCGAGGAGGAAAACGCTGTCAAGAAGTGCCTTGAGGATAACCTTACCCTGATGGAGAAGGTTAGTCCTACCCTCGCAGCAACTCTCAGAGGTCAGCAGAACTTCTTCCTCCAGGCAGCGAGATACATGAAGGGGAGGGTGAAGAAGCCCATCTCCTATCCGGCTATGTCCGGGACAATAGGAGTGAACTTCCTCATCCCCCAGGCAATCAGGTACGTGGCGACTCCCTCTGCAACTGACCCGGCGTACACCAGCTATCCTGCCAATTCCTGGGACCTCTCTCTGACTGCCGGTACTGCTACATGGCTGTTTGGGGATGGTACTAACTATTACAAGACCAGGTCTACCGAGAACCAGAGGTTCATCATTGCTATTCCCAAGGACTGCATCATAGAGATAGGGAGTACTCCCAGACTAGAACAGTTTATCGTGAAGAGTGAAGCAGAAACAAAGTATGCCCCCTGGACCGTGCATCCCTTAGCCGAGCTAACTATTGAGCCTGGTAAGACTCTCTATCAGTACCCGACTATAGGAGGACTTATTCTGGACTGGACTCTAGGCCAGATGTTAGGTGCAATGCCAGCGAAGAGCGGGACGTCAACTGTAAAACTGCTAGGGCTGTATTTCTATGAGTACGATTTCCATAGCACTCTGAAGTGGGTGGCATAATGCTGATAGGGCAGACTCTGGAGGGCAAGAAGATTGTCCAGGTAATAGCCAGTGGTCCTACAAGCTATACCACAGGGGGTTTCACAGTCACTCTGGGAGAGCTACGCTCAATCCACTCTGTCAGCGTGAGCGTCAGGGCGAATGCGAGAGCAAATGACCTTGTACGCCAGGTCGATTACAGCGTATCCGGGAATACTCTCACCGTCAGAGTATACCAGATAAACACAACTACCGCCTCTCCTACCACCTGGGCAGAGGTCCCTGCCGGAACAAACCTCTCGTCTCTGGTGCTCGAGATTGTTGCAATAGGTATCTAAGCCCCCTTTAACACAGGGGGTATTCTCTTTCTTTTTTTGGGTTATAGGCAAGGATTAAGAAGGGTCTCTCTTATACTGGAATCAGAGAGAGTGGGAGGTGAGTAATGACGGCCGCGACAGATGCTCTTGGTCTTGTGCAGGAGGGCCAGTATCTAACTATATACATACCCCCGCAGAATCGAGCACTGGTATTCAGGGTGCTCTCGAGAATTAATGCCGGTGCAGAGAAGATTCCCTATGGGAGACTACCCTTGACCTTAGGAGAGACCCTTCCTACCTATGACGGTGGGACGGTGTCTGTTCCCGCTGACGGAGTGCTGCCTGGGAGGGCGTATACTCCTGTAGGCAGGTCCTTCCCTCTGGCAGAGGCTGTCTATGACACTACTGACATGTGGTACACCCCTAAGGAGGACAGAGACCACCTATTCCACGTGATACACCAGCTGACTCCCAGCTGGCTGAGAACGGATGTCCAGATACCGAGAGCGGTCACTCAAGGGAGGTTCCAGAAGGAGAGGGTGATGGCAGGCATTGACAGGAATATAGGGTACCGCAGGGGTCGTCTTGAGATAGTGCACATCCCCGAGGTGTACTACGGGTTCAGGTGGGGCAATGACTCTAACCTGAGCGTGTACACAGGGGTCTGCTTCACGTATGCGGAGTACGTGATAGAGGTACCGAAGGATGCTACCGAGGTCTTCAACATCCTGGTCAGGAAGATACCTTCCCATTGGGTATCCCTGCCAGTAAGCGTGTACGACAGGACAATAGAGAGAGCTCTGATATCTGCGTACGGGTTCGAGGGGTTCCCGTTGTACCCGGCGTACAAGAAGGACGTTGCTATAGAGGAGTACTCTCGCCTCTTGGAGGTGTCTAAGGTATGAGCGAGCTCTTCACTCTGAGCGGTACGATAACCGGGAGTGGGACAGTGAGTCTCAGCGGTGACCTCCTATACAGCAGCACGACCGTGGTAAGGATGCCAAAGGGGATGAATGCGAAGGTCTGGTGTAAGAGAATTACTGCTTCGGCAGCCGGAACAATAACAGTGGATTACTCTCCAGATATCACTGTAGCCTCTCCCACCTATATCCCAGTGATAAGAGAGTATCTCGCTGCTGCTGGAGAGTACCACATAGAGAAAAGGAGGCCGACTATCCTGAGAGGGATTACGGGAAACGAGGGTTTCAGAGTCTCGGTCTCAGGAACAGGAACCTATACCATAGACCTCGAGGTAGAATTCGAAGAGTAGATATAAGACTGGAAAGCTGAAGGGAAGGCGATGGTGGACAGGGTCACAATGAGGGTAGAGAGGTCCTCGGTCGAGGTAGGCGACTCTATTCTGGTAGAGGGACAGGTCTTCCCTCCTCTGCCTCTCATACCTGTGACTATCTTTGCTGATAGCACTGTAGTAGCAAGGACCTTCACAGAGGTAGGAGGAGTGTACAAAGCATGGGTAGTGTTCCGTACCAAGGGCAAGTACTCCTTACGTGCCACTGCAGATAATGTTTCGTCGCCTCCTCTTTTAGTTGAGGTGTGGCAGTATCCTCCGGAAGGGAAGGTAGTGACGGTCGTACCTGAGGTCATAGCTCCTCCTACTGTTGCCCCTCCTACTGCTCCTCCTATCACTCTTGGAGAGTTAAGGAGTCTCCTCGAGAGAGTTCTCTCTACGTTTCCGAGATGGGGTAGAGATATCGAACTCCGTTGGACGCACGGAAGACAAATAATTGCTCCTCCCGCCAACACAGCGTTAGTCTCACAGAGAGTAGGGTCTGACAGGAAAGGATACATATATGGATTCTCGATGACTGCGGGAGAGGGAAACCAGTTCACCATTTCATGGGTCTCCTCTGGGGAGGTAAAGAGTAGGGTAATTCTCCTCCCGAACATGGGTACTGTGCAACATGTAGATATCATTCCTCTCAACGAAGGAGCAGAGGCTGATGGAAATACTACTATCACCATTAAAAATGTGAACGCAGGGACTCCAGGGAAAATCTACCAGGCGTCCCTGCTATACGGGGAGATATAATGGCCGAGTTAACCACAGTCTCAGGAGGTTCAACGAACGTCAATGCATCCCTCCTCGGAGCAGACGAGACCTCCCCTCAGAGCATCACTCTATATGTGGAAGGGAGATTCGTCCTAGAGGTATATGCAAGTGCGACCTCTCCTACTAACTTCTTCCTTGATGTCTCCTTAGATGGTAGTACATGGATAGAAGGGTTCGACTCCTGGACCTCTACCACAAAGGTCAAAGCAGGGTATATGAATGCATTCCCATGGGTGAGGTTAAGGAGCGCAGCTGCGGGAGGAGCGGGTGATAAAGTAAATTTAATATTGACAGCGTCAGGGTGATGTGAGAGTATGCCCTTTAGACTGTACTGCGAGCATGTGCACGATATTCCTGCCCCTACTAGAGGGTACTTTGTGAGCAGTGTGTCGACCTCCACTACGTCAGCTGTGAGTGGAGTAGGGTCGGGAGGAGCACACCAGCCTACCTCCTTTATTTTAAGTGGAACCTGGGACGGTGATTGGGTAACTCCACCTTACAGGAGGGAGATATACCACGGAACCGGAGCTAGCCTGCCAGGAAGACCTGTGGTTGGAGCAGACGAGGCGATAGTGAACGTACAGGTTATGTCAAGCGTTGCTGGTAGCCACTCTCACCCGTTATCATACACGACTGCGGTATCCGGAGTCTCCGTTTCCACATCACCAGCTGTGGTAGGAATACCAGATAAGACAGGGAAGGTGATACCACTGTGAGTCCTACCGTGACGTATAATGGAACCAAGTACGAGGTGCCTGAGCTTGACCTCGCTCCTTCTTATGTAATAGCATACTGTCCCCCTATCTATGTGGGAAGAAATGGGAGAACAGGTGCCTATGACCTGGTAGGGACACGGCTTATTGATGTTCTTCTGGAGGCAAAGAACAGAATAAAGGACACAGGAGGATGCATCCTTCTCAAGGGAGGAGTCTACACCATAGAAGACACCTTCCCCGATGAGGATGTCTCTGGGAAGATACAGCTCCAGGGAGAGGGGATAGGAACAGTCATCTTTAATCCTCCGGGCAAAGATGCGATAGACCCCACCAAGGTCAGGCTGTTCGGTCTGGTGTGGTATGACAGAGACGGAATCCCTCATGAGGAGGTAGGAGGAGGAGTCACTAAACTATCCCAACTGGAGATTGATGTAGACAAGGACTGGGGAGAGCATGCGATAACAAGACTCGGGTCTCTCTCCTTGTACAAAGGAGGGTCTTATGTAGGTTCATTGTGGGGAGACCCGAATACCCTTACAATCAGTAGTGGAGTGCCCGTAATAGCGGGCAGTACTGCAGTCAGGCTTAACTCCGGAGAAGGCTCTGTGGAGATACACGGGATAGGAGGGTTAGACATGCTGAGCAAGAGGATAAAGAATCTCGCTCCTCCTGCCGACCCCAATGATGCAGTATCTTACTCTACGGCAC
>Ga0105162_1001217_pt1 | contig 15248 bp, 15 predicted proteins | sample JNZ201metaG_FD_81532 | JGI IMG/M metagenome (GOLD analysis project Ga0105162, IMG submission 81532) | Hot spring microbial communities from Jinze hot spring, China to study Microbial Dark Matter (Phase II) - JNZ 20120812A | ecosystem: Environmental > Aquatic > Thermal springs > Hot (42-90C) >...
GAATGCAACCATCTTGGATGTTTGTCCTTTCCCCGATTCTTATATAATTTACATCACCACGAATTACAGCATTGAACCATATATTTGCATCTTTACCAATTACAACATCGCCGATTATCACAGCTCCATCGGCTATAAAAACGGATTCGTCAATTTCTGGGAATTTACCTCTATAAGGTAATATTTTCATCGGACCGCTGCTTTTTGTTTTAATTTTTTTGAATATGTTCCCAAGAATTATTCCAGCTTTTTAACTCAACAACGACGCTACCTACAAGAACTTTTAATTTGCCTTTCAATGGGATTGCTTTTTCATCTGCGCTTATCCAGCCAGTAAAATCTCCAGTTAAACCAAAAAAACCAATATAATTTGCCTTACCATCTATTTCATAAGAATCAACGGGTTTGCTTATAGCGTCTATCTTTATCTTTGTCTTCTTTCTACCAAAATTTATAACTGTAATTCCCTTCGTTCCCTCAATAAAAGTTGGTACAGCTATTGTCTTTGTTTGATTGAAATTTGACCTCGCATAATAAAAAAGAGATGGTCCATCACAATACATCGTTGAAATTTTGACCGTATCTATCTTACGCCCTTTCGTATTGTATTCAAAATTATAATAGTTTTTCTCAACAACATATGCAGACGGATTTTCAATGAGCTGGTATTTGACGCTTTGATAATACTTTCGCTCGCGCTGTTCGCTGTGATATCTTCTTGCGATAAATTTTGAATCAAAAACAGCTTCAAAATCAGCATGGATGTCAACAAACGGAACCGAATAAGAATCAATCCTTACCCTGACCTTGTAAAAATCAATCCCATTTTCACTGAACTTATCAACAACTTTAAACTTTATCTGACCAAGTTTGAAAAAAAGATACTTGACTTCATAAACAAGTTCCTCACCAACCTGAATGAACGATGTGTTGAAGACTTTATCAAATTTTTCAAATTCCTGTTGATGAAAATCTGTTGATATTGCGAAAACTAAAGCAATTATAAAGTTCATAAAAAATTACTCTTCAGAACCAGTTGCCTTTCTTGGTGTTCTTTTTCTTGCTGGGAGTTTCTCTTCAAGCTTTGACTCAAGCTGTTGTTGTGCTGAAATTATCCTCTCTTCAAGTATCCTTTGATAGGCGACGATCTCACTTGTTTGCTGTTTTAAAACATCAACTATTGTTTTCAAATCATTCGTTGTAACCTCAATTTTCCCAGCTGTATTTTCAAAACCCTCAATTATATTTTTCTCCGCCGATTTCGTCAATCTTGAAAGATTTACTATCCCAAACACAACACCAGCTGAAATAAGTATAAGGATGATAAATCCAGCGATAAGTGTTGCTCTGTTTGAGCTAAGCTTTGAAATTATCTCGTCAATCTTTGATGTATTTTCATCAATTTTAGTTGAAACCTCTTTCACCCCAGCCCCAACTTCACCAATTGAGTTTTTCACATCTTTAATCCCATTTTCAACGCCCGAAACTTTTTCTTCAACCTTTGAAATACGGTTTCTCAAATCACGGTTCTGTGCCTCAATTTGACCTATCCTCTTTATTATTTGTTCATTTCCAGCAGAAATTGAAGATAACCTTGAATCAACTTTTTCAATCTTTGAAGAAAGCTCGTCCCTTACTTGATTAACGCTTTGATTTAGCTTTTGATCAAATTCTCCACGGAGTGCATCTACTTTTTCTTTAAGTGAATTATCCATTGCTTCAAGTTTTTTCATTACATCGTCAACTGAATATTTCGTAATTTGCTGTTGAACTTGGGAGAAAAGGCTTAGAGAAAAAATAAAAATCAAAAGTAGCGTCAATTTAAGTTTCATTTTTTCACCGGTAATTTATTTTTAAATTTAAAGCCCCCGCAGAGAAATGGGGGCTTTGTTCACTTATTTACCACTTGCCAGAAGCTTCTCAGCCTGTGGCATAAGTTCAAGCGCTTTTTGGAATTGTTCATCAACTTCAAGCATTATCGGATACCATCCCTCATTTCGCCAGATAAACCTTGCGATATGTGCCTTTAAAATCGCTTTTATATATGGAAGATCCTGACTGTATTGTCCTTCGTCCCATTTTATTCCCTTTGATATGACGAAATCTTTAAATTCATTAAGCATCTCCTCCGTTATCATGAAATTCTTTTTGAAATTCTCAAAGTTGTTCCCATATTTGCTTCTTATCTCATTCCCTTTCACATCCATAAAGTTTGAAATGAAAATATAAAACAGATTTTGTCTTCTTATGTTAACTGAAAGTTCCGTCAAGTTTTGTGTTTTCACAACAAAATCGGGAGCAATTCCGCCCCCGCCGTAGACAGGACGGGATAAAATTTTGGTGTTATAAACAGTTTTTGCCGAATCTTTACCACCACCCAAATGTTCAGCTATTGATACATATTTCTTCCCTTCATAAGGCTTTTGGATTAATCTCCCGCTTGGCGTGTAATATCTTGCTGTTGTCAATCTAATTGCAGATCCATCATTTAATGGGAATTGTCTTTGCACAAGTCCTTTCCCAAATGTTGTATCGCCCACCACTAAACCTCTATCCCAGTCTTGTATCGCACCCGCAACTATTTCGCTTCCAGAAGCTGAACCTTGATTAACAAGCAGGATAACCGGGATGTTTTCAAGTGTTCCTTCAGAGGTAGCATAAAATTCTTCATTATATTCAGGAAGACGACCTTTGGTATAAACTATCAATCTTCCCTTTGGAAGGAACTCGTCAGCAATCTTCACCGCCTCTGAAAGAAGTCCACCAGGGTTGTTCCTTAAATCAAGAATGAGTTTTTTCATTCCCTGTTCTTTTAACTTCCGAACCGCTTCTTTAAACTCCCGATCCGTTGTCTCAGAAAATCTATTTATGCTTATATAGCCGATGTCTTTTGAAACCATAACAGCAACATCAACGCTATAAATTGAGATTTTATCTCTTGTTATCACAAAGTCAAGCAGTTCTTTAACCCCAGGTCTTAAAATTGTCACTTTTACCTTTGTTCCCTTTGGACCGCGAAGTTTCTTTATCACATCCTCATTTTTTAATCCTATAGCTGGTTGATCATCTATTTTAATTATTTTGTCCCCAGCCATTATCCCAAGTTGTTCACTTGGACCACCTGCTATCGGCGAGACAACATTTATCGTATCGTTTATTATTGTGAATTCAATCCCGATGCCCTCAAAGCTTCCTCTTATATCTTCATTTACTCTTTCCATTGCTTTCGCAGGAATATATACAGAATGTGGATCAAGAACACCAAGCATTCCTTCTATTGCAGCCTCAACAAGAGTTTGAGTATCAATTTTATCAACATAATTTTTCCGTGCGAGATTTAAAACATCGTTTAGTTTCATTATTTGTATATAAACATCATCACCGGAAAACAAACTATTTAAATTTGCTCCAATTACTATCCCAACTAAAAGGACAATTATTATCGTCAATGGTGAAAACCTTTGCCTGAGCATAATTTTTACCTCCTAATAATCTACTTTTATTTTGACATAAGTTAAAAAATTTTTTTCATATTTTCCAGCACCAAATCCAAGCAAGATATCTTTCTTTATTTCCCATAGCAAATCAAAACCAAGTTTAAGTTTATTCTCAATGATCCCGTCAAGAAATTTAACTTTTTCGGCATCCCATTGGCGATGCCCAAGATTGAAATCGCCACCAACATTTATCGTATCAGATTCAATTATCGGGTTTCTCCCGTGCCTTGTTCTTTCTACAAAAATTGTCAAAGTTGCTCTTTTTGATAGAAGATAAATAATTTTGATGAAAAAATCATCTGAATTTGGACCTATCTCATGACCTAAAAGAAAACCGTTATGCGTGTAATTATTTTCGTTGAATCTGTGAGAGTAAACATAGGGTTCAATTCGTGTATATTCAAGTATAAGATCAGCGTTTTTAATAAAATTTGCGAAATAAAGCCCGAACTGATAACCGAGTTCGTTCCCATACCACCCGGTGCCAAGTGTTGGGAAATTTATATCATCAATTAAAACTGTCCCGTAGATTTGAAGGTTCTTAAAAATGTTTGATTTAAAATCAAAGCCAAGCAATGCATTGTCTCTGTCTTGGAGTGAATGTTCCGCAGATTTATAAAAGTTAATAGGATTAAGATAAGCAAGCTCGGGAAAGCGTTTGGTGTAAATCACGCCCTCCCAAACCCCGAAATTAAACTTGTCCCAAAAGTTAAAATTTAATCTGTGTGTTGCCAAGTATTTTGAATTTATCAATGTCATATTGCCCGCAATCGTATCTGGAATTATAAACTTTGTCCCAAGAAGCCATGAATGAACGAAATCATAAGATATACCCTTATATTTAAAGCGAATTTTAAAAAAGTCAAAGGAAGGAGATGTTTGAGAAATGAAAAGTTTTCCAGAGAAACCATAACCTTGGGTTATAAACTCACGCCCCAGTTGAAAACTTAGATATTTGCTCTGATATTTTATGTAGGCATCTGTGAAGTCAAAATTAACAGAACCTTCTTCATTGAATTTGTAATTTTGCCTTAATCTAATCTCTTCAAGTGCAAGTCCTTTATCCCCGAACGATTGACCGTCCGTTGATTGAAGATAAAAGCCCAGCTTCCCATCATATGTTCCTCTTAACCTTCCACCGATCTCAGCCAAAACAACATTTGAACTCCTTGAAAATTTTGTGTCAAGATTAAAAAGTAAGTCAGCAAAAAAATTAACATTTGAGTCTCTATAAGTGTAAAGATATTTCGCTTTATCGGATAAAAGTCCGTCATTGAACTTAATCCCATCGTTGATAATAGATGTTTCAAAAAAATTTTCTTTTTTTAATTCGTTTTCAAACTCAATCATTAAAAGTTCAAGGTACCCTTGCTCATTTTTGCTTAATTTATCGCGCTGTGCGTAAATCTCGTTTAGAAAATTTGCTACCTCACCTCTTGAAATCGGCAGTGAAGCATCATCAAAGTTTTTAATTATACCCCTTACTTCCATCCTCTTCAAAAATTGATATACCCTGTGTGAAATTGGGACATTTTCAACTTGCGAAAGGATTTCAGATGAAAAAATCAAAAAAATTAAAATAACCTTTTTCATCGCACCATATCCCAGACCTTTGAGATTGATCTTTTAAAAAAGATAATTGAAATGGAATTAAAAAACCACAATGCAAGTGTTCGGATATAGCCGTATTTCCTATACCTTCTTGGTGATTCATAAACTTTCACTCCATAAACATTTATAATTTTACCAAGCCGGCGGAGTCGCATATAGAGGTCAAAATCTTCACCCGCAACAAGTTTATCGTTGTAGCCGTTTACTTCAAAAAAACTTTCCCTTTTGATCACATGGCATTCACCCCTTCCCATCCCAAGCCCCACTACATTCAGCATCGCAAAAAATTTGTTAAGAAACCAGTGAAAGATTTTATCTTTTAAAAGCTCTTCTTCTGGATAAACCTCAACTTCAAAAGATAAAGCCACAACTTGTGGGATTTTCATAAGGTTATCACAAAGTTTGAAGAATATATCAATATCGTCAATTCTTACATCCGCGTTCAAAAATATAAGTATTTCCCCATTTGAGTTTAAAGCCCCGAGATTTCTACCTTCTGCGATTGTTTGTTTATTTTTCTTTTCGTTCAGAATAATTTTATCGGCAAATTTTCTCGCTATTTCGATCGTCCCGTCTGTGCTTCCACCATCGCTTATTATTATTTCAATATCATATTTTTGTTTAATTTCACAGTGAAGTTTTTTTCAGCCCAGCGAAGTGTTTTTTCCTCATTAAGCGTTGGAATTATCAGGGAAAATCTTTTCATTTCAAAAGGTTAACTTATTGATTTGATAAATGAAACCCCAATTAAAAAATTTGGGGCGTTATGCACGCCCCATAGAACAAATTTTCAATTTTTCGGAATAAATTTTTTCATATCAAATTTCTCAATTCTTCAACGAAGAGATCCATCTCTTTCTTTGTTCTCTTTTCCGTTACAGCGATCATCAGTCCGTCGCCATAGCCATCAAATTTTGAAAGGTCAATTCCAGGTAGAATTTTCTTTGGTTGAAGTCTTTCTTTTATCTTTGATACGGGGACAGGTGTCTGGACAACAAATTCTTTAAAGAAGGGTTGATTATACTTTAGTTTAAAACCGTTGATTTTTGAGATTTCTTCAGCGAGGTAATGACTTTTTTGGAGGCAGAGGGTTGCAACTTCTCTCAAGCCCTGTTTCCCCATTAAAGCCATATAAACTGTTGCTGCAAGCATCATAAGACCTTGATTCGTGCAGATGTTGGAGGTTGCTTTTTCTCTTCTTATATGTTGCTCTCTTGTCTGAAGCGTTAGCGTAAAGCCACGCTCGCCATCTCTGTCAATCGTAACCCCAGATAAGCGTCCGGGAAGTTTTCTTATTAGGAATTCTTTTACCGCAAAAATTCCAAGGTAGGGTCCGCCAAAACTTAACGGAATCCCCAAAGGTTGTCCTTCTCCAACGACGATATCGGCACCGTATTCACCAGGTGGAATCAGCAAGCCAAGTGAGATTGGATCAATTGCAACTATAAATAAAGCTCCAACGCTATGGGCGATCTTTTCAATTTCAAATACATCTTCAATGTTTCCAAAAAAATTAGGTTGCTGAACCACAACGCATGCTGTTTTATCTGTAACTTTTGATTTTAAATCATCAAGGTCGCAAACCCCAGAATCAAACTTTGTCAATTTAATCTCTGCCCTTCTTGGGTGAGTATAAGTGCGAACAACCGTTAGGTAATTTGGATTGACAGGACCTGCGATGACAGCTTCATTTTTCCCCGTGTGACCAAGCGCAAGAAGAACTGCCTCTGCAAGTGCGCTACCGCCATCATACATTGAAGCATTCGCAACATCCATCCCTGTCAAGCGACAGATCATCGTTTGATACTCGTAGATTGCTTGAAGTGTTCCTTGACTTACCTCTGCTTGATAAGGTGTGTAAGCAGTGTAGAATTCCGATCTGCTTATTATTGTAAAGACAGCTGAAGGCACAAAATGATCATATGCCCCACCACCGAGAAAAGAAATCGCATGGTTTAGATCAAGGTTTTTCTCAGAGATGCTTTGAAGCTCTTTTAGAACTTCATACTCTGAAAGTGGTTCTGGAAGTTTGAGATCATCTTTTAATCTTATCTCAGGTGGGATATCAGAAATTAGTTCTTCAAATGATGAAACTCCAATTGCTTTTAACATTTCCTGTCTGTCTTCGTCGGTGTTTGGAATGAATCCCATTTTGACGTGCTCCTTAAATTTTTACTTACCAATTAATTTTCTGTAATCTTCCGCAGATAGAAGGTTATTAAGTTCATTTAGATCTTTGATTTTAATTTTTATTATCCACCCCTCACCATACGGATCTTTGTTAATTAAATCAGGCGAGTCTTTTAGTTTTTCATTTACCTCAATTATTTCGCCTGAAACGGGGGAGAAAAGATCTGAAACCGCTTTTACGGCTTCAATTGTCCCGAAGGATTCAAGCTGCTTTACAACTTTTCCAATTTGCGGGAGCTCAACATAAACTATGTCCCCAAGTTCACTTTGTGCGTAATCAGTTATCCCAACAACTCCAATGGAATTGTCTTCAACCCTTATCCATTCATGTTCTTTTGTGTACTTTAAGTTTTCAGGGAACAGCATTGTTTTTCTCCTTTTTTAGGTTTTAATCGTTCATGTTAAATTTAAAATCAATAAACTTTGTATCATAATCAACACCGCTTCTAAATTCAGGTGAATTTAGAAGTTTTATATGAAATGGTATCGTCGTATGAACGCCTTCAATTACGAATTCTTCAAGTGCTCTCAACATTCTTGCTATAGCTTCATCTCTTGTTCTTGCATGTACTATAAGCTTTGCAATCATAGAATCATAATATGGTGGGATAACATATTCTTGATAGATGTGTGAATCAACTCTAACCCCAAAACCGCCGGGGAAATGAAGAGCAGTTATTTTTCCAGGTGAAGGTCTAAATCCATTAAACGGGTCCTCTGCGTTAATTCTGCATTCAATTGCGTGTCCGTTCGGTTTGAGCTGTCTCTGTTTTATGCCAAGTTTTTCGCCCGCTGCAATTCTAATTTGTTCTCTGACTATATCAATTCCATAAACCATCTCAGTAACAGGATGCTCAACTTGAATTCTTGTATTCATTTCCATAAAATAAAAGTTTCCATTTTTATCAACCAGGAACTCAATTGTCCCAGCATTTCTGTATTTGACGCTTTTAGCGCCTTTTACAGCTGCTTGTCCCATTGCTTCGCGAAGCTCAGGTGTTACTATCGGGGATGGGGATTCCTCAACAAGTTTTTGATGCCTTCTTTGAATTGAGCAATCCCTTTCCCCAAGATGGATTACATTTCCATGTTCATCAGCAAGAATTTGAATTTCAATATGTCTTGGTCTTTCAATGAATTTTTCAATATAAAGAGCTGGGTTTCCAAATGCTGCCTCTGCCTCAGCCCTTGCTGTTTGCCAGGCGTTTTCAAGTTCATCTTCGCTTTTTACCATTCTCATTCCTTTTCCTCCTCCACCGGCTGCAGCTTTTAACATTATTGGAAACCCAATCTCATTCGCTATTTCTCTTGCTTCTTCAAGTGAATTTACAACACCATCACTCCCTGGAATCACAGGAACCCCTGCTTTTTTCATCGTTTCTTTTGCTAATGCTTTATCTCCCATTGCTTCAATTGCCTCAGGGGTTGGTCCTATAAACTTTATCCCTGAAGATTCGCAAATTTCTGCAAACATCGCATTTTCAGCGAGGAAACCATAACCAGGATGAATTGCCTCGGCGTTTGTTATCTCAGCTGCTGCAATTATCCTCGGAATGTTAAGGTAACTTTCCTTGCTTGGACCTGGACCTATGCAGACAGCTTCATCAGCAAACCTGACATGAAGGGAATATCTATCTGCTTCTGAATAAACAGCAACGGTTTTTATTCCAAGCTCCTTGCAAGTCCTTATGATTCTTAAAGCAATTTCACCCCTATTAGCAATTAAAATTTTTTTAAACAATTTACACTTGAAAAGTTTTTTCTTAATCAAGAAGTTCAATCAAGAAAAGAGGTTGTCCATATTCAACGGGCTGTGCATTTTCAACAAGAATTTTAACAATTTTACCGTGAACATCTGACTCAATTTCATTCATTAATTTCATGGCTTCAACTATACAAAGCACTGTGCCGGGGAAAACCTCATCTCCAACTTTAACATAGGGCTCAGCATCTGGAGCTGGGGCACGGTAAAATGTCCCAACTATTGGCGATTTTATCTCATGGTATTTCTTCCCGATCTCAACTTCCGGGACTTCGTTTTTTTCTCTTGTTTTTTCTTCTTTTACCTCAGCTGGTGCTGTTACGCTTTGAGGTGGTGCAACAATCTGTGTCTGTGGAATCCCCATGGGTTGCTGAACAAGTCCAGCAGGTGGATAAATCGGAAACGGAATCGGAATATAATTTGGAAGGGAGTTTGAACCCGATTGAGAGACATTTACTTGACCTTTGCGATTCTTGCTTATCCTCAATCTTGAGCCTTCAATCTCTATTTCAATTTCTTCAACACCGCTTTCGTCAACGGCTTTGATTAATTCTTTGATATAATTTAAATCCATTTTTCTTCTCTCCATAAGTTTTATTTTACTCTTTCAACATATTCACCAGTTCTCGTGTCAACTCTTATCTTTTCGCCTTGCTCAATAAATAGCGGAACGCTTATAATTGCACCCGTTTCAAGTTTCGCTGGTTTCATTACATTTGTTACCGTGTCGCCCTTAATCCCTGGCTCTGTTTCAACAACTTCAAGCTCAACAAATGTTGGAAGCTGAATTCCAAGGATTTGATCGCCGTCAAATAAAATGTCAACTGTTTCATTCTCTTTCATGAATAAAGCGTTATCACCGACAAGCTCGCTTGGAACATGAATTTGATCAAATGTTTCAAGATCCATGAAAACGAAATCATCACCATCTTTATACAAAAATTGAAACTTTCTGAAGTCAAGTCGCACAATTTCAATTTCCTCGCCAGAATCAAATGTTTCATCAAGAATTCGCCCCGTTTTAACATCTTTTAGTTTAACCCTTACAAATGCACCTCCGCGACCTCTTTTAACATGCTGAAAATCAATAACTGTATAAACTTTTCCATTATATCTTATGTGCAATCCATTTCTGATATCAGCAGTTGTAGGCATAGTTTTCTTGATTTTGTTTCGGATTTGCTTTGAAAATATAATTAAAAGCCACGATAAAAGCAAGAAGGGTACTTGTTTAATTTTTCGTTTGATAATCTTTTGGAAATTTTTTAAAATTTTATCAAATAAACATCCTCATAAAAAATGCACGAGCTTTCAATTGCTCAAAGCATAATTGAGATCGCTGAAAACACCGCAAAGGAGCACAACTCAAATATAATCAAAAAAATTAAAGTTCAAATTGGAGAATTTTCGGGAGTTGTAAAAGAAGCACTTGAATTTTCATTTAATGTGGCAAAGAACGGGACAATTGCTGAAAAGGCTGAACTTGAAGTTGAAATAATTAAATTTAAAGCTGTTTGTAATATCTGCGGGTTTATACTTGAGTCAATGGATGACTTTAACCTATTTTGTCCAAAGTGTTTTGAACCCATGGAGATCGTCTCTGGGAGGGAAATGAAGATAGAATATATTGAAATTGAATAAACAAAAATAGGGGGTTAAAAATGCACAAAATTGATGTTGGTGCAAATGTTCTTCAAGTAAATGAGAAAATAGCTCTTGAAAATAAGGAACTTTTCAAAAAATGGGGAGTTTTTACAGTTAATCTCATGTCGGCTCCGGGCGCTGGAAAAACTTCCGTCCTTGAAGAAACCATTAAACGACTCAAAGACAATTTTTCAATTGCGGTAATTGAAGGTGATCTCCAAACGACGGTTGATTCAGACAGGATAAAGGCACTTGGGATTCCGGCTTATCAAATAACAACCGGGAATGTTTGCCATCTTGATGCTCGTATGGTTCATAATGCACTTCACGAATTTAAGCTTGATGGGTTTGATATACTTTTTATTGAAAATGTCGGTAACCTCGTATGCCCAGCGGAGTTTTATCTTGGTGAAGATTTAAGAGTAATGGTTTACAGTGTTGTTGAAGGCGCAGAGAAACCTAAAAAATATCCCCTTATGTTTCACGAGGTTGAAGTTGTCCTTCTTAATAAAATTGACCTTTTGCCCTATGCTGGTGTTGAGTTAAAAGAGCTTGAGAAAAATGTCCTTGAGGTAAATCCACGAGCAAAAATTTTCCCAATATCCTGCAAAACTGGTGAGGGAATTGATGACTGGATAAGTTGGTTTAGAAACAGAATTCAAAAATTTAGGGAAAATGTTAAAAGCTAAAAAAATTTACATTGAAGGAATTGTTCAAGGCGTTGGGTTTAGACCTTTTATTTTTAAACTTGCGAATGAATTTAACTTGAAAGGTTATATTTACAATGATACGAATGGGGTTTACATTGAAGTTGAAGGAGAGGAAAATGCAATAGATGAGTTCATAAAAGCGATCCCTGTTAAAGCGCCCCCTCTTTCTCTTATTGAGAAAATTATTTCTGAACCGACAGATGTAAAAGGATATAGCGAATTTTTCATTGAAAAAAGCAAAAGTGGAGAAGAAAAGTTCGTTCTTATTTCTCCAGATGTTTCAACTTGTAATGATTGTCTTAATGAACTTTTTGATCCAAACGATAGACGTTTCAGATATCCATTTATAAACTGCACAAATTGTGGTCCAAGATTTACAATTATAATTGATGTCCCATACGATAGACCAAAGACGACGATGTCTGTATTTAAAATGTGCGATGAATGTGAGCGGGAATATCGTGATCCCTCAAACCGAAGATTTCACGCTCAACCAAACGCTTGTCCAGTTTGTGGTCCGAGAATTAAACTTCTTGACAGGAATTTAAATGAGATAAATTGTGACGATGCCATAAGAGAGACAGCAAAACTTTTGAAGGATGGTTTTATAGTTGCCATAAAGGGTCTTGGAGGATACCATCTTGCTTGTAATGCTTTGGATAATGGAGTTGTTGCCGAATTGAGAAAAAGAAAAATGAGGATTGAAAAACCATTTGCGATCATGATCCCCGATGTTAAATGGCTTGATGAAATTTGTGTGTATAATGAAACCGAGTTAAAACTTCTAACCTCAATTCAACGCCCGATTGTTTTGATGAGAAAAAGAAAAGATTGCCCAATTGCTTATGAAGTTGCACCTCGTAATTCTTATCTTGGGGTTATGTTGCCATATACCCCACTTCACTATCTTATTTTGAGGGAAGTTGATATCCCTCTTGTGATGACAAGCGGAAACTTAACGGAAGAACCGATTGCTTACAAAGATGATGACGCTTTTGAAAGATTAAAAAATATCGCTGATTTTTTCCTTATTCATAATCGTGAAATTCATATCCGTTGCGATGATTCGGTTGCAACTGTAATTACTGGAAAACCAGTAATGATAAGACGCTCTCGTGGCTATGTGCCTTATCCTGTTAAGATACCATTTGAAGCAAAAGAGCATATCCTCGCCGTTGGCGGACATCTTAAAAACACTTTTTGTTTTTTAAAGGGGAATTATGCTTTTTTAAGCCATCATATAGGCGATCTTGAAAACTGGGCAACTTTAAAATCTTTGATTGAAGGGGTGGAACATTTTAAAAAACTCTTTGACTTAAATCCAAAGGTTCTTGCTTATGATATGCATCCAGAGTATCTTTCAACAAAATATGCTCTTGAACTTGATATCCCAATAAAAATACCTGTCCAGCATCACCATGCTCATATTGTCAGCTGTATGACAGAGAATAATTTATCCGAGCCGGTAATTGGTGTTGCCTTTGACGGAACTGGGTTTGGAATAGATGGTAAAATTTGGGGTGGTGAGTTTTTTATAACTGAACTATCAAAATTTGAACGAGTAGCCCACTTTGAATATATCCCGTTGCCCGGTGGTGAAATCTCAATAAAAGAACCTTGGAGAATGGCCGTGTCTTATCTTTATCATACTTTTGGAAATGATTTCCTTAACATTGAAATTCCGTTTATCAAAGATCTAACAACCGAAAAAATAAACAAGGTTAAAATCCTTCTTCAAATCATAGATAGAAAAATTAATTCACCGTTTACATCGGCAGTTGGCAGATTATTTGATGCTGTTTCAGCTCTTTGCTATGTCAGGTTAACTGTTAATTATGAAGCTCAAGCAGCGATGGAGTTTCAAATGCTTGCGGATGAAAATGAGAAAGGATTTTATGACTTTGAAGTCATCGCTGATTCAAAACCATGGAAGATAAGCTTTAAGCCGGGGCTCATTCAAATTGTCAACGATATTTTAAATAAGGTCCCGATCTCAAAAATTTCAGGCAAGTTTCATAACACAATTGCAAATATAATTTGTGAAATCTCAAACAGGATAAGAATGGAAACAGGGTTAGATAAGGTTGTTTTAAGTGGTGGGGTCTTTCAAAATGCTTTACTTGTGGAGAAAGCGGTTTTAAAACTTTACGAACTCGGCTTTAAAGTTTATACTCATTCAAAAGTTCCACCGAACGATGGCGGGTTATCGCTTGGGCAAGCTGTCATCGCTTTGTTTAAATCTTTCCACCCCTTAACCATCTGATGTATGAAACCAGATAATTTATCTCGTCCTTGCTTAGAATATCTTTATAAGCAGGCATTTTCACAACTTGTCTTCTCAAAAATTTTCCAGCAATGATGTTTTTTTCAAGTCGGTTAATTTCTCCATACAGTATCCATTCTTTCAATTCATCCTCGTTCTCAACAAGAAGTTTAAAATCTTCACCATCCCATCCGGGAATGTAACCCTTAAATGAGCCTTTATTTGGCATCCCTCCCATGCCATAAGGACCATGACAGCCGAAACAACCTGATTTTTTCGCTACCTCATATCCAGCTTTTGCAGTGTCGTTGTCTATTTTGATTAAACCCATAACTGCTTTAAGGTAGGATATTAAATTTTTAAGTTCATTTTCAGATATGATGTTTTCATAAGCAGGCATTTTTATCACTCCACCATAATTAACATCCTTCAACCTTCTTGGTTTCCCGTAGAGAATCCATTCTTTTAATTCTTCTTCATTCAAAATAAACATCATTGCTGTTTCACCCTGCCATGAAGGGACTTCGCTATACCGATATCCCGGGTTTTTAACATTTCCATATCCTTCAAAACCATGACAGTTAAAACATCCATATTTGAGAGCGATTTCTCTACCTTTCCATACCGGCGTATGATTAGGTGAAGTTATGACAAACCATAAGATGATCAACATTACAGCAGGAAATACAATTAACAGCCAAAGATTTCGTTTCATTCCCATGTTTAATTTTATTAAAAAGGGCGGGTTAAAAACCTATCCATATAATTATTTCAGCAGCTCAACAGATTCAATTACAACCCCGGGTAAACCACCTCTTTGATGTAGAACACCTGTTATCGTCACTTTTTCAGCTGCAAATCCCTTTAACTTCTCATAGGGTTCTGGTTTTTCATGGTTTTCAACTATAAGATAAACTTTTCCATCGTCGGTTAAAATTCCAATTGGTGCGCCTCCTTTAATGCACATCTCGGCACATTTTTTATGTTCAGGTCCTCTCTTTCCCCCGGCGACATAACAGGCAAGGTCAAGCACTTCACCTTTAAGAATTACATTCTTTGCCACAGACTTTGTTTCTGGCTTGCTCTGTGGAAGGAGAGCTGAAACCCCAAAACTTAAGAGAACAATGATTGCAAATAATTTTATCGCCCGCATTGTAGCACCTCAATTTTCGTTTTAAAAATATATGTTCAAAATTCCCAACAAGCTCAATTTTCGTTAAAGTTCCCGAGGAAAAAATGAAATTTATTTGTTCCTGTACTGTTCAAGGAGATGTTCACTTACAAATTTTGTTCTGTAGTATAAAACATAAAATGCCTCATCAAAAACCAAATTACCTCTTTCCCTTTCAAGATAATCAATAATCTGGCTTAAAACTTTTCTTGCCTGTTCAACCCTGTTATTCTGATAATGTCTTAACCCTCTTTCATACATACTTATTAGATGATTTTTTGCCCTCTCTTTTAACCAGTTCTGCTCAAAACATTTATTTGTTTTATCAATAAGATGATAAAATCCTGAATCTGAAACAAAATACATAGTTGAATCAAAATTCCACCAACCAGGCGGTAAA
>Ga0105162_1001218_pt1 | contig 15235 bp, 12 predicted proteins | sample JNZ201metaG_FD_81532 | JGI IMG/M metagenome (GOLD analysis project Ga0105162, IMG submission 81532) | Hot spring microbial communities from Jinze hot spring, China to study Microbial Dark Matter (Phase II) - JNZ 20120812A | ecosystem: Environmental > Aquatic > Thermal springs > Hot (42-90C) >...
GAGAATAAGAGTCAAGAGAAATGATAATGAGAAAAATCTTTAATAATACCAATTCTCCCTCAAAGTACACGCTAAGAAAAATCTCTCAATGTAAATATGTAACTCTATTTTTCACCATAACCCTATTATTTTCAGCATATACTGCACTCAGTTTTAGTTCAGCAGGCGAAGCATCATCCGAATTTGAGTTTAGGATTCTAGTGGATGATACCTTGGCAATTCTAATATGGCCACCTGTGGAAAATCTGTCGGTTGACTGTATTCCGCCAAGATCAGGCGGTCTTAGAGTTTTATTCTCATTTAAGGAGGAACGGCTTTGGGGAAATGTTTCTTTAGTATACGTACAGCCCAGAAATGAGGGAATATATAATCTTTTGGTGAACTTTAGATCTAGTGTTGAGTGGAGTGGTATTATAGGTGTTTACACAAGTGACAGGGAATTCTATGGTGGGGCTGGATCAGTCTCCGCCACGCCTCAGGGCTATTTCATAACACTTTCTGGACCGATTAAGATGCCGCAGGGAGATTGGAAAATTATTATCACCCTAAATGTTCAAGGCGGTTCCTCATCAACCTTTTTCTCCCTTAAATTTCCAACGCCAGTAAACATGGCATTATTTATCTTATTCAGCGGAATACTTGCTTATTTTAACGCTTTTTTCATCCTAGATTCATATTTCAAGAGTAAAACGGAGGGGGTTTCAAAGATCCGTTTAATAATTGTTAGTCTACTAATTTTTGTAAGCGCATTCATCCTCTATCAAGTGTATAACGTGATGGTTGGTGGTGAAACGCATGTATGAGGAAAAGGAGGAGGAATTTTCAAGCCAATGGTGGTATAATAGACCGAGATTAAGAAGACTTTTCTCCCCATTACTTTACTTAACTTCTTGGCAATATAGATTATGGAGGTTTTTACAGAAGCCTCCGGAGAAAAGGAAGGCTGAGGCTGAAAAATGGGCAAGGGCAATAAGGAAGAGAATGGATTTTCCGAAAGTAACAAGAGCCGATGTTATCGGACGGGATGAAGAATTTGAAAGAGTCTTCCTAAGTGCCTATTATCATATATTCCGTGATCCTGAAGTCCGTAAAAATAGCCCTGTTCCACCGCCAAAAGTCTTCATATTAAAGGGAAGCTCAGGTAGTGGAAAAACATTTTTTGCCGAAGCGTGTCAAAGGGAAATTTTTGAAGCTGGGCTAAAATATGGTTTAGTAGTTTACTATGCTTCACTTAAGCCAGAAGAAGTTTATACTATGTGGTATGGTAGGAGCGCTCAACAACTTAGTGCTTTCTTTGAAGCGGCTTTTCAAAAACCTAGTGTAATATTAATTGACGAATTTCAGGCTTTTGGTAGCCGTTTCGCTTCATCAACTGAGGTTGGTATGGAGGAGAAAAGGGTTCAAACAGTCTTCTTAGAGAAAATTGACGATTTACAAAAGAAGAATTATAGATGCATTTTGTTAATATCCACAAATGAATATGAAACTATTACTGAGACCCTTAGACGTAGAGGTATTGTAGGAACAATAGATCTTGATGCCGGAATCAATAGGGACATGCTTATTGAAATATCTAGAAGAGAGTGCCAGAAATATGGCTTAGAGCTTAATCCTAATGATATAATAGATACTCTTGAGGATGCTTTAAGAAGCGTAGGTGGAACAAAATTAACCCCAGCCGACGTACATAACGCATTTAATATAGTCATGAGCGAGAAATATAAGCCGATTCAACGTAAACTCATAAATAGAGTTTTATTGAGGACTAAAAGTGACTCAGAAACCGAAAACATCAAAAAGGAGGTCAATTTAAGCGATTTTAGAATAGCAGCCCGCAAATTGAAGAGCTATACATCCGCTGAGAAAACAGAGGCTGCAAAGAGGGCTATTATTAGGATAGCTCCCAAAGAAAGGTATACTGATGTGGGCGGGCTTCATGGGATAAAAGATGAGATAATTAAAGAAATATCATTAGCCTTAGATGCAAACTTAGCCATTAGATCCGGCTACTTACCTCCAAAAGGCTTTATATTCTATGGTCCGCCTGGCACTGGTAAGACCCTATTAGCTAAGGCAATAGCTGGAGAAAATAATGTTTGGTTCTATAATATTAATGGTCCATCTATACTCCAAGGGCATTATGGTGATCCGGAGAAAACTATACGTGATATCTTTGAGGATGCACGTAAGAATGCACCCGCAATAATATTTTTTGATGAAATTGACGCTATCGCCCCAAGAAGAGGGACTCATGATCCAGTTATCGATAGAGTTGTCTCCCAGTTACTTACTGAAATGGACGGTTTCACCCCGCTCACAAATGTTGTTGTTATCGGGGCGACAAATCGCTTCGAAATTCTAGACCCAGCATTACTTGAGCGATTCACAAGACACTTCGAGTTCACCTATCCAAAGAATAAGGAAGAGAAGCTCGAGATTATAGAGATTCATCTTAGGAGGTATAAGCATCACCTAGAGAAAGGATTAACTTCCAATGACATTCTTAGGATCTTTGAGAAAAAGATTCTAAGTCCAAGAAAGATTGCTGATGCAATTGATGACGCTAACCGTCTTAGAACAAAAGAGATTGAGGCGTGCTACAGGCTTATGCATGCAATGAAATACAGGCCTGAAAAAGTTGAGGAAGTAAAGAAATTATACGGAAATGACTTAGAGAGATTATTTACGGTGCTCAAACTTAGCTATGAAGACCCAGATCTACTGAAAAAGATTGAGAAAATTGAGCCGGAAAATTATCCGCTTAGGTTATATCATTTTGAAAAGGCTATTGAAAGAACGCATGATGAAGCTATTGAGGAGGCACAGAAGATGATGCTGGAAACCGTAAGAATTCAAAAGCCTGAGGTTGGCAAGAGCTATGGACTTATAGCTATTGGGGAGCGGGGTGAGATGGGCGGGTTTGTAGGGGTGATCGAAGTTATCGTTAACCCAAAGGGTTCAGGGAAAGTCAATGTGATCGGGAGCGAAGCTGGTGAAAGTATACTTGCAAGTGCATATGATGCATTTATATACATAAACTCGATATCGGATTGGAAATTCAAAGATTATGATGTATACGTCGAGATAGTGACCCCTGCGAAGGGTATGGAAAAACAGATAATTAGCCCAGGAATAATGAGATCTCCGGTTTCAGGACCATCAGCCGGACTTGCAATAGCCATAGCTATGTTATCGGCTTTCACCGGAGTTGAAGTTGATCCAACTGTTGTCATGACTGGAGCGATAACAGCATTAGGCGAAGTTTGGCCTGTCGGTGGACTTGACTACCGTGGAATGGGTAAAATTGAGGCTGCATTATCCGACCAGTATGCTCGCATACTTATTATGCCAAAATACAATTATGAGCGTTTAAAGAATTTTGAGACCGAGAAGATACTTTTGGAGAAAGGTGTGAAAATAGTTCCTGTTCAAACATTTCTTGAAGCCGCATCGCTCGCTTTGCTCGACTTTAAGAGGGTCAAAGAGAGATTTCTGAACATTAGGGAATAATGATGGAAAACATTTATTTCAAAATTTTTAAGACGGATAATCGTTTTCTTTTCTCTCTTTTTTCTTAGCCATTTCGAGTAAAGCACTGTAATATTCTCCACTTTCGATTTTTTGACATAGATTTAAGAGAGCTTCATAAACGCTTTCAAAATACTCTTTATCTTCATCACTGATTTCTCTATTTTTAATCAACATAGCCCTTCTTCTTATTCCCAACCCTGCCTCCCTTATAGATTGATAAAGTATTCTATGCTCAACTAAAGCTAGCTGTGAATGTACATCGGCTGAGAGTCTGATTAAATCGTCACCTACATCCTTAAGTTTCTTTGAATCCCAAGAAGAGATTCCATCCCTATTCCTATTTAATATCTCTCTTAATCTAATTTGTATGACATTAAGTATCGGTAAAAATTTCTCCATGAACTTTCATCCAAAATAATTTCTAGGATAAATATGTAGTTAAAGATTGCGCTCAAATTCTTATGCAATAAAAATGATAATTTTTTATTTATGATTCACCTAATAATCTTTAGCAAGCGGAGGGAAAATAATTGTCTCGTAGACATCAGGCAATAGTATGTCCCAAATGTAGTTTCGAATTTAACATTTTATATGCCAGAACAGTTTCATGTCAAAGTTGCAGTAGAATGCTTTCGTCCTTAAGTTGCGAATATGTTAAGTGCCCAAGCTGTGGTTTTGAGTTTCAGATCTCAGAGAGCTCTGCCAAGATATCAAGAAGGTGGAGCGAAAAGAGGTTTTTCAGCATCTTTTAGAGAATAAAGTTTATACGCTATTTTGCCTAAGTTTTCTTTTGACTTTTAAGGCTCTGAGCTTCTCTTCAAACCTACGGGTTCTTTCTTCAGCCTCTGTGAATATGTCCCCCCATTTTCCAATTTTAGTTATACTAGATATTTTCTCAATTTCTTTTGGCAATTTCTTTATCGTTGAAGAGAGAGCTTCGTTGAAATATTTGTCATCTGACACGAGCTTTAAAGCTTCTTCTGGACAAAATTCAATACATTTTGGCGCTCCATTACATAGATCACATGCGATAACAACGCCCTTATCTGGATCTAACATTATCCCACCGAAGGGGCACGCTTGTATACATAGGACACAGCCATCACACTTCGTTTCGTCTATAATTAATATTCCACCCTTCTCAGATTGCTTAATTGCATCACGTGGACAAGCCCTTACACATGGTGCTTTCTCACAAAACCGGCATACAACAACAAGATTGAATATTGGATTTAAGTGTATTACTCTTATCCTAGACTTTATTGGATTCGGCTCGCCTTCTTTCTCAAGAGCGCATATAAACTCGCATACGCTGCAACCTATGCATTTGCTTGGATCCACCGACACAAAATTTCTAGCTGCAAAGCTTATTTTTTCCATTTTACGACCTCGCAACCATGTAAGATATCTCTTAGATATATTTTTATTGGACCGATTTTACCACCGTAGTTTCCAGCAGATATTCTAATTACGCCGGGAATTTTAACAGCGGCTTTTATACCCTCAGCCATAGCCATCTTAACGCTCTCTAAGCTTAGACCATTTATTACAATCTCATAAATTGTATTCACATCTTCTGGAACCTGGCTGTCTGGAATAATTCCTCTTAATCTTGGGCAGTATAGGTGGTTTGTTGATGCTGAGAGCTTATATTTTAGTGAGCCAACTTTGGAGCCTGAGCGACATACTCCGCCCGGGAATGGCAATATTACATCCCTAACATTTCTACGCATTGCTTCAACAGCAGCTTCCGAAGCTGCTAGCCCAGATTTCAGATCTTTAGCCATTATAAAGAAGTTCCCGCCAGCAATGCCTTTTTTAACACCAAAGCTATTTTCAACTATAAATTCGCCTTCCATAACTGGTATGCGCCAAACTTTCCGCCCGTACATCTCATCAAACTTCTGGAACCCATCGCCAAAGAATCTTAAGCTCCTACCAACCTTAAGCTTCCTAGCGGTTCCCTCCAAAGCATTAAATGCAGCTGTTGTTGGACACGTCATTATACATTGGCCTATTCGAGCTATCATCTGCCTCTTAAGTTCACTCCTTGTTCGATGATAAATCTGTATTAAGACTCCAACACGCCCATCAGGCGTCTCGCTTCCTGAAACCAATCTTTCTATTCCGGCTTCCGCTGGTGAACCAATTATTGAAGATGCGAAGCCAGTTGCAACTTCAGCAGCAATTAGAGCCCACTTCTCATTCTCAGCGGTTACTAGGATTCTGCTAACCCACATTTCAAACATCTCTGCAAATGTATCCTCAATATCAACACCATGATAATTGAGGAGGACCAAATTCAATGACACCTCTAAAGGAGGATTTAGGATATTATTTTTATGAAAGGTTTATTTAAGGATATAACGCTTTTAAGGATTAAAGTGCTCACGCACCGCACTATGGCAAAAACATATCTAGGAGAAGAGAGAGCAGTATGGAGTTCACGTTAATTACTGGTAGGACAATTAAACAGGGTTGCACTAAAGAGTATGCTAAACTCTCTGAAGAGTATAAGATGAGCGTTGCCGTCTGTGAAATGAATCAAGATGACATGAAAAAACTAAATATAAAGGACGGGGACAATGTCAGAATTACTACCGAGATTGGTTCAGTTATTGTTAAAGCTAAGAGGTCTAGGAGAATTAGAGACTCAGGCATCGTGTTTATTCCATTCGGACCTTGGGTAAATACGATCTTACCCTCAGAGACTGAAGGAACTGGTATGCCATTACTTAAGGGGTTTAAGGTTAAAATTGAGCCAACAAATGAGCCAATCTCAAACTTAAAAGATCTTTTAATTAAGACTTACGGAAATAAGTGAGTTAGGGGTGGTTTAGAAATGCCGATATTTTCAGGAATTATTTGTCCATTTTGCGGATGCTGCTGTGATGATATAAAGGTTATCGTTGAAAATCAGCAGATAATTGACGTGAGAAACGCATGTGCCCTTGGCGCTTCAAAATTTCTAGGCTATAGTAAGCATAGGAACGTTAAGCCGCTTATCAGAAAGAATGGCAATTTGGTTGAAGTCTCATTAGATGAGGCTATAGAGCGGTGTGCTGAAATTCTTGTTAATGCTCATTATCCGCTCCTTTACGGCTGGAGTAATACTAGTTGTGAAGCTATAAGGATTGGTTTAGAGCTAGCCGAAGAAGTTGGCGGGGTTATAGATAACACTACAACCGTTTGTCACGGTCCCTCAATTTTAGCTATTCAAGAAGTTGGAATACCTGGATGCACTCTTGGACAAATAAGACATAGGGCTGATTTAATCATATATTGGGGAAGTAATCCTTGGAGCGCTCATCCACGACATATAGAGCGATACACAGCATTAGCTGAGGGAAGGTTTCAGAAAGCTATATGGAAGCGCTATTTATCACACTTAATTCTTGAGTCTGCTAGGAAGAAGCGCTATAGGGTTGCCAGTCTAGTTTTTAAAGGCGGAGCTAAGACGTTATCGATTACTGAAGATGAAGAGACGCATGTTTTGTCTCATCCAGAAGAGAGAAAGATGGTTGTTATTGATGTTCAGAAGACTAGATCTGCTGATCTGGCTGACATTTTTATCAGAATTAAGCCAAGTGGAGATTATGCTGTTCTTCAGGCTCTACGAGCCTTAGTTCGTGATGAGGAACTCGATGTTGATGAAGTTGCTGGTGTTCCTATTGAAAGGCTTGAAGAACTAGCTGACCTGATGGTCAATGCGAGATTTGGCATAATATTTTTTGGCTTAGGCTTAACCATGAGTATTGGAAAATCTAGGAATGTGGAGGCTGCAATAAAGCTCACTAGAGATTTAAATAAGTACACAAAGTTTCTAATAATGCCAATGAGGGGGCACTTTAATGTAACCGGAGCAAATGTTGTTTTCACGTGGCAAACTGGTTATCCATACGCTATTGACTTTTCACATGGTTATCCAATGTACAATCCCGGAGAAACATCCGCTATTGATATTCTTTCTAGGGGTGATGCAGATGCAGCACTAGTTATAGCATCAGATCCGGTCTCAAGCTTCCCTAGAAAAGCTGTTGAAAGCCTCATTAAAAATCCACTTATAGTTATTGATCCCTGCTTAACGCCAACAGCCTTAATGGCTGATGTTGTGATTCCATCAGCCTTCGTTGGAATCGAGGCTGAGGGGACAACGTATCGAATGGACCATGTTCCACTGCCACTCAAAAAAGTTATTGAGCCGCCTCCGGGCATCTTAACAGATGAGGAGATCCTGCAAAAAATATTGCAGAGAGTTCGAGAATTGAAGGGAGCAATACCCTTAGGCTAAGGTTTTCATGTAGGAATAAATTTTTGAATATGCCCAAAATCTATCTATTCTAGGAATGATTGATATGGCACAGATAGCTTACGTCACAGATATACTCCTAGGGAAGTATGTTGATAAGGAAGTGACTGTTAGAGGTTGGCTTCATAATAAGCGCTCAAGTGGTGGAATACACTTCTTTACAGTTAGAGATGGAACTGATGTAATCCAATGCACAATTAAGAAAGATAAAGTTGATGAAGAGACATTTGAGAGTGCTAAAAAAATTACTTTAGAGTCAACCTTAGAACTGACTGGAACCGTCAAGGAAGATAAGAGGGCTCCAGGTGGATATGAGATACAAGTATCTAGACTAAAGATTATTAATAGGGCTGAGGAAGGTTTTCCAATAGCTAAAAAATATCATGGACCAGATTTCCTTTTAGATAATAGGCATTTATGGATTAGAAGTCAAAAGATGCAGAGAATTCTTCGTATAAGAGCTAAATTTCTTAAGGCTGCAAGAGAGTGGCTTGATCAAAATGGCTTCACAGAATTTCATGCACCTACACTTATAACCGCTGCATGCGAGGGGGGAGCAACACTTTTCAACGTTAAATACTTTGATAAGGAAGCCTATTTAACACAGAGCTGGCAGCTTTATGCAGAGGCGGCGATAGCAAGTCTTGGGAAAATATATACTGTCGCACCCTCATTTAGGGCTGAAAAGTCTAGGACAAGGCGCCACTTGACAGAGTTTTGGCATCTTGAGGTTGAAGTTCCATGGTGCGATTTAGATGGAATAATGAAGATCGAAGAAGAAATGTTAACTTACATATTGCATAAACTATGTGAGGATCCCCTTGTCGGTAGGAATCTAGAGGCATTCGGCAGATCGCCGAAGGACCTCTTAAAAATTGAACCGCCCTTTCTAAGGATTACTTACGATGAAGTTGTTAAGATTCTTAATGATGAGGGAATAAAGTTTGAGTGGGGAAAAGACCTTGGATGGACTGAGGAAAAATGTTTAGCCCAAAAATTTGATAAACCATTTTTTGTAACACATTACCCAAGAACTGCTAAAGCTTTTTATCATAAACCTGATCCAAAAAGGCCTGAAGTGACATTATCAGTCGATTTACTTGCACCAGAAGGGTATGGTGAAATAACTGGCGGTGGGCAGCGAATAGATGACTTAAATGAACTGCTAGAGAGAATAAGAGAGAACGATTTGAACCCAGACGATTATAAATGGTATATAGATTTGAGACGCTATGGATCTGTGCCGCATGCAGGTTTTGGACTTGGTGTGGAAAGAACAGTTGCATGGATATGCAAGCTAAATCATATAAGAGACGCCATAGCATTTCCAAGAATGATAAATCGAATATATCCATAATACTGATCTTTTAGTTGTTTACTAGCGCTTTTATTAATAAAGGATTTTAACTACGTAATTTTTGAAGCGGAAGCTCTTAGCAGTTATTTGTACATTGATAAATGGCTCCCTATAGCTCCACCCATCAGCGCCGGATTTTAAATTATCAGTTTGATCTAAGACTGCATTATTCAATCTGATGTTTTTTGGCTCTCTCTCAGAGTATATTTGTAAATAGTATTCTCTTTTTGAAATCTCTCGCCCATACTCTCCCTTAGGCTTCTCCAGAACTACTGACAGGACCCCTTTCCTTTCATCATGTTTGCAAGTGAATTTTGTTAAAGAGAAGATTCCTTTAAGGTAATCATTTGTTTCTCCATCGTCCTCATAAAGCGTAAACTCTGAGTTTCCATACCTCTTTGGATATATGAGCAGCATGAGACTCTCTAGCGGCTCCCTTGGGATATAGTCAGTTATACGGTTCATCATTGGTATTATAGATCCATCCCTAATAAAAATCGGCATTATATCTAATGGTGTAGGTACTTCAATCCATTTTCCACCCGAATATTGTTTCCCGGTCCAGAAATCATACCAGTCATCCCTAGGAAGGTACACTTTCCACGTACTGGCTCCTTCTTCTACAACTGGCGCTACCAAAATACTACGTCCCCAAAGATACTCAAGCTCTATATTATACGTTTCTGGATCATCTGGATAATACATGAATAAGGGGCGCATTAATGGAAGCCCTCTAGTACTTGCTTCATAAGCAAGGGTGTAATTATACGGTAATAGGCGATACCGCAACTCTATATACTTTCTGCATATAGATTCGATTTCCGGACCCCAGCTCCATGGAAGTCTTTTTTCCCACTTTCTTCCATGAGCGCGGAAGATAGGGGAGAAAGCCCCAAACTGGAGCCATCTAATAAAGAGCTCTGGCGTAAACTTTTGCGGTATGTCAGGTCTTATTTCACCCGCATCAAATCCTCCAACATCATGAGTCCAGTATGGAACCCCTGAAAGCGACATGTTAAGTCCCATTGGAAGATGAAGCTTTAAACTTTCAAAATTTGAGGGTCCATCTCCGGACCAGCACATGCCGCTAAATCTCTGCATCCCTGCAAAACCAGATCTTGATAGCAAGAAGGGTCTCTTATTAGGACGACTCTTTCTCTCACCCTCATAAAAGGCTTTTATTCGGAGAAAGTCATATAAGTTATGCCAGTATTCCCATGAGCCTTTGTATCCATCTCTAATATCTTCCGGATGAAGCCATTCTTCAGGACCTTCTCCACCATCTAGCCACCAACCATCAACACCCAACTCTAATAAGTGTTGACGCTGGTTCCACCACCATAAGCCAGCTTCAGGATGAGTGAAATCTATAATAAAGCGACCGGACAAGTGCCATGTTTTCCTTGGAGGATGTTCCGGGATTAAGTATTTGTTTCTTAAACCTTCGGAGCATTGCTGTGCATTTGGGTCAACAACAGGGTACTCATGTAGAATTACGCGGAAACCTAGCTTATGTAACTCATCTATGATCACTTTTGGATTTTTCCATAAATCGCCGAAATCAAGATAGCCTACATCTTTATTCCAACCCTTTTGGTCCCCATAAGTGCTTAAGAAAATTATTGCATCACAGGGAATTTTCTTATCCCTAAAAGTGCGGGCGAGAGAAAATATCTCTTGCTCATTTGTGAAATGCCTTGTAGATTGTATATATCCTAGGGCCCATTTAGGTGGTAATGGAGGGTAACCTGTTAAACTCATATAGCCAGCTATTTGATCAATAAAATCTCCTTGAATAAAGAATAGGTCTAAAAAATCCTCTATCGTATGATAAAATGCTTCCCCATCCTCAGAGATTTTTATCTCAGCCTTTGCGAAATCATTAAAAAATAGTCCACAACCACTACTCGTGAGAAGAAAAGGAATAGCGAGATCCGCTGGTTGATTATCCCCATAAATCATTTTATTCCAAAAGATACGAGCTTTTCCCCTTCGATCAAATTGCGGTCCACCCTCACCCAAACCATAAAAGTGGGAGCATTCAGGGAACTTTAAAATAATATTAGATCCACTCTTTGAAATTAGCAGGTATTTTGACTCCGCTATTTTAGCATCACCTATTTTGTCAAAGAGACAAAAATTTAGAGACTCCTTTAAAACATTAATTTTCATGGTCTCCGTTTCAATAAGAACGTTATCTGCCCGCTCCTCTATCCTTAATGGAATTTTTGAGAGGTTTGATAAAAGAATTGGGCTCTCTGGCTGAGAATAATCCTTCAATGAGAACCTAATATTGACAATTTTCGGAATGTAAGCTTCTACCGTTATTAAAAGATCTTCCACAATAAGTTTGAAATTACCCCGTGCCATCGATCCTCTCACCAATGCAATATTTTTAGAGTAGAGTAAACAAGATATTAGCATTTTTCTCAAGTAATGGCAACCTTAAGATCTGCTTTTAGAGGAAACTGCAATAATCTAAAATACATTTAAAAGAGACCTATCTTGGAGAGGTCAAAAAAGGTGGTAAGATTGGATTTTAATTCAAGATATGTTATTAAGCCATTTGATTTCAATGGTGTTCAATTATTGGACGGATTTTTAGGAGATCAATATAGGAATATAAGAGATATTTACTACAGTATCCCGAATGATAGTATTTTATGGGACTTCCGTTTCAGCGCTGGCTTAACAGCACCCGGTGAACCTTTAGGCGGCATACATGGAACTTCACCTTTTGGGCAGTGGCTCTCAGCATTTGCCCGCATGTATAAAGCGACGGGGGATACTGCTATGAGAGATAAAGCGTTTTATCTTCTTGAAGAGTGGGCTAAAACTATATCTGAGGATTTATGGAACCGCTCTTTAGGACGTATGGGACACTATACCTATGATAAAATAGTCTGCGGTTTAGTAGACTTAATCAAGTATGCTGGAAATAAGAATGTATTAATTTATCTTAATAGAATAACAGATTGGGCTGAAGATAACCTCGATAGAAGAAGACCATATGCAGGCGGAGGAGAATGGTATACCCTTTCAGAGAATCTTTACCGTGCATATGAGGTGACGGGTGATAGACGTTATTTTGAGTTCGCGAAGATTTGGGAATATACAAAATTCTGGGATCTACTCGCAAAAAAGGAGGATATATTCACGGCTCTTAAAGAATTTGAATGCAAATATTATCATGCTTATAGCCACGTTAATAGTTTAAGTGGAGCAGCTATGGCTTACAAATTAACTGGTGAACGGTATTATCTAGACGCGCTGATAAATGCTTATGAGTTCTTACAAGAAACTCAATGCTTTGCCACGGGGGGTTATGGTCCTGACGAAAATTTAATTGTCCCAGACCTTTTACCTGAAACATTAAAAGTTATACGTCGTAAGCGTCGCAGACCTGGAGACGGATACTTTTTTGCTATAGAATCTAATCCTTTAATCCTTTATCATTTTGAAACCCCATGCGGCTCCTGGGCTGCGTTTAAGCTCGCCAGATATTTAATGACATTTACTGGTAGAGCACATTATGGTGATTGGATAGAGAGATTGGTGTATAATGGTGTAGGCGCTGTGATCCCAACTCGAAAAGATGGGACAATCATGTACGGTTCACGGTATCACCTTTATGGAGCCCAGAAGACCCTTTGGGCTCCATGGTCATGTTGTACTGGTACTTTACCTCAAGCCGTAACTGAATATCATAATTTAATATATTTCTATGATGAGGAGAGTATTTACATTAATCTTTTTACATCATCTAGAGTTGAATGGAATGGACCAGACTGCCAAGTTATAATAACCCAAGAAACCATATTCCCAGAAGAAGAAACAGTTCTTATTCGTGTAGAGCCAGAAATCCCTAGTCGGTTCGATCTGAAATTTAGAGTTCCCGAATGGGCTAAAGATGGTGTCAAGGTTAAAGTCAATAATATACTATTAAAGGTTAAAACAGTCCCAGGAGAATGGGCTGTAATTGATCGAAGGTGGAAGACTGGAGATATTGTAACGCTCAAGTTTAATATGTCTCCCAGAATAGAACCACTTCTGAAATACCCGTCTCCTTTCGCTATTCTTTGCGGTCCAGTAGTTATGGTAGCAACTTCCGATCCAAGAGATATGCCACATGAATTATTCAGTAATTTACCCAGTAAGCTAACTCGATCAAAAGGAAAACTTGAATATTCACTAAAGAGGGGTGAATGGAAGCAAATATTTAAACCGTTCTATAAGGTAGGAGAGTACGAGTACTACCGCATGTATTTTGAACGCCCTATTAAAGATATCTTAACGCATGATAAAATAAAGTTTCATGGACATTGGTTTTTAGACGGTGACATCATGTACACTAATGTATCTGGGAGTTATTTTGAATGCAGTTTTATCGGTTCAACCTTATCTTGGGAAGGTCTTCGATCTGAGGATGGTGGTAGAGCGGAAGTGTTTATAGATGGTAAGAAGGTAACTGAAGTAAGCCAATATGCCTACACCGATTTATTCTGCGACTGGAATCTGCTAGATCAAAGATATGTGCCTTTTAATTGGTCGATATCTGATTTAGATGAGGATAAACATATCCTAAAAGTAGTTGTTTCACCGAATAAAGATCCCTCTTCAAAGGGTACAAAGATTACTGTGCGAAGAATAATAATATATGTTTAATGTTCTAAGGGCTTTAGAAAAAATAGAGGGGACTCTCTCCTCCCACATATTTAATTTATAAATTACTTTAAGTGAAGGCTAATTTAATTAGATTCCTTGCTAAGATTCTTAACAATGGTGATTTAATGATGAGAATTTATAATTCTGTTCTTGAAACTATTGGTAATACGCCCCTAATACGCTTGAATAGGATATCTGAAGGTTTAAAGTGCACAATTTTAGCTAAGCTTGAATCCCGTAATCCCGGTGGGAGCGTTAAGGATAGAATATGCTTAAGCATGATTGAAGAGGCTGAGCGGCTTGGCTTGATCAACAAGAATACTGTAATCATAGAGCCTACAAGTGGGAACACAGGTATAGGTTTAGCAATGGTTGCGGCTGTTAAAGGTTATAGGCTGATTATAGTTATGCCTGAAACAATAAGCATTGAGAAGCGTAAGATTCTGAAGACTTATGGGGTCGAGATAGTTTTAACGCCCGGTGAGGAGGGCATGAGAGGCGCGGTTAAAAAGGCTGAGGAGCTAGCTTCAAGAATACCTAATTCTTTCATACCAAATCAATTCAAGAACCCGGCGAACCCAAAGATACATAAAGAGACAACCGGACCGGAAATATGGCGTGACACCGATGGTAAGGTTGATATATTTGTTGCTGGTGTTGGAACAGGTGGAACAATAACTGGCGTAGCCGAATATATAAAGCCCTTAAAGCCAGGGTTTAAGGCTATAGCTGTAGAACCATACAACTCTCCAGTCCTAAGCGGCGGCAAACCCGGAGCGCACAGCATTGAAGGGATAGGTGCGGGATTTATACCAGACGTGCTCAGACTTGACTTAATCGATGAAGTTATTAGGGTTAGGGATGAGGATGCCATTGAAACCGCCCGCCTACTCGCTAGGAAAGAGGGGCTACTTGTTGGAATATCTTCTGGCGCAGCGGTTTACGCAGCCCTAGAGGTTGCTAGGAGACCGGAAAATGAGGGTAAGCTCATAGTTACGCTTCTTCCGGACGGAGGGGAGCGCTACCTGAGCACACCGCTCTTTAGCGATGAACCGATAGGTTTTTCCATATCCTCTCTATAAAAGATTAGAAAAATTGCTTGATGGCGGTGGCTTATGGAAAGCGTTGAGATGAGGAAGGATAGAGATTTCCTCGAGAAGGTCGATAAGACAACGCACATATGGGTTTCTAGGCAGATGCTTGAGATGCTAATAGAAGGCGAGAAGTATTATGAGGATAATTGGCTTGAAGAGGGGCTGCCGAAGCTCGTTGATAGAATAGTTGAGAGCTATGAGGAGTATGGTGGAATAAACCGGTCTGAGGGCGAGGACTTACCATCAAAGCAAGCGGTTATAGAAATATTAGAGGATTTA
>Ga0105162_1001220_pt1 | contig 15213 bp, 16 predicted proteins | sample JNZ201metaG_FD_81532 | JGI IMG/M metagenome (GOLD analysis project Ga0105162, IMG submission 81532) | Hot spring microbial communities from Jinze hot spring, China to study Microbial Dark Matter (Phase II) - JNZ 20120812A | ecosystem: Environmental > Aquatic > Thermal springs > Hot (42-90C) >...
AATAAAGATAGGCGCAGAGGCGGTCATCCACAAAGTATTGTGGAGGGGATTATTACTGATTGCTAAGCAGCGTGTCCCGAAGCCTTACCGACATCCAGACCTAGACAGGGAGATCAGGAAGAAGAGGACAATAAACGAGGCGAGGGTGATGCATAGGGCTAAGATGCTTGGTGTCTCCTGCCCAGCAGTCGTACATGTGGAGCTTGCCACAAGCACGCTCTACATCCAGTTCATCGAGGGACGTGACTTGCGCGATATCCTGACGAGCAAGCCTAGCCAGGCATTGACAATGGCTGAAAGGATTGGAGAGATGATTGGAAAGATGCATAGTGGAGGAATATACCATGGAGACGTAGTCCCATCAAACATTATGGTCTCGGACAGCCATCCAGTGCTCATAGATTTCGGGCTAAGCGGATTCTCCTCAGAGATAGAGGAACACGCAATCGACGTTCATTTACTTGAGAGAAGCCTAAAGGCAAACCATCCAGGAGTAGTGGATGAATTTATGCAGAGATTCATGAAGGGCTACGAGTCAATAGTGGGACACGAATATTCTGGACAGGTCTATCAGAGAGTGCTAGAGATTAGAAGGCGGGCCAGATATATCGAGAGGGGTCTGAAGCATGAGGCCTAGAATACGCGTAGTGACAAGCAATCCGGGAAAATGGAGAGAATTCCAAGAACTGCTTTACACCAATGGCCTAGAACCTGAATGGATAAAAGCCAAACTAACCGAGATACAGTCAGAAGATCTCGAAGAGATTGTGAAGGCATCAGCAATCGAAGCGGCTAGGCTCTATGAGGGAGAACTTCTGATCGAGGATGCTGGGCTATTCATAGAGAGTCTCAAGGGCTTTCCAGGACCATACTCCTCATACGTATACTCCAAGCTAGGATGCAATGGCTTACTAAAACTTCTGAGTGGAGTAGACGAGAGAGCTGCGTACTTCCTCTCGACAATATGCTATGTCTCTAAAACACATGAACTAAAAATCTTCAAGGGAAGGTGTAACGGAGTGATAGCTATAGAGCCTAGGGGAACTGGGGGCTTCGGCTTCGACCCAATATTTATTCCACTAGAAGGAGATGGAAGAACATTCGCAGAAATGTCTCTCGAGGAGAAAAACGCGATCTCACATAGGTCAAAGGCCCTGAAAGAATTTCTCTACTGGTACGTCTCCATAAAAATGCCATAATACAAATTGGACTACATATTAAGCTCCTTCTGACTAATATCTATCCGTGTAACGTATAATTCTTCATCCATGCCAGGAGAGATAAATATCTTGTCGGGATAAACGACTGCGAGACTATTTATCGCCTCATGAACAGCCCTTGGCGTTGACAAGTAATTATTCTCAAGAAGTCTAAAACTCGTGACAACCTCGAGAAGTTGCAACTTCACGGGCCTACGCTCTTGATTAGAGAGTACATGGTAGCTATTAAGCAGCTCAGTGATTACAATCTGCCTAGACGGCTTACCCGCGTAAGAGGCATAAAGTGGCGCAATGTTGGTGAAGAGCTGATGGACAAGATTCATAGGAGAGTGGCTCAGAGCTCTGGTTATTATCTCTCTATAGTTTTTAAGAAGCTCCGAGACTTCGTACCTGCCTCTACCCTGTCTCTCAAGCAAGTCCAAGTCTACCAGCCACTCCAGTCTAGGAGGCGCGATATGTCTATACTTTGCGTATAGGCTGCTCCTGATCCACTCAGTCTTGGACGAGTATTTTAGTCTCTTCTCTCTATAGCTCATCGCTTCATCAAGCTTAGCCATGAGCTCGGCTCTTCTCTTCTTACTCGCCGCCATGGAAAGGGCCTTCAGTGCCTGTGGATAGAGCTCCTCCATTAAGTAGTTCATTCCCTCCATCCTAGTCAGGCTTGACTGATTACACAGCCACCTGATCAATCCGGGCATTATCAAGTAATCATGAACAGTGACCACGTATAGGAAGAAGAACTTCTCAACCTGGTTAAGAGTTATCAAGTCTCTATGTGATAGCACAGTCTCGCCACGCAGAAAGGCATCAAACTTAGAGGCACTCCTAAGAGATGTATAGATAAGGCCATTAATGTCGAGCCCCCTTCCATAAGGATCAAGAATCTTCAGTCCCCTCGCAAGCGTGACATAGTTACGAGCAGTCACTCTACTCTTGATTAGGCCGATAACATTGGGCCTGGGCGAGTGGTTTGCAATACTCTCGGACTTCTTGACTGCGTCCTCGAGTATCGAGGCAATGAAGTCAGAGCTGATCTCTGTAGATGTTCCATTACTCTTAGCGATAGACGCTATCAGTCTGAGGTATCCTAGCCTGCATACCTCGCCATGAGTCTCCAGCATCAAGCAATTACCACCCTCTTTTCAAGAGCCACTCCGCGCCCCCAATCTATCGAGACATCTCTCTCCACGGCTTCTCCCTTATGAAGCTCAAGGATCACCTCCCTACTGACGCCCTGGTCTTCCCTCAAATACATCAAGTACTTGTTCTCACGCGGGATGTTGTCCATGATTATTCTGACAGGTGTGAAGCCAACCTCCTCCGCAATGGGCGCGACGATATCAGCCATATTTATCCTCTCTCCTCTTAGCCTAACTATTCCGAGCACCATGAAGCATGGCTTATCCCATTTCAGAACCCTGTACATCTCCCTTAACGCTTCGCGGATGAATTCTCTGAATCTCTCAATTGAGCCCGTGTGGAAGAGCCTCTTAGCTATCTCTTTATAGTCATATCCAAGAAACCATAGTCTCAGCCAGTTATCCCACGCATAGGTCTGCATGTTGAAGTAAGGAGGTGAAGTGATGATCAGGTCTACAGACTCCTCTCTAAGGCCAGTTTGCCTAGCATCTCGCATGAATGCGGCGCCTCTAATTGGGGGAGCATATCCATCCATCAGTGTCAGCGCCCTCCTTACAATGCAGTCAAGAACGTTTCGCCTCGGCTTCTTTAACCCAAGCCTATGAATAGACCTCTCAACATAACTAGGAGCCATCGAGAACGAGTGAGAACACTTTACAGAGAGGCTGAGAGTACTTGAGCCGTGAAGAATTCCGAGCAAGACAGCCTTGACGAATAATCCGAGATCAGAGTCATCATCCATTAACAGCTCCCTTACAGCGAGAAGCTGCCTAAGCGTATACTTGCTGAAGAATATCTCTACCTCTTCTGGCGCGTCATTCTTTCTGTAGTTTTCAACAAAGTATCTGTTCTTCTTTGCCCACTTAACCACTTCTGTAGTCGGTACAGGCCTGACCTTTGCATGAGTAATTACGTAAGCCTCAGGGGCGAGGTCATTTCCTATTCCAATCCTGCCCGACCTGCAGGCCTCTAGTGGAGCCGTGCCTTTTCCCGAGAAAGGGTCAAAGACGACTTCGCCGGGGCTTGAATACTTCTCTACAAAGTAGTATGCCAACGAGGGGGGGAACGACCCTGTCCTCGAGCAGAGCCTATGGAGCCCAATCCCCCAATTGTTGCCTGCAAACTTCCACGAATCCTCCAGCGTCCAGCTTGAAACCAACAATACTTTCTGCATCTGCATCCAGCAAACCTGACTCACCTCTTTTAACGATTGGCCACTAAAACAGATTAAACACTACTATAAAATATCCCTCAATATTATAACAAGAGTATGTAGAGGATACTAGAATTATATTTTTTACTCTATACGCTAAGTAGTCTTCTTAAATATTGGGAGAATCCCTAAGTATTCGACATCATTATATGTGGCGCCCTCTACCAGAATTGCAACCTTCTTGTATATTACTGCGCCGGCTTTCTTTGCTAATTCTTCGAGTGCGCTCATTGTTTCTCTTGTGCTGACGATGTCGTCGACGATTGATACTTTCTTATCCTTAAGCCTCGGGATGTATCGTCCATCGATGCTTAACCTCACCGTGGTTTTGCTCGTGATTGGCTTGCACTCAACGACGAGTGGATTACTCATGAAGGGTTTCACCTCTTTTCTTGCAACGATGTAGTAGCGGTGGTTTAGGAGGCCTGCAATCTCGTGTACAAGCGGGATGCCTTTGCTCTCAGAAGTCATGAGAACTTCACTCCCCACCAGTCTCTCAGCAAGTATCTTCGCGCAGTGTGAGATGAATTCCTTATCACCTAAACTATCAAAATATGCAATCCATGTGTCATCACTAACCTTGAGTAATGGTAAGTTTCTCTTGAGACCAGCAATATTGAGCTCATAATACTCTCTACCATCATAGGGAAGAACAGTCTCCACCATTGCCGAATATCAGTCTTAAAATGCTATACTTATATTTTTCATAAAAATCTCTAAGCCTTAGCAGTGTTTCCCCTTGATCTCAAAAATTAGCTAAAAACAAAAAAGTCTTAAATAAGACGATTTGAAAAAATTTGGTGAAGTTGAAGAGAAAAGCTTGCTTAATCATTATTGCGGTTATGCTTGTTCTCTGGAGCTTGCTTCCTCTATACTATATACTCGTAGCAGCATTTATGTGGGAGACGGATGTTGTCTCTAGGCCGCCGCAGATCATACCTACAAATCCGACATTCTCAAACATATTGAGGGTGCTTGGATTTCCTGCTCCGGGAATAACTGGAGAGATGCTGAGACCGGCTGGATATCCAGTAGTCGAGGGGTTAACAAACTCTGCAATCATTGCCTCTATAGTAACTCTGATAGCTATGGGTGTAAGTGTTCCAGCTGGATATGTTTTAGGGAGATATAATGTCCCAAAACGTAACGCATTGCTGATGCTTATACTTGGTACTAGGACGCTGCCACCTATCTCAATAGTTATCCCATACTTCATCCTTTTCAAGAGTTTAGGACTGCTAGGTACTCATCTCGGATTGATAATCGCTCATCTCAGCCTAATCATTCCACTAATCACCTGGATACTGATGGGCTTCTTCGCAACCCTCCCAAGAGAGCTGGAGAAACAGGCAAGGATAGATGGATTCTCAAGAATGGGAGCATTCATAAAGATAGTGCTGCCAGTAGCATCGTCAGGAATAGCAACCTGCGCAATAATAGCATTCCTAACATCATGGAACGAATTCATAATGGCATGGATACTAACAACAGGATCAAAAGCACAAACACTACCAACAGTACTAGCAACAATGTTCACAATGAATATTGGATTATCGATCTTCGCAGTCGCAAACCTATTGGCCACTATTCCTGCAATAATCATCGCTGTCACGCTCCAGAGACACATAACCAGACTAAGAATAGTCGACCCACTAACACAAATAATATAGAATCTGTATTATATGTTAGAGTTTTAGTTTTTCAGCTATAATTTGGACTGGGTGTTTTATCTCGAGGCTTGTTAGTTGTCTGAACTGTATTGGACATACGCTGCTCTCCGTGACTATTGTCTTGGCGCCTGTCGATTGGATCATCTCTACGACTCTTCTCCCTATTTCTATGCTCATGTCGTATCCGATTGGTCCTTTTCTCATTCCCCATGTGCCTGCCATGCCGCAGCAACCATAGTCCCTTGTATAGACTCTGTAGCCGAGGTTCTCGAGGAGTTTTACTGTGGGTGCGCCTGGAGCTGCTGTTCTTCCGTGGCATGGGTAGTGATAAAAGACAGCGGAGCCATCTGTAGTCCCTGGCTTGAGTTTCTTGTAGAGCCCTGTCCTGACGATGTAGTCTATGTAGTCATAGGTGTTCTTTGCGACTGCCTCGGCCTCTTGAGTTCCAAGAAGTTTAGGATAGGCCGCTTTAATGCAATATGCCGCACTAGGCTCTGTGCATATTATCTTGTAGCCATCCTCTACATATGGATAGAGACTCGAGATATTCCTCTCCGCAATTCTCTTGGCCTTCTCTTGGAATCCATACTGGATGAGGGGCATGCCCGAGCCCTCCTGAGGTGGGACGACTACTTCTACGCCGAGATAACTAAGAATCTTTACGGCGTCTTCCGCCAACCTCCAGTCAATGTATGCTGCATAAGTATCTACGAAGTAGGCGACTTTAAGATTGCCGTCCTTCACCCCATTTGTTGGGATGTGCTCAAAGAATGAGCCTCCTATGAATTCAGGAAGCGGTCTCCTCGAGTCGATGCCGACTATCATCTCCATGAGTTTTCTCGCTATTTTGGATTTTCCAATCCAGTTGAAGAGTCCAGACATCCTTGACCCAGCCTTGGTGTATAATTCATACATTGATAATCCCCAGTCGGTTCTTGTCTTATTTCCCTTTTCATTCTTTATCCATGAAATCGTCATGGGTATATCGATGCTGACGGGGCAAGTCTCTTTGCAGAGACCGCATGAGACGCATAGTGGAGAGATCTCTGCGGCTCTCTCTAATCCACGCGTGACGGCTGTCCAGAGAACTCCTATCGGGCCAGTATAAATGTCTCCGAAGACATGTCCACCGACGATTCTATACGTGGGGCATACATTGAAACATGCGGAGCATCTAATACATCTAAGAGTCTCTGAGAGCCAAGGTGATTTCTCTGCACTTATCCTACCATTATCTAGCAATACGAGATGATACTCTGAGTCTTCTCCTCCCCTGATGCTGGTCCTCCTTGGACCGAATATGGAGACGTATATTGAGGTCTGTTTTCCAGTGGCGCTCCTTGCCAGGACTCTGAGAATATTGATGGCGTCTCTCCAATCCCTCACGATCTTCTCGACGCCTGCAACCGTAACCAGTATCTTTGGGAAAGTGGTCACGAATCTGCCGTTCCCCTCGTTTGTCACTATCATTGCCGCTCCCGTCTCGGCTACCAAGATATTTGCGCCCGTTATTCCCATGTCTGCTGATAGGAACTTTTCTCTCAGTACCCTCCGAGCAGTTCGGGTTATAGCTGTCGGGTCCGGGTCTACTCTTATTCCGAGCCTGCTTGAGAGTATCTCTGCGATCTCGGCCCTGCTAAGATGTACTGCGGGCGCAATGATATGTGAGGGCCTATGGCCGGCGAGCTGTACTATCCATTCCCCGAGGTCCGTCTCGACAACCTCTACCCCCGTCTCTTCAAGAACCTTGTTAAGCATAATCTCCTCAGTTGTCATGGATTTCGACTTGACGACTAGTTTTACTCCTCTGCTCCTTGCTAGGCCAGCGATGTAGTTACTTGCCTCCTCGGCGGTTCTCGCTATGTAGACATTTCCCCCGGCCTTCTTGACGCTCTCAACAAGCTTCTCTACCAGTGCTTCAATATTTTCTGCGGTGTATTTCCTTGTCTCCATTAGTTGAGGAAGAGCATCAGGACCAAGCTCAGACATAACGACTTGTCTAGACTCAAGCATCAATTGAAGAGAGCTCCAGAGCGTGTTTATTCGATTTTTATTCTTTATAGCCTCAGCAACGAGTTCTCTTAGGCTACTCATATCTCTACTCCTCCATTAGGATGAAATAGGCATCAGCCGGTCCATGGACGCCTCTGATATGTGTCATCTCGATGTCTGATGTCCCGCTCGGCCCGGCTATCAAGATAGCGGAGCCGGCCTCGGTGTATCTCCTCGAGAGATATTCAGCCAACTCTTCATAAGTTGCTAGAATGTTCCTGACTGGCAGGATTGCGGCAAGTCTTCTTGGAAGCGTAGATGCCAACCTAGCAGAATAGCTATTCATAATGATTACCGACCCTACTTCTGCTAATCCTGCATCGACCATCGTGACTCCCATCTCCACATTCTCCGCAATCTTGGAGGCTTCTCCCAACTGGTGTTCGTCGAGATTTACAAGCATTCTTATCTCTGCTAGTTCGTTTCTGAATATTCTTAGAAGCGGCTCGGGTATACGTGCTAGGGCGATGCTGGTGACGTTGTTCTCTGCAGCAATCTTAGCTATGGCTCTCGCAGTGTCCCGGTATCCCTGCGTCTGAAGTATATGTGCACCGTTTCGTCTTGCGGCTTCTGTGAAAGACCTAATCATGTTCAAGGGTAATCACAGATGATTATTTAGGCGTTCTTAAAAATATTGGGCATCCAATTGATTATGCTTAAATCTCCAATGAGGCTCTGTATGTAGTCGGGGGAGGGAGGATGGCTAGGTGTGAGCTTTGCGGAAGAAAAGTAGATGACCTTAGGCTATGGAAGGGGAAGAGGATATGCGGAAAGTGCTTCGAGAGGGAGTCTTCGAAGGGTTAGCTAATATCAAGCAGGATATTCAGCATCTTCTGGGCATTCTTGAGCATTGCGTGGTCATTGTTGAAGTACACGTAGACCTGGCTCGGAGATAGCTTAGCGATGCTGCTGGCCACCTCGGCGAGCTCTCTGTCCGAGTAGTCATGACTATACCAGGCCCTTCTTCCATGCATCCTGAGATATATTACTGATCCGCTCTTCATGATTATTCTTGGTAAGTCTGGCGCATCTATACTCACGACTGTCACACCAATTTTTTCAGCCCACTCTATCCATGTATCTCTGAACCACTCTGGGTTCCTCCACTCGAGGGCTAGTCTACTCCCTAGCTGGGTGACGGAGGCGAATTTTTCTATTCGTGAGGCGTACCTCGGGCCGAGGCTGGGTGGAAGTTGGAAGAGGTAGTGATGGATTAGGTCCTCCATTGGGCTGAACATCTTCCTGAATCTATCCCAGGCCTCTATCGCCTTTTCATTTAGCCGGTAGACATGCGTTATTATTCGGTTGGTCTTTATGCTCCACCTAAGGCTTCTCCCCCTCTCTGACCAGCTCTCCACCATTCTCCTCGTCGGATACCTGTAGAAGGACATGTTAAGCTCGACGGCGTTTAGCCCGCTATGCTTTACGTACCAGTCTAGGCTGCCTCCGGCGTTCCAGTCATAGAGCCAGCCGGAGGTCCCGACATAGATCTCCATCGAGCTACCCCTCAACAAATTTTCCGCAAGAGTGATATATATTGTGAATAGTGTCTGTTTTGTCAGAGGATCGACTTGTCCTTGTTAAGAAGAGTTCGCGGCGAGCTGAGCAGCATCGAGATAGCGATACTTGCCGATGAGATTAGGGATAAGCTTCTTGGATGTAGGGTGGCTAATGTCTATAGGTTGCCTGATTCTTCCTATGTGTTTCGGCTATCATCTGAGGAGGGTAGAAGAGACCTCAGGATAGTTCCAAACAAGTGTCTATTCCTCGTAGAGGGTGTGTATGAAGCTCATGGAGAGCTTGATGCTTTCGCGAAGAGTCTCAGGGAGCTCGTCAAGGGATTATTTGTGAAGAGCGTCGAGACTGTTGGCGGCGAGAGGATTGTGAAGATGGTGCTTGGGCTGAGGGAGCCCATCTTCAGTCTTGTGGCTGAGCTTTTTCCAGGAGGCCACATAGTCCTCACTGATGATAGGTGCATAGTGAAGGCATCGTATCCGACTGAATTTTCTGGAAGAGAGTATGTGGCTCCGCCAGCTAGGAGAACGGTGCTTGATAGGGATGAGGCGGCAAGAATTCTTGGGAGTCTCGATAAGAATGTGAAGGTCGGTGTTGCGCTTGTGAAGGAGCTTGGCCTTGGGCCTAAATATACGGACGAGGCCTTGAGCAGGGCAGGTGTAGATGCATCGATGAAACTCTCGGAACTCTCTGAAGACTTGCTTGAACGCGTCTTAGAGTCGTTGGAGTCTCTAAGGAATGACTTGGCCAGACCGAGCCCCCGAATCTATACTGATGGTGAAGTAGTTATTCCTGCGCCGTTCTCTCTAAGAAGTCTCGAGCAGGTCGGATTGAGATACGAGCTGGTAGGGTCCTTCAACGAGGCGGTCAGGAAATACTACGAGTCCCGGCCAACTATAGTCTCAGAGGGAGCATCGAGGGAGGCTGAGAGACTAGAGAAGGAGCTGCTTGAAAAGAAGAAACTAATCTCAACTCTTGAGAGCGAGGCTGAGAAGAAGAAGAGACAGGCAGAACTGATCTTTAGCAATCTTGGGCTGGTTGAGGAGACGAGGCTGGGAGTGCTTGCCGGATTGTCGAGCAGCAATGTATTGAGCGTCGACTGGGGCGAGGGTACTTTCACGATTCAGATTGGTGAAGAGCAGATAAAGCTATTGATGAGGGAGCCTGCCTCGAGGCAAGCGTCATCGCTCTTCAACGATGCTAAGATGATATTGAGGGGAGTCGAGAACATTAAGGCCGAGATAATAGAGATCACGAGGAAGATCGAGGCTCTGAGAGCTAGGGGTGAGACGGTGGCTATGTTGCCGAGTGTGAGGGCGCTGCAGAAGAGGGAGTGGTTTGAGAATTATAGATGGAGCTATACTTCTGGAGGCAGACTATTGGTTGCGGGAAGAGACGCCTCAACCAATATTAAGCTATTAAAGAAGCATCTCGATGCGCATGACTTGGTCTTTCACGCCGATGTGAGGGGCTCTCCCGTCGTCCTGCTCAAAGACGGAAAAAATGCAACCAGTGAGGAACTCGAGGAGGCAGCAACCTTCTGCGGCGCCTATAGCAGGGCATGGAGGGAGGAGCTCTCATCGATCTCGGTCTACATGATTCGCCCAGACCAGGTGAGCTTTTCTCCTCCTCCCGGTACATATCTTCCACGTGGCTCATTTATTGTTAAGCCTCCAAAAACATACTTCCAGGTAGCTCTGAGATTATGTATTGGTCTACGCGAAGACTCTAGACGTATTGTTGTTGGTCATGAGAGATGGGTCTCCTCGGTTTCTAGGGCCTATGTCTCGATTGTTCCAGGAGAGAAGAAGGCGGAGGAGCTCGCCAAGGCATTCGCAGTAGTCGTGAAGGAGAAAATCGGAGTAGAGTTGAGTAGAGAGGAATTAGAGGAGTTTAAGTCCCTGATACCCTACGGAAAGGCAAGAATCATCAAGTAAGAATTCTAAGCAATTAGACACAAGTTCTAAAAGCTTCACAATCCACAAACACAGCTGCAAAGTTACAATACTCGATATTTTGTATTACCTTCAGAATTATCTCTTTTATAATTTGTCTCGGGAAAACCTTATTTAATCGGGGCGACATCTCCGTCGTGGAGAAACAGTTGAAGAAGCTGTTCCTAAGCGACGAAGTGACCGTAAGGGACGTGATGAGTAGCCCGGTTATTGAGGTTAATGTTGATGACACCGCCAAGATAGTGGCTGAATTAATGACAAAGTACAAGATAAGCGGTATCGTCGTGAAGAAGAATGGCAAGCCCGTCGGGATAGTGACTAAGAGAGACTTGATAGAGAAGGTGGTTGCGCTGGACAAGAAGCCAAGCGACGTTAGGGTCTCAGAGATCATGTCGACGCCCCTCGTGACTGCTAGTCCAGATGAGACTATCGAGGAGGCTCTGAGAAGAATGAATAAGATGGGGATAAGTCGTCTTGTCGTCACGTATAAGGACGAGGTCCATGGAATAATTAGTGTCAAGGACATCCTCAAGGTTACTCCAGACATTTTGGAGATTGTGAAAGAGCAGTTAAGATTGCGAGGAGCAAAGGTTCTAGGCTCTGAGCAATACCTTGAGGGATACTGCGACTCGTGTGGTGAATGGAGCGACATGCTCGTCAGGGTCGACGAGCAATACTTATGCGAGGACTGTAGAATAGAATTAGAGAAGAGAAGTGAGTAGTGAGCCTACCTTCATTATTGACTCTATGCATGGAAACCTATGTAGATGGTTAAGAATTCTCGGATATGATTCTCAATACTGGGAGGGTAAGGACGAGGAACTCATAGAGATTGCATCGAAGACTGGAAGAATAATAGTTACATCAGACGTAGATCTTCATCGAGCGGCATCAACGAAGGGGCTGAGGTCATGTCTGCTCCAGTATAGAGACATTGAGACAAACCTCGCAGAAGTTGCTAAGTATATCTCGAGAGAATTTAGCCTACCCATAGAGGCTTTTCTAAAGCCGAGAATAACGAGGTGTTCACTCTGCAACGGTCTCCTCAGCCCTGAACTAGAAGGGATATGGCGATGCAGCTCTTGTGGTCAGAGGTTTTGGATCGGTAGTCACTGGAGAAACATACTGAGGACACTTAGGCGGGCATACATAGCGGCTAGCAAGATAGAAGGCACCTAACTAACGCTGAGAATAAACATAATAAAGCCCCGGGCAGTAACTTTATTCGTGTCAAAGATGCTTAGTGATGAGGAAGGCACATTTCTAGTCAAGCTAGCAAGAAACGCTATTACATCGAAGATTAAGGGTGAAAAACCCCGAACCCTCCATCGGGCACCTGAGGCGTTAAGGCAGCTCAAAAGAGGGGTATTTGTCACGCTTAACACTTATCCAGAACTTGAGCTGAGGGGATGCATAGGCTTTCCATATCCCGTAAAGGATTTTTTGGAGCAGGTCGTAGATGCCGCCCTGAGCGCAGCGTTCGGAGACCCGAGATTTCCCCCGCTCAGTAAAGACGAGCTCGACCGAATAGTCGTTGAGGTAAGCGTCTTAACGATTCCGGAAGAGATAGCTGCGAGGGACAGAAAACTGATTCCAAGCATGATAGAGATTGGTAGGGATGGATTGATAATCGAGTCTCCATTTGGAGCAGGTCTTCTCCTCCCCCAAGTACCAGTAGAGTATGGGTGGGACGCAGAGGAGTTCCTCACGAACCTCTGCTTTAAGGCTGGTCTGCCGCCGACCTTCTGGCTCACTGGGACGGCCGTGATTAAGCGTTTTACTGCGGAAATATTCGCGGAGAAGGAGCCGAATGGAGAAGTAAATAGGGTCGACATAAAGTCCATCCCACGTAAGGCCTGCTAATCCATATCGACCTCGACTAGGGGGCGTGGTATGGCTAGAATACATATGGGCATATGCGGCATCGGGCTTGGACATGCTTCACGAAGCCTAGTCATAGCGAAGAAGCTTCTTTCAATGGGACATGAATTATCAATATCGACCTACGGCGACGCGGTCGAGTTCTTCAATAAGTATGGCCTCCCGATAAACAAGTCTCTATCTATAGGGTATGGACTAGGGCCGGATGGGGCCTTCAGCTTCAGGGGGACAATACTCAGGAACATCTTTCTACCAATAACCGTCGCGGCCCAAGTCTCAATTGAGTATAGAATAATGAGTGAGGTCTGCCCAGCCGCTGTCTTTTCAGATACCAGGGCCACTACGATTCTTGCGGCCAAATTGATGGGAATCCCGACAGCCCTTCTCCTGAACCAGTTCTACCTCCTCGTGAGGAGCGAGAGGTGGCATCGGCTAGCCGAGATAACCGAGGCAGCATCCAGCATCGTTGCGCACGTATGGTCACTGAGCGATATCCTACTCATCTCTGATTACCAGCCCCCTCTCACGGTCTCTGAGGATAACCTCAGACTACCAAGCAGCATAGAGGGCAGGACAGTCTACGTTGGTCCAATAATGAGCCGGACACCTAGGGACTATCCGCCTAGGAACGAGCTCAAGAGAAAGCTCGGCTTCAGGCAGGATGAGCCGCTCATCCTAATCCAGGCCACCGGGCCCAGACAAGAGAGGGAGAGATTCACTGAAAAGATTATCAATGCATTGCCCGGCCTAAGGGATATGCAGATAATCTTTACGCGTGGAAGACCCAGTAGTGGATACTCATTCAGGAGTGATAGGCTCTGGGTGGTTGACTGGGTAGTGGATGAGTATGAGCTGCTCGCCGCATCAGACGTGGTTGTGAGCCGGGCAGGGCAGTCCCTCCTGACAAAGGCCCTCGCCTATGGATGCAGGCTGGTCACGGTCCCCATTCCCAGACACTCTGAACAAGAATCAAACGCCAGAAGCCTGATGAATAAGGGAGCGGCAGTTGTTCTAAATGAGGAAATGCTCAACTCAGAGACGCTCAGGACGGCGATAACGCAGGCATACGACACGATAAGCGACGAGGTAGTCTCTCGTTACGTGGAGCAGGCCGGGAGGCTTGGCGGTGCCGCGGAGGTTGTCCGCCAGGTCCTACAGCTATATAAAAACTTTTCTTAGGGCTTCATATACCAAACTAATATATGAGACCAACAAACAATTATTGAGAGTTGAGTCAAGACGGGCCTAAATGCCCATTAGATGTAACTCCCGGAATGATCGCCGGGCTCCTCGATGTTGTCGGGCTCTTCAAGGGGAGGGTAGACCTGGCGCAGCTATCGAAGGAGATAGGGATGGAGCTTGGGCATTTACTGAGGGTCTTAGAGGCAGCGGAGGCGCTCGGCCTAGTCAGCGTCATAGATGGTGACGTCCAGCTCACTCAGAGTGGTCTCGGCTTCTCTAGGAGGCTATTGACTGGAAAGATAAAGATGCTCACAGAGATCGTGGAGAAGGTTGAGCCGTTCAGGTCAATCATACAGTACGTCTCCTCGAGGAACGCTCCCGTCACTATTGAGGAGATAAACAACGCGGTCAAGCTGTGTGAATCTGACGATGAGCAGCTCGAGAGGCTTAGGACATTCATCATTGACTGGCTAGTGATGACTGGATGGCTAGAATATGACGGAGAGTCCAGAGCATTTAGGCTTAGGCGTAGAAGGGCTGCGAAGGCTCAGACAACTAGCTCACGAGAGTGAATATCTCGTCGACGTATCGATAGAACTCCTCGGACTTCTTGTTCCGGGGCCTCTCTAACTCGATATTTATCTCCGCAATGATCTCTGCCGGTCGCCCCTTCAGTACTAGTACTCTGTCTGAGAGCTGTACGACCTCGTCTATGCTGTGGGAGACCATCACGACTGAGGCGGGTGGCAGGCTGGAGTCAAGCCACATGTATTCTACCTCTCTGCTGAGGTTTATCGCGGTCAGGGGGTCGAGGTTGCTGAAGGGCTCGTCGAGCAGTAGGACGTCTGGGCTCGTGACTAGTGCCCTCGCGAGCGCTACTCTCTGCTTCATTCCTCCGCTCAGCTCCGATGGATATGCCGACTCGAAGCCCTCTAGACCCACTAGGTTAATGAACAGCGATGTCTTCTCCCTCTTCTCCTCCTCGGTCATGTCTCTCCTCGAGGATACAGCGAGGTAGACGTTGTCCCAGACTGATAGCCATGGAATCAGTGTCGGGCTCTGATACATCATCGATATTCTTGGCGTCGGGCTTGTCAACTCCTCTTCTCTGAATATTACTCTACCATGGGTCGGCCGGATGAGCCCGGCCATTATTCTTAGGAGCGTTGATTTTCCGCAGCCGCTCGGCCCCACGATTCCCAAGAACTCTGCGTAGTGGACTGATACGTTGATGCCGTTAAATATTGGAAGCGTCCTGCCACCCCTCAGCTTGTGCTCAAACTTTACGTCTATCAGCCTCAGGATTGGCTCTCTCGCCGACATTTACTCCCTCACCATCTTTATTGTCCTGTCATAGAGCGGGCGCCAGATGAACCTATTAAACG
>Ga0105162_1001222_pt1 | contig 15199 bp, 17 predicted proteins | sample JNZ201metaG_FD_81532 | JGI IMG/M metagenome (GOLD analysis project Ga0105162, IMG submission 81532) | Hot spring microbial communities from Jinze hot spring, China to study Microbial Dark Matter (Phase II) - JNZ 20120812A | ecosystem: Environmental > Aquatic > Thermal springs > Hot (42-90C) >...
ATTAATAAATTTGTAAATTTTTATTGAAAAATTTTATTAGATTTATAGATAATCAGGGATAAATTTTTGGAAAAAATTAAGGAGGTTTAAATATGGTAAGAATTGATGCTCGAAAACTACCCTGCCCTCAACCAGTAATTAAAACTAAAGAGGCTTTAGAAAATATAAAAGAAGGAGAAAAAATTGAGGTAATAGTAGATAATGAAACTGCCTTAAAAAATATTCAAAAATTTGTAAATTCTCAAGGACATAAGATTATTTCCATAATTAGTAAAAACTCTGAATTTATCATATGTATTGAAAAACAAAAAGAATTATCAGAAGAAACCCCTATCATTTGTGAAACAAAAACATTAGAAAAGAATGAAATTTTTATAATAATAAGTACGGATACTATGGGAAAAGATGAAAACTTAGGTAAAATACTTATGAAGGCTTATTTTGAAAGCATGATAACCCACAATTTTATACCAAATAGAATTTTTTTTATGAATAAAGGAGTTTTTTTAACTACCTTGGAAGAGGATATTATTTTCCTTTTAAAAGAATTAGAAAAAAAGGGGGTAGAAATTTTTAGTTGTGGAACATGCTTAAAATATTATCAACTGGAAGACAAATTAAAAGTTGGACATAGAGCCGGAACTGATGTATATTTAGATGGTATTTTCAATTTTAAAAAAACTATATGGATAGGATAGAAATATGAAGGTAGCTATTTTAATGGGAAGCGATTCAGATTTACCTATTATGAAAGATTCTGCAGAGATTTTAGAATCTCTTGAAATACCTTATGAAATTTTTATTATTTCTGCCCACAGAACTCCGGAGAAAGTTTTAGAATATGCAAAATCTATAGAAGAAAAAGGAATTGAAGTAATTATTGCTGGAGCAGGAGGTGCAGCTCATCTTCCAGGTATATTGGCTAGTTTAACTGTTGTTCCTGTAATAGGAGTTCCTATCAAAACCAAAACTATAGATGGCCTGGATTCTTTATTATCGATGGTACAGATGCCTTCAGATATTCCAGTAGCTACTGTAGGTATAAATAATGCTAAAAATGCAGGTCTTCTTGCTGCTCATATTCTATCCATTAAGTATCCTGAAATAAAAGAAAAATTAAAGAGTTACAGAGAAAAAATAAAAAAGGCTATTGTAGAAAAAAATGAAAAATTGCAAAAATTAGGATATAAAAAGTATTTAGAGTCTACCTAAATACTTAAAAACTCTTTTCCCTATGTCTTTTCTATAATGGGCACCTTCAAATTTAATAAGTGAAACTGCTTTATATACTTTATCTATGGTAGAAAAAATATCTTTATCAAGTGCAGTAACTCCTAAAACTCTTCCTCCATTAGTATAAAATTCATTATTTACCTTTTTTGTTCCTGCATGAAAAATTATTATATCAGAGATTTGAGAAGCCTTATCAAGTCCTTCTATTCTTTTGCCTTTTTCATATTTACCCGGATAACCCTTACTTGCCATTACTACACAAACTGCAGCTAAATTCTTTTCTTTAAGCTCTATCTTATTAAGATCTCCTTTAAAAGCACTTTCTATTAATTCTAAAAAGTCATTTTCTATTCTAGGTAATATAGCTTGAGCTTCTGGATCTCCTAATCTACAATTAAATTCAAGCACATAAGGTTCTTTGCCAACTATCATCAATCCCGCATATAAAAATCCTATATAAGGATATCCTTCCTTTTCTAAAGTTCTTAGTGTAGGAGTTATTATTTTTGTTTCTATTTTTTCTTTCAATTCACTATCAATTAAAGGAGTGGGAGAATAAGCTCCCATTCCTCCGGTATTTGGTCCTTCATCATTATCAAGAAGCCTTTTATGATCTTGTGAGGTAGGTAGAGCTTTAAAATTATATCCATCAGTGATTACAATATAAGAAGCCTCCTCTCCTATTAATCTTTCCTCTATTACTACTTTATTTCCAGCTTCTCCAAATATTCTTTCTTCCATTATTTTTTCAATTGCCTTTATAGCTTCTTCTTTTGTTTCACATACAAATACTCCCTTTCCAGCACAAAGCCCGTCAGCTTTAATTACTATAGGTGCTCCCTTTTTTTCTATATATTTTTTAGCTTTTTCTGAATCATCAAAGATTTCAAATTTTGCTGTAGGAACTCCTGCTTTTACCATTATTTCTTTTGCAAAAGATTTACTTCCTTCAATGAGTGATGCTTTACTGTCAGGACCAAAAACTTTTATTCCTTTCTTTTCAAGAAAATCTTTTAATCCCCTTACTAAAGGTTCTTCTGGACCTGGAATAACAAGATCAATTTTATTTTCTTTACAGAATTGAGAAATTTTTTCAAAATCATTAGGGGAAATGTTTTCAATTGTTTCTGCAATTTCAGAAATTCCACCATTTCCAGGAATACAGAATAACTTTTCTAATTTTGAACTTTTTGAAAGAGCATAACAAATAGTATGTTCTCTTCCTCCTCCACCTATAACTAATACTTTCATTTTTGAAAAATAAAAAATTTTTTATATAAAATTATATATTCACCACTTTTTGTGTCAACTTCTACAATTCATTTTTTAAAATTAAAATTTTAAAAATTATTCAGTTCTTAAATAAAATTTTGACCTTCATCCCCCTCTTTCTGAAAACTCTGTTACCAAAAAAAATCAAATCCTTAATGGATAACTCAAAATAAGAATTAAATTACTCTACAAGCCTTTACTTTGGCATTCATTTTTATGTTAAAAGAATTTTAAAAATAAAAAAATAATTTTAAACTTAAAAAGCAACTTAAAATATATAAAAGATTTAGAAGTGATGGCGAGATTCTTGAGAAGCTATTTTTTACAAGTAGAAGCTAAAGTGGAAGAAAAAAAGAAATAAAAAATAATTATAAAAAATGTAGACGAAGAAAAATGAATATACCAAAATTTATCCTCAAAAGAACAAAAAATTTACAAAATTAAACTAAAGAATGTTTAAATTGCATTATTACTTTTATAATAAATATAGTAAAAAAGGGAGGAGGCGATATGAAAGACATGGTTAAAAAAATGATCTCTATTCTTATTGTCTTATTAATAGCAGCTCTTTTGGGATATGCACAGGATATACCTGAAAGTAAAGATCATCCTTTAATTTCAAGATATCCTGGTTCTTATATATATTATTATGACCAAAAAGAGTTTGACGAATTTGAGATTCTATTGAGTCCAGTAAAGATATATCAAGGGGAAGATTATGTTAAACGTGCAAAAAAGGAAAAGATTGATGGAAAAGTTACCAAAATAGGATATCAGACGCCTAAAAATAGAAGTGTGCTTGAAGTTTTTAAGAACTATGAAGAAGCGCTCAAAAAAGCAAATTTTAATATACTTTACATGGCATATGGAAAAGACCTTTCCATCTCTGATTTTCTTACTCGTTATTTTCCATTTCGTCCTGGATGGAGTGAAGGTAAGAGCTTTTACCTATCTGCAAAAGATAGAACAGATAATATTATAATTTCAGTATGTGTGGTGCCTGGCTGGGATGGTCCAGTTGTACTTTTAGGGATTGTTGAAAAAAAGCAAATGGAAATTGGACTCATTACAGCAAAAGATATATATGAAAAGTTAAAAACCCAGGGACATATTGCAATTTATGGAATATATTTTGATTTTGATAAGGCAGATATAAAACCTGAATCAGAACCAACTTTAAAGGAAATAGCAAGATTTTTAAAAGAAAACCCTGAAATAAAAATTTATATAGTTGGACATACAGATAATATAGGAAAATTTGAATATAATATGGAATTATCAAAAAGGAGAGCAGAGGCAGTTGTTAAAGAACTTGTTGAAAAATATGGAATTTCAAAAGAAAGATTGAAAGCCTTTGGAGTCGGTCCTCTTTCACCTGTTGCTACAAATGAAACAGAGGAAGGAAGAGCTAAAAACAGAAGAGTTGAAATAGTAAAAGAGTAAACAAGAAACACTTATTTTAAAAATTGTTGTTTAAAAGATTTATATTTATAAATTCCCAAAAATATAAGAAATATTCCTCCAATTTGAGTCCAAATAAACGTTTGTCTAAAAGTTTCTTGAAAAGCAAAACTTAAAGCTTGAATATATTCAGCTTTGTACAAGAGTGCTTTAACTTTTTTTAATGCATAGGCTTCTGAAAAGTAATGCTCTGCCATATACCACCATTTTTCTATAAATTTATTTATCCATCTATAATCTTGAAGCTCTGTAATTCTGAGAAAATGATAATTGATTTTCTTTTCTAAGGTATTAGTAGCAATAGCAACTCCTATAGAACCTCCTACAAATCTCTGATAATGAAAAAGCACTACCCCTAATCCTGTTTTTTCTCCAAGATTTCTTAAAGCTAAAGTAGTAAGAGGAGCAAAAAAACATCCCATAGATATTCCAAGAGGAATAGTTAAAATAGCTGCTTTTAAGGCTGGGGTATAATAATTAAGTTTTGGCAAAAGAATTAAGGTTGTAAAACTAAGAAGTAAAAAATTTATAAAAAGAATGATACCAGGGGAAATTTTATCTGAGAGCCTTCCGGAAATAATAGCAAAAATTCCAGTAAAAGAGGCATATGAAAGCATATGAAGCCCTGCTTGAAAGGTAGTAAGTCCTTTTAAATTTTGATAATAAATTGGTATAAGATAAAAGACTTGATACATCACAAAACCTAAAATAAAAAATTGAAAAGCCATAGCTAATCCAAATTCAGGAATAGTATAAATTTTTAAATCTATCAAGGGTTTTTTACTTATTAATTCAGAAGCAAAATAAAGAGAGTAGAAAATAAAACTTAATAATAAAAAAGACACAATAAAAGTAGATTGAAACCAACCATATTGTTGACCTTTAGATACTGCGATAAGAAAAAAGATAGTAGCTAAAGAAATAAAGGCATAACTTTGAAAATTAAAGGAAAATTCTCTTTTTTTACCTAAAGCAAAAGGTAAGAAAGTAATAGCGGCTACTAAATCCATTAAACCTATCGGAACATTTATATAAAAGGCCCATCTCCAAGAGATATATTCAGTCAAAAATCCTCCAACTGTAGGTCCCAGGGCAGGAGCAAAACTTACTCCAAGACTATAAATTCCCATAGCTGTTCCTCTTTTTTCAGGAGGATAAATAGCAAGAAGGATAGTTTGAGCAGTAGCCATAATAAAAGCTTCTCCTATTCCCTGAAGACTTCGGAAAAAAATCATCTGAGGTAAATTTTGTGCCAATCCTGAAAAAGCACTAAATATAACAAAAAGAACAAGACCTATAGTATAACATAAAGGATAGCCCACATATTTAGAAAAACTTTCTACAAAAAGTAAAGCAATAGCTGCTGAAACCATATAACTTATACCTACCCATTGAACCCCATACAAATCTGTGGAAAGAGGACCAAGAAGTTTGGGCATTATAGTATTTACTACTGTGGTATTTAAAATAGCCATAAAATGTCCTATCATTAAAGTAATAGTAATAGCTATTCGTTCTAAAGAAGATACAGGATAAAAAAATCCCTGAGGTTTCATGAAATTTTATATTTTTTTAAGTTTTATATATCTTCCTGGAAGACTCTCTATTAAACCCTTTAACTCTAATTCAGTAAGTAGCGAAAGGATCTTAAAAGGCGGTTTATCTATTTTTATAAAAATTTCTTCTATATGTTGAGGATAGGGTGATAAATGTGAAAGAATCTCTTTTTCCTCTTCTGAGAGATCCATTTCTTGTTTTGAGCTTATTAAAGTTTTTTCATCTTTCCATCCAAAATAACTTAATATTTCTTCTGGAGAAGTAACTATTATTGCTCCTTCTTTTATAAGATAGTGCGTTCCCTCACTCTGATAAGAGAAAATACTCCCAGGCACTGCAAATACTTCCTTTCCTTGATCTAATGCCCATTTAGCAGTAATTAATGTACCACTCTTCTTTCCAGCTTCTATAACTATAATTCCTTGTGAAATACCACTTATTATTCTGTTTCTAATAGGAAAGTTTTCTCTTCTAGGTTTAGTAGAGAAAGGAAATTCAGAAATTATCGCTCCATTATTATCCAATATTTTCTCAAAAAGTTCTTTATTTTCTGCAGGATAAATAATATCTATCCCAGAACCTAAAACACCTATAGTATATCCTTTAACATCTAAACAGCCTTTATGAGCAATACTATCAATTCCTCTTGCTAATCCAGATACTATCCCTATACCTTCCTCAGAAAGTTTCTTGGAAAAATGATAGGCTACTTCCTTACCATAAGGAGTTGGTTTGCGTGATCCTATAATAGCTATTAAATTTTTATTTTGAAGGTATCCTCTTAAATAAATAAATAAAGGAGGATAATTAATTTCTTTCAGTTTCGGGGGAAATTCATCTTCTTTTATAAATAAAATTTTAACCTTTAACTTTTCAGCCTTTCCAAATTCCTTCTCAGCAAGACTCTTTATTTCATCTTCTGAATAATTCTTAAATTTTAAAATATCCTTTATGTCTATCCCTTCAGAAAAGTATTTTATAGTTTTAAAAATATTTCGTTCCTTAAGGTAAAATCCTAACCAAAAAAGTTTTTCTTCCATATTTCAATTTTTTCATTAATTAAATTGAATTGAAAGAGATTGAGAGTTAACCTGAATTTTTGCTATAGGTAAAAAAATCTCTGCTAATTTTTTTAAAGTAGAATAAACTTTTTCATTTAGATTTTCATTCCATAAAAATTCTATTTTTTTATCTTTTTTAATAAATATTTTTAATTTAGCATTTTCTTTAAGATTTAAAAATAATTCCTGTGCTATGTTACAAAATAAACCTCTAAGTAAATTATAAGGAATTTCTATTAAAACTTTTTCTTCCTCAATTATTTCTTTCTTAACTTTATGTTTAAACTCTAAAAAGGCTTCCCAAAAAAGTATTTCTTTTTCTATAATATTTTTTAAATTCCAAGGACCGGGATTTTCATTATAAACCTCATCAAAAGCTGTATCTATTTGGTTTTGCAGTTTTTGCAGGATTAAAAGTGCTTTATTTATTCTTTCATATATTTCTTGATCCCAATCAGCTTTTTTCTTTATTAAAAGCATTTGAAGTTCTAAAGAGAGACTTTGGAGAGTTCCTCGTAAATTATGAAAATATCCTTGGAGTAACCCTCCTAAAGCTGTTCTCTTACATAAGGTATCTTTCATTTTTCCTTTAAAGTCTCCCTTCCGAAAAGTGCTCTTTTAAGAGTTAAAGGATCTACAAATTGAATTTCCATTCCCATAGGTATCCCGCAAGCTATTTTGGTAATTTTTACAGGATAAGGTTTCAAAACTTCCAATATATAAGCTGCAGTAGCTTCTCCAGAAAGTGTGGGAGAAAGAGCTATAATTATTTCTTCTATTTTTCTTGCTTTTATAAGAAAAATAAGATGATCAAGTCCTAAATCTTTAGGACCAATTCCATCTTTGGGAGATAAAAGATAATGTAAAACAAAATAATATCCTTGATATACTCCGGTTTGTTCTATGTGAGAGAGATTTATAGGATTTTCTACTATGCATAGCAATTTTGAATCTCTATTTTCATCATTACAAATAGAACAAATTTCATTCTCAGAAAGATTTCTACAAAATTTACAAAGTTTAATTTTGTAGGGCAATTCTTTAATAAGATCTCCCAGAATCTCACATAACTCCGGTCTTGAAAGAAGAAACATAGCAAACCTTGTAGCACTTTTTTCTCCAATACCTGGAAGTAAAGAAAAGCTTTCTATCAATTTCTTTAAAATTGGAGGATAATTTATGGACATCCCTTTAAAATAGACCCGGAATATTCAATCCGCTAGGTAATTTAAGCCCACCTGTAATTTTAGCAAGTTCCTCTTCTACCATTTCCTTAGCTTTTTTTATAGCTTCATTTACTCCTGCTATTACCAAATCTTCTAATATTTCTTTTTCATCAGGATTAATAATTTCCTTTTCAATTTCTATAGAAATAATTTCTTGCTTACCATTAGCAGTTACAGTTACCATTCCTCCACCTACTTGAACAGTTACTGTCTTTTCTTCTAATTGTTTTTGAGCCTCTTCTAATTTTTTTTGAATTTTTTGCATTTCCTTAATAAGTTGTTGAAATTGAGGAGGCATTTTCATCTTTTACTCCTTTAAAGGTTGAATATAAGCTATTTTGGCTGAAAAAGTTTTTAAAATTGCTTTCACCTCAGGTCTTTCTCTTACTTCTTCTAATTTAGGAACTTTTTTTTCTTCTACATCAAATTTTAAAGGTTTGTTAAAATATTTTTCTATTTTTTCTCTCAATACTTGAAAATAACTAGATTCTAAGAAGGAGGAAGAATTAAGCTTAAGATATATTTCATTTTCCCCAATATCTGGTTCAGGAAGTGCACTTATTAATCCATAAAGTGAAGGAGATTCTTTTTCAATTTCTTCTAAAAAACTTTCCCATGTTTTTTCTTTTGATTCAGTGATTTTTTCAGCTGATATCAAAGGCACAAAAAAGGAAAGATTAGAATTACTTATTTGGTCTAATTTCTCTATAATTTCTTTTAGAGGAGCTAATTTACCATATTCACAAATTTTCAACAAAGAAAGTTCAAATTGAAGTTGAGGATAACTACTTTTCCTTAATATTTCTAAATCCTTAACCAAACTTTGAAAAATCAAAAAGATATCTTCAATTTCATTTTCGAAAATAAGTTCCCTAATAAAGGGGGTTTGAAAATCAAATTGTATTTCTTTTGGAAAAGCTTTAATTATGATAAGTTCTCTGAAAAACTCAGTTAGCTTTTCCATTAGATAAATTAAATCAATTCCTTGCTCATAAATTTTTTGAGCAATTTCTAAAGCTTTTTTCATATTTCTTTCTAAAAGAATAGCTCCTAATTCTTCTATCAAAAGGGCTTCATGCCACCCAAAAGCTATAATTATATCTTCTTTAGTTTTTGTCCCATAAGCCATAGCTTGATCGAGAAGAGATAAAGCATCTCTTAAACTACCTTGAGCTTCTTTTGCAATAAGTTCTAAAGCTTCATCTTCTATTTGATAATTTTCTTTTTTACAAATTTCTTTTAAATATTTTACAATTAATGGTAAATCAAGTCGTCTAAATTCATGTCTTTGACATCTGGAAAGAATAGTAGGTAAGAGTTTATTTGGTTCAGTAGTAGCAAGTATAAAATATATATGGGAAGGGGGTTCTTCTAAAGATTTTAAAAGAGCATTTGAAGCTTCTTTAGTCAACATATGAGCTTCATCTATAATATAAATTTTTGCCTTCCCTTTAGCTGGAGCAAATTTTAAATTTTCAATAAGTTCTCTTATTTGATCAATTCCTCTATTTGAAGCTGCATCAATTTCTATAACATCTACAAAAACTCCTTTATTTATTTCCAAACAATTTATACATTCATTACAAGGCTCACAACCATCTATTAAATTTTTACAATTCAGTGCTTTAGCTACAATTCTAGCAACTGTAGTTTTACCAGTTCCTTTAATTCCAGAAAATAAAAGGGCATGAGATAATTTTTGTTGCTTAAGTGCATTGGTAAGAGTTTTGACTACATGATTTTGTCCTATTACCTCTTTAAAACTTTTTGGACGATATCGACGAGCTAGAACTAAATAAGACATATGACAATATTTTAAAACTTTTTAGAAACTTGACAACTGTAAAACTAAATTTATTTGACAGGTTTTAAAGAATTTTTATATTTTGAAGGGACCTCTTCAGGAAATTGGGTATAATGAATAATTCCTTTCTCATCTTTATAATAATAAATTTGTAAAGACTTTTGAGTTTTGTTTTCCGAAAAAGAGTAAGAATTTGAATCCTTTACTTCTAAATATTTTTTAAGAATTTTCAATTTTTTAGGCCCAATACCTTTAACTTTTTCCAATTCCTCAATAGATTTAAAAGCCCCTATTTTTTCTCTATATTCAATAATATTTTTAGCAGTCTTTTCTCCAATTCCTGGAAGTGCTTCTAATTCTTCTAAAGTGGCTTTATTTATATCTATTTTATTTTTACTAAATAAATAATCATTAAAAATAAAAAAAGAAATTATTAAAATTAAATTTAATAAAAAATATTTTTTAAACACATTCTTTAATGAATTTAAAAAAGGAGAAGGGGTAAGAGTGATTTCTTACCCCTTAAATTTTTATAAATTATACACAACCTGTTGGTTTTGGAAGACCTGCCATTTTACAAGCTCCTTTTCCAGGACCAGAAGGAAAGAGTTCATAAATTTTCTTTAAAGGATATCCTGTTACTTTTGAAAAAATTCTTACCATAGGGGCTACACCATTTTTTCTATAATAATCTTGTAAAAAGCGAATACATTTCCAATGTTCTTCAGTTAATTCTTGAATACCTTCTAAATGTTTCACATAATCTACCCACTCCATACACCAAGCATCAAGACCACCCTGTAAGAATCCATCCTCATCAAGTTCAAATACCTTTCCTTTCCATTCTACTGTTGGCATTTTTACCACCTCCTTTTATTTTTTAATTTTAGATTTATTTTAAGATTTATTTCCATTTTTTAAAAATATTTTTTAATATATTTTTAAAATATTTTTAAAAAAAGTCAAGGGGTTTTAATTACTTCTAATTTCTTAATTAAAGGCACCTCATCACATTCGGGAAATTTACTACATTTAATGCAGTCAGACCAAATCTTATGGGGTAACTGATTTTTATCTATCTTTATAAACCCGATTTTCTCAAAAAATTCAGGTACCCTTGTTAAAACGAAGACTTTAGGAATACCAAGAATTTTAGCCTCTTCTAAACAGGCTTTTACTAATTCCATTCCTATACCTTTTTTTTGATATTCTTCAGTCACTACTAAAGATTTTATCTCTGCTAAATCTTCCCAACATACCTGTAAAGCACAAGCTCCTATAATTAGATCTTTATCTTCATACACGAAAAAATCCCTTAAATGTTCATATAATTCTGCTAACGGACGAGGTAAAACATCTCCTTTTTTTGAAAAATGTAAGATTAGTTTATAAATATATTTAATGTCTGTGATTTTAGCTTTTCTTATCACCCTTTTATTTCAGTTCTACTATAAAAGGATTAGTTATACCTAAATTCTTTGATACTTGTGGAATTTGTTTTTCTGCTTCAGCTCTCGTAGAATATTTACCTACATATATTTTATAAAGAGGGGTTCCGTTTATTTTAACTTCTTTTATAAATGCTTCATATCCTTTAGTTTCAGCTAGGGATTTCATTTTTTCTGCTTTTTCCTTTTGAGAAAAAGCTCCTATTTGAAGAGTGAAAAAGGATACAGGCATTTTTTTAATCTCTGTAGAAAGTTTAGCTACTTCTTTTCTTTTATATTCGGGTATTTTTTTCTCTTGAGTAGGTACACTTTCTGGAATTGTTTCTTTTTTAACAGATGGTTGTTCTGTTGAGGGAGCTTTTTCTACTGGAGGTTGAGAAACAGTAGCATTCGTTTCAGAAGGTGGAGGAAGAGTTGCATTTTCCTTAGCTACCTGAGGAATAGTGACATTTTCTACTACAGGAGGTGAGGGTTCTAAAGCTATTTCCTCCTTGGTCTTTCCTGCTATTTTTGTTCCGATCCAAACCCCTATTACAAAACTCCATACCAAAAGAGATAAACTAAACAAAATTATAAAAATAAAGGCTAACCTACTAACTTCAATTTTCACTTTCTTTTCCTCCATCTTACACCCTCCTTTTACATTTTTTCAGGGGCAGAAACCCCCAATAACTCTAATCCTATTTTTAAAACTATCTTACAACCTAAACATAAACTTAAACGTGCATATGTTAAAGGTAAATCATCAGACAGTATTCTATATTTAGAATAGTATTCATGAAATTGTTTAGCTAATTCTAATAAATAATAAGTAATTTTATAAGGTGCAAGGAAATCTGAAGCAAATTCTACTATTTCTTGAAATTCCTCTAATTTTTTTAACAATTCTATTTCTTCTTTTTGTTCAAGCTTTTCCAAATTTATCTTATCCCAATTTATATTGGTAATTCCTAATTTAGCTGCTTTTTCAAAAATACTACATATTCTAGCATGCGCATATTGCACATAATATACCGGATTTTCTTGCGATCTCTTTTTTGCAAGTTCTACATCAAAATCAAGTGGTGCATCTGCTGATCTAGAAAGAAAAATAAATCTACTTGCATCAACCCCTACTTCATTTATTAATTCCTTAAGTTCTACAAATTCTCCCTGCCGAGTGGACATACTTTTTCTTTCTCCATTTTCAATAAGATTTACCATTTGAATAAGAATTACTCTTAATCTTTCAGAATTAATTTCGAGAGATTCTAAAGCAGCTTTTAGTCTATTAATATATCCATGATGATCTGCACCCCATATATTTATAGCTAAATCAAAATTTCTTTCTATAAATTTTTCATAATGGTATACTATGTCACCAGCAAAATAGGTGGTCTCTCCGGTAGATTTAATAATAACTCTATCCTTTTCATCACCAAAAAATGTAGATTTAAACCACAAAGCTCCATCTTTTTCGTAAATCAAATTTTTACCCCTCAAAATATTTAAAACTTTTTCCACTTTTTTATTTTCATAAAGTGATCTTTCTGAATACCAATTATCATAAAAAACTCTAAATTTTTCAAGGTCATTTTTAATATCTTCTAAAATAATCTTTATAGCTAAATCTCGACAGATTTCTATAGCTTTATTTTTATCTATAGAAAGTAAATGAGGATAAATTTTTAAAACTTCTCTAGCGATATCATAAATATATCTTCCTTTATAATAATTTTCAGGAAAAACTATTTTTTCTCCTTTTAGTTCTTTTGCTCTCAGATATACAGATGCTCCTAAAATATCCATCTGAGTGCCTTTATCATTTATATAGTACTCTTTTAACACTTTATACCCGGTAAAACTTAAAATTCTTGCCAAAGAGTCTCCATAAGCTGCTCCTCTTCCATGCCCTATATGAAGAGGTCCTGTAGGATTAGCAGAAACAAACTCAATTATAACCTTTTTTCCTTGTCCTATATTTTTACTTGCATATTTATCCTTCAATTTTAGGATTTTTCTGAGATTCTCTATATAATAATCTTTAGAAATCCAAAAATTAATAAATCCAGGAGAGACTACATCAATATGGGAAAATAAAAAAGATTTTTCTCTAAGCCTTTTTTCAACAGTCTTTGCTATTTCTAAGGGTGAAAGATTCAATTCTCCTTTCAAAACAAAAGCTAAATTTGTAGAAAGATCTCCATAATTTTCTTTCTTTGGTTTTTCAACTTCAAAACTTATTTCTTTAATTCCCCATATATCTTTTATTATTTCTTTTAGAACCTCACTAACTATCTTTTTTATCACTTTCTAACTCCCTTTTCTTTTTTTTAAGTTCTGGATCAGGTGTATAATCTGGACATTTAATAGGAGTGGTACTATCAAAGGAAAACTGTTTTACACATACACCTCTCCATGCACAAGTAGCACATAAAACTGGTAATTCATCATTTTTTTCTTTTTCCTCAGATTTCATAATTCTCACCACCTCTTAATTTAATTGTATATATTTTACACCTTCTAAAAAATTAGAAATACTTTTTAAAAACTCATAAATTTTTTCTTTATATTTAAGATCAAAGAAAAAATAATAGGGAATTTCAGCCCAAAATTCCATTTTTTCTCTATTTACAGGATGAGGAAACCTCAGAAAGAGACAATGTAAAAGAATAGCCTGACCATTTAAAATTTTTTCTTTAGCTCCATATTTTATATCTCCTGCAATTGGATTACCTCTTTCTGATAAAATAACTCTTAACTGATGTTTTCTTCCTGTAACAGGTAAAAGTAAAATATAAGTATATTTTTGAGAGCTATAAAGAGTAGAATAAATAGTAATAGCTTTTTTGGAATTTTCAATTTTTTCATTAGAAAGTTTTGCTTTTCTCTTTTGGGCATCCCAAATTAGATAATCTTCCCATATTCCTTCCCCTGTAAGACGACCCTCAATCCCTGCTAAGTAAAGCTTTATTATTTCCTTTTTTTGAAAACTTTCAGAAAGTCTTCTTGCAGATTTAGTTCTTTTTGCTAACACCAATGCTCCAGATACTACCTTATCTAACCTGTGAACTACAGATAAAAATACATTCCCTTGTTTTTTATCTCTTTTTTTTATAAAATCTTTGAGAAGTAATAAAAGGGAATATCTTTTTTCCTTTGCTCCCTGAACAATTAATCCTGCTGGCTTATTTACTATTAAAATATGCTTATCTTCATAGATAAACTCAGGGATTTTGAGGAAATTTTTCATATCTTTCTTTTAGCCATTCTTTTTTCTTCTTAAATTTTTTTAATTCCGGTGGTTTTTGAAAAAACTCTTCTGATATCCCAAAAAATCTAAAAATAAAAGTAAAGATTCCTTTTCCTACACTACTTGGATGTAAAGGAATAATATTATATTTTTCATAGGTTCCAACTACTTGTAAGGGTAAATAAAAGATCATTCTTGGTTTACCAAGTACCCACTCTCCCAAATAAGGCACCTTCTCCACAATTACATCTAAAGTTTTAAAAGGAGATACATAAAAAGTTAAATCCAATTTTTTATTTTCAAGATTAACCTCCCCCTCTCCAAACAATCTAAAACCAATAGCAGATAAAAAACCGTTATTTAACATCAAAGTATCATCTTTGATAAAAACTATTACATCAAGTTCTTCGTATTCTAAAAGCCTTGTTTCTAAATTAGGTACCTTCCCTCTAAAAAGGTCTATCGGACTTAAAAAGGCAAAAATTCTTGCTAATAAGGGTGCTCTATAAATATATCCTTTATTTGATTTTATTTTAAGTTCTCCTGTGCTTTCTTTAAAAACTTCTTTTTTATCTCCTTCAGCATAGAAAAATCCTTTTAAATTATAAGGCCCTTCAAAAATAATATTAGGCATTTCCTTAGGATATAAACAGGAGAATAAATCTAAAAAATCTCCTTTGGATGGTAATATTTCTAAATAAATATATTGCTCTTGTAAGGTTTTTTCATAAAGGGCTTGTAAATTAAGACCACAAAAATAAATTTCAGGTATTTCTATAAATAAAATCTTATTTAAATTATTAAAATTTAATTTACCTTTAATTTCATTTAATTCGTGAGAGGTGGGTAATATTAAATTATTTAAATAAAAGTCAACCTCAGCAGTTAAGGGCATTCCATCTAAT
>Ga0105162_1001223_pt1 | contig 15183 bp, 18 predicted proteins | sample JNZ201metaG_FD_81532 | JGI IMG/M metagenome (GOLD analysis project Ga0105162, IMG submission 81532) | Hot spring microbial communities from Jinze hot spring, China to study Microbial Dark Matter (Phase II) - JNZ 20120812A | ecosystem: Environmental > Aquatic > Thermal springs > Hot (42-90C) >...
ATGCAATTCAGCTTGATCCAAAGATAGAAGAAATAATAACTCAATCACTTCAACAAACTTCATCTCAATCAAGCACAACGCTTGGATTATCTCCGGATGTGATAAAAGCAATTAATTTAAGTCTTGAGGAAAATGTTAAAAAGATGAAAGAGTTGGGGCATAAACCAGTGGTGATTTGTTCGGCAACGGTTCGTTTGTATTTCTATCGTTTAATCCATTCAGTATTTCCAGATGTGAGCGTGATCTCCTATACCGAGCTTCCAAGTGATATTGATATTGAAATAATCGGCAGAGTGAAAATTAATAACGCTTGATGGGGGTTGATCTTTTGTGTGGGTTAAGAATTCAATTTGTCGGACGTTAATTTTCGTTTGAAGTTGAAATTTCATTTTTTCGTTTTTTTGATTTATCTTATGCGTGTTGGAAAATTAAATAAAGCTAATTTCAAGATGGACAGACTTTGGGCTCCTTGGAGAGCAAAGTATATTGAAAGCTTTGCAAGTGAAAATTCTGAGGAGAAGAAGGAATGTTTATTTTGCGAAAAAGCAAAATCAAGTGAAGACGAAAAAAATTTTGTGCTTTATCGGGGAGAAAAGTGTTATATAATAATGAATCTCTTTCCCTACAATTCTGGTCATATAATGGTGGTGCCATATAAACATACATCAAGTTTCTCTGATTTAACTGATGAAGAAATGCTGGATGTGATGAGAGTTATAAAAAGAGGGATATTGGCTCTTGAAATAGCTCTTAAACCGCATGGATTTAATGTGGGGGCGAATCTGGGTAGGGTGAGCGGAGCTGGTATTGCAGAACATATCCATTTTCATATCGTTCCAAGATGGAATGGGGACACAAATTTTATGCCTGTCATTTCTGAAACCAAGGTCATATCCGAACTTCTCTCTGACACATATAAAAAGCTTAAAGACGCCCTGTCTAAAATATCCGATTAAACCGAGGTTTTATTTTTTACATCAAAATAGGTGAAGAAACAAGTAAAACAAAATTGGAGAAAAAACATGCTTAAAAAGAAGTTTTCGTTTTTGCCGCTTATCCTTGCGGTGCTTCTTTTAATTGGCGGTTGCACAAAGGAATCTGAAATTGTCTCATCTCTTTCAAATGCTGATAAGGAAGTCATTAAACAGATAATTGAAAATGATGATTTTATCGCAACAGCTGACGCTTCTTTAAATGATGGAACATATCTTCCAATGGATTTTGATTTCGGTTCATTTTCAAAGGAAATTTATCCTTTGAGATGGGGACGTGTTGTAAAAAAGGTAACCAAAGAATATAACTATGAACAGGTGAATGATACGCTTGTCGTTGTGACTATCACAAGAACGGTTGAATCAGATTTGAAAATTGCAGCAACTTATACTCAAGGGAATAAAACCCCCGACACAATTATAACGAAGCCCTTAAATGAAGTTTTCAGGAGAAAAGTTCAGGTTGTAAAGAAAGAAAGTGCGGACACATCAAGAGCAAGGAAGTGGAGAGTTTGGGCTGTTTCGCTTGTTCAGGGGGGAACTGAGAATTCAAATATAACGATTAAGAAAATTTCCTTAACATTGCCAAATGGTGATGTTATTGAAGTGACAGATCCATTGAATCAGTTTTATCGTCCTGGATTTCTTGGGCATCGTGGTGGGATTCCATCATTTAACCCTGCTCAAAATGTCAAAGTAAGCGTGACAGTTCAAAGCTCTGCTCCGGATACAGACCTTGTTTCAATGACATTTGGAGTTGACAGATTTGGATTTCATAGGGCAAGGAAACTATTTAAGATGGTTTCGCAAAGTGGAAATGAAGAAGTTTATGAGGCTGATGTAAAGGTTCATATGCACAGAGGTTCGTTTAATGCGATGATTCACGCTATTTCAAGGGAATCGCTCTTTGATGATTCTGCTCCAGTTTCGGTTTCTGTTTGGGGTGTTCCATATGTTGTATTTTAACTGAGACATAAGGGCGGGGAATCCCGCCCGTTTTTTATATAAAAATGTGAAGTGCGTTGATGGTGGACAAAACAGATATAGAACTTGTAAATGAATTTAAAAATGGAAATACATCCGCATTTGATGAGATCGTTAGAAGATATCAAAAGAAAGTTTATTCTCTTGCGAGGAAAATTCTCACGAACCACGATGATGCTGATGATGTTGCACAGGAAGTTTTCATTAAACTTTTTCATTCGCTCTATGAATTTAAAGGTGAATCAAGCTTATTTACTTGGATTTACCGAATTACGATAAATGAGTGCAATAGCCTCTTGAGAAAGAAAAAGATTAGAGAAATTATTCCGATTGATGAAGTCGTTAATTTCTTGAGACAAAATGAAACGCCTGAACAAGAACTGATTGATAAAGAAGAAAAGAAACTGATTGAAAAAGCTATTGAAAAGCTTCCACCAAAACAAAGAGCCGTGTTTGTGATGCGTTTTTTTGAAAATCTTGAGTATGAAGAAATTTCCAATATATTGAAAAAACCTGTTGGAACTCTAAAAGCAAATTATTTTCATGCTGTAAAAAAAATACAAAAGTTCATAAAAAATGAAATGCAATGAAGTCAAAAATAACCTTGTTGATTATGCAACTGGGAAGTTAGAATCTGAAGAGATAGCAAAACATCTTGAGGTATGTGAAAGCTGTAGGATTGAGCTTGAGCAAATAAAGGAAGTCGTTTCAATTTTAAGCGAATATGAGGTTGAAGAGCCGACGGAATTTTACTGGTCAAATTTTCTCAGTCGGGTGAAACGCAAAATTGTTGAGCGTGAAAAAAATGTTAAACTTCTTGCCTTGAAACCTGTTTTCGTTGCTCCATCTATTGCGGTTATAATAATTGGTTTTTTGTTAGGGATTGGGTTATCAGATTTATTTGTGAGTCGTGATGAAATTTACTTTTCGCAGGTTCCAAATTTTGAGATGACGGGAGTTTTAGTAAAACCGTCTGATTTTGATGATTTAAATAGTGAAACAATTGAACAGGCAATTTTTTACCTCTATGATAAGTATCAGATTCCCAATCTTGATGAAGTAAATTATGACTATCGCAACATTGATATTGATGAAGTTTTAAAAAGGATTTCAAACAAATTTTGAATTTTCAAAATGAGAAAGACGATTTTAGTTTTCGGGATGATTGCTTTTTTAGTTACGTCTTCGTTTTCGCAGGGTTTTATGGGTCAAAGATGGAGGGAACGAATACTTGAATTTAAGAAGGTTCGCCTTCTTGAAATTTTAAAACTTGATGAGCAAACATCTGTTAAGTTTTTAAGTAGGTATACAAAATTTTCTAATGATATTGATGCGATTGAAGTTGAGAGGGAGAGAATTGTAAATGAAATTGAGGCAAAATTGAGAAAAGGGGATAAGGATGGGTATGATAGGGCAATTCAAGGGTTAATTGATCTTGGGAAAAAGGAATATGAACTGCGTTTGAATTTTTACAAGGAGTTAAAAGAAATTTTGACGGATCAACAGATAGCTCAAGTTATAGTTTTTGAGAGAAATTTTAGACGTGAATTTATGGAGACAGTGCGTGAGATGCAGAGGGAGAGAATGAGGAGAAGATTTTAAAAATTTACTGATTTAAAATTTTTTCATAGAAGATTTCATATTTTGGAATTATCAAATTTTTGTCAAAAAGTTTTTCAGCTCTCTCCCGTGCTTTTTCTGAAAATTCCCTGTATTTGTTCTCATCCTCAAGGAGTTCAATAACATACGAAGCCATTCTTTCAACATTTCCGACTTCTGTTAGATAGCCTGTTTCACCGTGAAGAACAACCTCGGGGATTCCGCCAACATTAGTTGCTATAACGGGAATGCCACAGCTCATAGCTTCAAGTGCAGAAAGCCCAAAGCTTTCCATTTGGCTTGGGAGAAGAAATATATCTGCAGAGCACAAAATCTCGTGTAACGCTTCTTGTTTTCCCAAAAATACAACATCATCATAAAGTTTAAGTTGTCTGCAGAGGTTTTCCGCATCGCTTCTTTCGGGTCCATCTCCGACGAAAACAAGTTTGCTTGGTATCTTTTTTCGCACAAGATCAAAAACCTTTACAGCATCTTGAACTCTCTTAACTTTTCTGAAATTGGAAACATGGATTAAGATTTTTTCATCCTTAGGTGCAATTCTTTTTCTCAATTGAGGATTTTTACCAGGTTTAAAGGTTTCGGTATCAACAAAGTTTGGTATAACTTCAATTTCACGGTTTATATTATATGTTGAAATCGTTGTCTCACGGAGATATTTTGAAACCGCTGTAACGCCATCGCTTGCTTCAATTCCAAATCTAACAACTGGTGTAAAGCTTGGTTCAAGTCCCACCAGTGTTATATCTGTTCCATGGAGCGTTGTGATTACTTTAATTTTATTGTTGAGAATCATTTTTGCGAGGATAGCGCTTGTTGCATGTGGAATTGCGTAATGAACATGGATTATATCAAGTTTATTAAATCGCGCAACATCTATGATTTTGCTTGCGAGGGCATCAGTATAAATTGGGAATTCAAACAATGGATACTGGTAGAGTTCAACTTCATGAAAGTATATGTTGGCAAGGAATTTATTTAGTTTTATAGGTATTGCGTAGCAAATGAAGTGAATTTCATGCCCTTTGCTGGCAAGGTTTTTCCCAAGCTCCGTTGCTACGACCCCGCTTCCACCATAAGTTGGATAACATATGATTCCAATTTTCATGGTTTTCCTCATAAATTTTTTGTTATAAAAATTTAAAAACAGCATTTCACAGTTGCAATTTTGGGAATTAATGTATATTTTAAAGTTGAATAGAGATGAATGAACTTTTTGAACAAATTTTTGTTAGTTATTTTTGAGTTAAATGAAATATGATCACAAAGATGTTGGTTATTCAAGATAAATATCAGGCTAATTTGAAAAAGCTTCTTGATGTATGCAGGAAGAACCTTAAAAATTTCAATGAAGATCTTATAACTCGGGCTTTCTGGTTTAGTTACAATGCGCATAAGGACAATTATCGTGCATCTGGGGAACCTTATTTTAATCATCCCTATGAGGTTGCAATGATTGTTGCTAATGAGATCCCGCTTGATGATATATCCGTTGCGAGCGCACTTCTTCATGACATAGTTGAGGATACAAGCTTTACGATTGAAGATATACAAGCGGAGTTTGGAGAGAAGATAGCAAGAATTGTTGATGGGCTTACGAAAATAACAGGAATTTTTGAGGCGGATACTCGGAATGTCGTTGAAGCTGAAAATTATCGTAAACTTTTAATAGCTCTTTCAACGGATATTAGAGTAATTCTTGTCAAGTTTGCTGACCGCCTTCATAATATGAGGACGCTTGAATATCTTCCTGAACATAAAAGAAGAAGGATCGCAAAGGAAACGCTTGAAATTTACGCTCCACTTGCACATAGATTTGGGCTTGCTCAAATAAAGTGGGAACTTGAAGATCTTGCGTTTAAATATCTAAATCCAGAGGCTTATGAGGACATAGCAAGACGAGTTGCTCAAACAAGGAAACAAAGAGAAGAATATATCAAAGAGTTCGCAAAACCAATTGAAAAAGCCCTCGCTGAACGCGGATTTAAATTTGAGATAAACGGTCGCCCTAAGCATCTGTATAGCATTTATAATAAAATGATCAAAAGAGGGAAAACGTTTGAAGAACTTTACGATCTATTTGCAGTGCGAATTATACTTGATACGGATAACACAACAGATTGTTGGACAGCTTATGGAATTGTTACGGATATATATAGACCCGTTCCAGAAAGATTTAAGGATTACATAACAAATCCAAAGTCAAATGGTTATCGTTCAATTCACACAACTGTTATTGGTCCTGAGGGAAAAATGGTTGAGGTTCAAATAAGAACACGCGCTATGCATGAGATCGCTGAGAAGGGACTTGCTGCGCACTGGAAATATAAAGAAAATATCACGGAAACAGACAAACAATTTGAGCAATGGATAAAATGGGTTCGCGATATACTTGAAAATCAAACCGATATAAATGAGTTTGTTGAAGATCTTAAACTTAATCTTTATCAGGATGAAATTTATGTTTTCACGCCGAAAGGAGATTTGAAAATTTTGCCAAGGGGTGCAACACCTGTTGATTTTGCTTTTGAAATCCATACTGAAATCGGGCTTCGCTGTATCGGGGCTAAAGTCAATGGTAGAGTCGTCCCACTTAATTATCAGCTTAAAACGGGTGACCAAGTTGAGATAATAACGGGTAAGCATCGCTTACCGAGCAGAGATTGGTTAAACTTCGTTGTAACATCAAAAGCGAAATCGCAGATAAGAAAATGGATAAACGAAGAGAAAAGACGGCTTGTTGATATCGGTAAAGAGATATGGGAAAAGAAGGTTAGAAAAAGCAAAATACACATAAACGATGATGAACTTTTAAAAATAGTCAGGGAGCTTTACAAGGTTGATAATCTTCAAAAGTTTTATCTTGGAATCGCAGAAGGTGAATTTGATTTGGTTGATGTTGTAAGAAAAATTAAAGAAAGGCAAGAAGCAAAGGAAACCACAAAGTACGATAAAGAGGTAATTGATAATGTTATAGGCGAAATTTTAAAGCCACAGAAGGCAATAGTTATAGATGGAACGGGTTTCAATTTGCTTTATACATTTGCGAAGTGCTGTCATCCTGTTCCAGGGGATGATATCATTGGCTTTGTAACAAGAGGTGAGGGGATAAAAATACATCGTCGTGACTGCATCAATGTTGAAAGGTTAAAAGAACAGGACGAGGATAGATTTGTGGAAGTGGTGTGGTCTACCATACTTGATGGGATGGCTTTTCCAGTTGGTATAGCAATTGAAGGCGAGGATAAACCAGGAGTGCTTAAAGAGATCACAACTGTAATTTCAGGATATCAGAATACAAATATAAAAGCTGTTAACATTGAAACTCAAAATTCAATTTTCCGTGGAATTATAATAGTTGAGGTGAAAAACCTTGAGCATTTGAATGTCCTGATTGATAAATTAAGAAGAATTGAGAGTGTTTACAGTGTCTCAAGATACCAGGAAAAGTGAACCTTCTACGGGTAGGATAATGGGGATTGACTTCGGAAGTAAAAGAATTGGGATCTCCATCAGCGACCCAACTTTGACAATTGCCCAAGGCTTGCTTGTTCTTGAAAACAATCCTGAATTTTTTGATAAGGTAAAAGATATTTGTTTTAAATATGATGTCAAATTAATTGTTGTCGGTTTGCCGATAAGTTTGAGTGGGAGATATTCAAGTAAGACAAATGAGGTTTTAAAATTCGTTGATAAACTTAAGTCAAAATTGAAAATTGATATCGTCAAATGGGACGAAAGATTTACCACGAAGATCGCTCAAAGGGCAAAGATTGAAATGAATCTGAAAAAGAAGAAGAGAAAAGAGAAAATCTTTGATGATATTATCTCTGCCACCTTAATTTTGCAAAGTTATCTTGATTTTTTGAAAAACAAAGAGAAATTTGATGGGGTAGAATGAAATTTAAGTTGCTTGCTTTTTTTGTAGTTTTATTATTTCTGGGCTATTTGATTTATGAATTTATCAGGATTGACAGAGAGATTGAAAATCTTAAGTATGAAAATCCGAAGATGACAGCGCTTATGAAACAACGAATGGAGGAGGCGAGGAGAGAAGGGAAATCATATCGTATAAATCAAGTCTGGATACCGATTTCAAAAGTTTCTCCATATTTAATAGAAGCAGTGATTGTATCTGAAGATGCGAGTTTTTTTGACCATCAGGGGGTTGATTGGTATGAGGTTAGGGAATCAATCAAAAAAAATCTTCAGCGTGGGAGAATTGCGAGAGGTGCGAGCACCATAACGATGCAAGTTGCGAAAAATTTATTCCTTTCAACTTCAAGAGATCCATTAAGAAAGCTTGCGGAAGTTATAATCGCTTTTAGAATAGAACAAAAGCTTTCAAAGAGAAGGATTCTTGAGATCTATTTGAATATAATTGAGCTTGGTGATGGGATTTTTGGGGTTGAATCGGCTTCAAGAAAGTATTTTGGTAAATCTGCATCTGAGTTGACGATGGAGGAAGCAGCTCGGCTTGCTTCAATAATTCCAAGTCCATTGCGGTATACTCCAAATTCAAATAAAAGATTTGTTTCATGGAGAAGCAAGATAATTTTGAATAGAATGATCGCAAGGGCAAAAATAAAAGAGGGGGTATCAGATGAGCCCAGAGCAATTGAGTAATATTCTATTTGAGGGGGAAGGATTAACAGTTGAGTTTAAAAGAAAGGTTTCATCGCCTGAGAAAATTGCAAAAGCTATGATTGCGTTTGCAAATACTCATGGAGGGGTTTTAATTTTTGGAATTGATGATGATGGTAGTGTGGTTGGTGTTAACAGTGAAAAGGAGGAGATTGATTTGATTTTTACAGCAGCAAGGGAACACTGTTATCCGCCGATAGAGCCGAAGATTGAAATTCTGGAATTTGAAGGCAAAGATGTTATCGTGGTGACTGTTGAAAGAAGCGAAACGAAACCACATTATCTTGTCAGCTCAAATGGGGATGCTGGAAAGGTTTTTATAAGGCTTGGTTCTCAAAATGTCATAGCCAGTGATGAGATGGTGAAACTTTTAAAATGCGAGAAAGATGAACAACCGCTGAGAATAACAATTGGAGAAAGGGAAAGGCGACTTTTGAATTACCTTGATAATTTCGGCAGAATAACTGTGAAGGAGTTTAGCAAACTTGTCAAGATAAGTGAGGATGAAGCGTCTGATATCCTTGTTAATCTCGTAAGGGCTGGTGTTTTAAAAATTCACATTGCTGACGGAGGGGATTATTTCACGCTTGCGTGATATGTCCTGTAAATTTTCACAAGTTCATAAACTGCTATCCCATAAGCGACAGCAACATTAAGCGAATGTTTTATCCCAAATTGTGGTATTTCAATTGATATGTCACACATAGAAAGAACCTCATCAGAAATTCCAGTGATTTCATTCCCTATCACAAGACAAAGTGGAAAGTGACTTGGTTTTATCTCATAGTAAGGTATGCTGGCATCGGTTATTTCAAGTGCGACAATTTTAACATCTTCTTGTTTTAGCAATTTTATTATGTCAATTGGGTTTTTGTGATATTCCCAGGGGACACTTTCAATTGCCCCAAGTGCTGTTTTTTCAATATCTTTTCTTGGTGGATGTGGAGTATAGCCAGTTAAGTAGAGTTTTTTTATGAGCGCAGCGTCGCTCGTTCTGAAAATTGAACCTACATTGTAGACACTTCTTATGTTATCAAGCAGGACATAAATTGGATGTCGCTCAATTGTTTTTAGTTCTTCAAGCGTGTGCCTTTTCTTTTCAATCTCAAGTGGGGTAAGTTTTCGCATTTTTAGGGAATTTTAATTTTCTCCCTTTTTGTTAAAGTAATTAAATTTGGTTTCCGAAAAAAATAAGAAAACAAATCTGTTAGCCCAGAGATGACATTTATTGCTGAAACAAAAGATAGCCGACTTGTAATTTTCGGGAACGAAAAGGGCAAGTATTTCTATATAGAATTTACTGGAAACCTTGAAGTCCCGAAGATTGAAAAATTCAACCTTGAACGTGAAGTTTTGCTCGGGCTTCTTGAAAAAAACCTTGACAGATACAGTCAGAAAGGATTGAATGTTGTTTTTGAAAAGATGATGGAATCGGATTAATTCTTTGGCAATCCGCCTGTTTTCTCAAGGTAGTCGTCAAAGCTCATTTTAAGGTAGTAATCATCTCCTATAAATGTCAAAATTTTCATAAAGACCTCCGCTGGAAAATATCCTGGAACTGCTGTAATTGGTTGCATATCCTCACGAATGAAAATTGTCGTTGGGAAACCTTCAACTCCAAAGATATAAGCAAGCTCCATTTCGCTGTATTCACGACCTTCAAAAATATGTTTTTTCTCCGATTCCGCATTTAATTTTATCAGGACAAATTTTGAAGCAATATAATTTTTCACAGTTGAATTTGTATAAACTTCTTCATCCATCTTTTTACACCATTCGCACCAGTCTGTATAGACATCTATCAAAACCTTTTTATTTTCTGATTTTGCAAGTTTCAATCCATCTGAAAATGAATACCATTTTAGCTCTTTTTTATCTTGAATGTTAAATGTGAGACCTGCGAAAAAGATTGCGGTAAGTAAAATTAAAATAATTCTCATTTTTTTCACCTTTTGATTTTTTAAACTGTTCAAAATATATCAAATTGAAACATAAAAGGCAAAGAATCGGCGAAGACGGAATCAAGAAATTTTAAAGCCTTTTCATTTCCCTGTATCCTTCCTGTTTGATAAAGCAAACTTGGCTTTGAGAAGCCAGAAATTATCTGGGAAAATGTCGCGATGTCTGTTTTTACATCTGGCATTTTGCTGGTTTTTTGAAGATATACATTTAGATTTTCAACGCTAATTTTAAATGTGAAGTTGTTTTCTTGTAAAAATGTATCATTTATCTCTATTGTTGCTTCACCGTTTGGTGCGTTTGCGGTTGTAAGCAGTTTAAGGGCTTCTTCAAGGTTTATAACTCTCATCATAAATCCAGAGCAAATTGAAGCATAAGATTTGAATTCAAAGAACGGTCGTTTAAAGTCCTTTTCCCTTGGTTCAATCAGGATATCAAACAAAGGTTCATCAGGCGGGGCGAGGTATTTAATTTTTGATACCTGTTCGGAAAGCGATGCAAAAAATCCCCAAAGCCCACGATATGAGTCTGGAGTTAAAGCGACAAGTTCCTTTATATAAATTTCAATTTGCGAATTTTCGCTTTTTTTCATCTCAAATGATACATACCCTTTGATTTCGCCATCGTCATAGACATACGGATTTGGGAAATTTGGAAAAACAATTCGTGTCCAGAAGGAATCGCTTCGCCAGAGCGAAAAGTTTGTTGATTTAATTTTTTCAGCGTAAACTTTTTTGATTTTCTCTCGTTCTGAATTTCTCATTTTTCTAACATTGAACCTTTCGTTAAAAAGTTGAATGTTTGAAGGTTCAATTTCATAGAGCATGGTCGCACCGATATACTCCCAGCCATATTTTCTGTAAAATCTATGTTGAAATGGGTAGAGAAGTGAAAATGGATAATTTGCGTTAAACATTCTTCTAATGGCGTCTTTTAACATCATGTCTGCAATTCCACGTTTTCTGTATTCAGGCAGGACTGCGACTGCTGATATTCCGCCGGAATCAACTATTTTACCTTTGAATGAAACTTTCAAAGGTATTATCTTTGTGCAGGCAATTATTTCCTCACCATCCTCAACGACGATTATATCTTTATATGAGTATCTCGGGTTATCTATTATGTTTTCCCGCAAGCCGTGATAATCTGAAATTAAAAAAGCAGTGGAAATGATGTAAGTTATGTCATCAATGTCAATTGACCTCGCTTGGCGAATTTTCATTTTATTTTACTGAGATATGGTTTAAAATTTTTAATGTCGCCTTTAGAACATCATTAACTTTAATACCGTCGCCAAATGCGCAAATATGGGGATCGCCAGGGCAGTTTATCTTGCAGAAATTCTCTGATGGTAAAATTATTTCATGTTTATTTCCAAGTGGACCCCATAAATTTGGGGAACACGCTGGGAGAGGGCAAAACATTGACACAGTTGGAACTTTTAAAGCAGAGGCTATATGCATTGCACCAGTGCTTGAAGAAATGAGAAGATCAAATCTTGATATATAAAGAATCAATTCACGAAGAGAGGTATTGAAAATGAAATTAACTCTGCTTGATTTAAGAGATTTAAATTTGGTTAATGCGTCTAAATCGTTGTGAAGGTTGACATAAATTATTGATTCAGGGATTTCCTCAAGAATTTTCTTAGCAAGATCAATATATTTTTCAATTTCCCAATTTGGTGAAGATTTTCCGCTAAGTGGATTTATTCCAATTATAATTTCATCGTTGTTTTTAGGCACAAGTTTTTTTGCGTATTCAATTTCTTCATAGCTTAAGAAAATTTCTGGTTCAATATTATCGCTTTTAACTCCAATTTTTCTTCCAAGGTCAAGTGAGTAATCAGCTTCGTGTCTTATGGGTATATACTTATTTCTACTGACATACTTCATAAAGGTTAAGACTCCGTAAAATTTAATTCCGACATTTATTCTTGTTTTTATCCCTGCGAAGAAGGTCATCCATGCGTGTCTTTGTGTTGGTAGTAGATGAAGGGCGATGTTAAATTTATATTTTCTCAATTTTAAAACCTGTTTCCAGAAACCTTTCCAGCCTTTGTGCTCCTTTTCAAAATCATCAATTATTATCTCATTGATGTTTGGGTTATTTAGAAGGACGTCTTTTGTATAAGGGCGAACCATCACAGCTATAAAGGAATCAGGGAATGTTTTTCTTAACTCTCTTAACAATGGGGTTGCGAGCACAACATCTCCAACTCTATCTGGTCTTATGACGAGAATTCTTTTTTGTTTCATTTTATACCCTCTTCATCAAGAATTTTTTGTAGCATTTGTGCGTTTTTGGGGGCACTTCCACGATGACAGTTATTGAAGAAAATATAAAGTGTTTCAACTTTCTCATTTAGTTCTTTTATCCTTGGTAGCCATTCTCGGAGTTCGCTTTCATTATAGAGGTAGTCATATCTTTCACCGACACCGCCCTCCCACCAATTTTCAGCATTACGACCGTGAAATCTTATATAGCCAATTTTAGTGCTTGTTGCTATGCTTTGGGGCGGGATTAAGCCACGCAGTCTTGGTTCATCAACACAAACATAAGGAATATCATTTTCAGCGAGAAATTTGTAAGTAGATTCATTCACCCAACTTATATGTCTGAATTCAACAATAAGTGGAATTCCATTGGCAAATTTTTTGGTTTCAAGAATGTATTCTCTGTTTTCTGGGGTATCTTTAAATGAATAGGGGAATTGCGCAAGAAAACCTTTTAATTTTTCGCTTTTCGTTAACGGTTCTGTGGCTTTTAAAAGAGATTCCATCGCCTCACGATTTCCTTCCCTTTGGTGTGTTGTCTGCTTGTGAACTTTAACTATGAAATGAAAGTCGGGAGGTGTTTTTTTATCAAGGTGATAAAAAACATTTGGGCTTGGGATTCTGTAATATGTTGAATTTATCTCAACTGCTTTAAAGAATTTCTTGTAATAGTCAAGCATCTTTCCATCTTCAATGTTTTCAGGATAAAAATTCCCTCTCCAATCCTGAAAACTATAACCTGATGTGCCAATTAAAATCATTAATTTCTAAATTTTTTATTTCGCATAGATATTTTCCTCAACAAGTTTGAGGCCAGCTTCAACTGCCTTCAAGTTTATTTCAGCGATTGCTTTCTTTTGTGTTAAGGTCACCGCTTTTTTAAATGCTTCAATAGGGAATAAGTTCGTCCTTGCAAGAAAAGTTGCGAGCGAGAGAATAGTTATTGAAAATCTATCAATTGCATTTGCGGCTTTTTTGAATGGGTAAGATTCAATTTTTGCATTTGTGTCAGGTAATAATGAAAGAAGTTGATCATCAACGAAAATTGTTGAAGTTTCAGGCATATTTTGGATTATTTTCTTCACTTTTGCAAGTCCTTCAGGTGCTATAACAATTAAATAATCAGGGTTATCTATCCCTGTGTAGTTTATTTCTTTTTTATCAAGTATGATCTCGGAAACGGAATGTCCGGTCATAATTGTAATTGGATAATCATCTTTTTGAGTGGCATATAAACCAGCCAGAATTGCAGATGAACCGAAGACGGTTGCGCTTGACTTTACCTTTTGACCAGCTGCACCTGCAATGATTATACCTGTTTTCTGGGTGAGGTTATTCTCAAATTCGGTATCAAGTGAAATTTGTTTAAATTGCTTTGTGGGTTGATTAAGGTAGATCTCGTGATATGATTCTATAAACTCTTTTCTTTCAACTTTATGGACAATACCTGTTTTAAATCCATAGGTTTCAAGCAGTTTCATCATTTTTTCTTTGTTAAGTTCATTTCTTGGGACATAGTATGCGGTGCAATATTCCCATATATCAACGGCGGAGAAACCTTTAAATGCTATTGCTTCTGCGAGCAGATCAGCGAGATTTTTATCAAAGATAGTTGTTCTTGCTGCGAATCCTCCATTTACTGCTTGAACGAGGGAGCAAGCATCAAGCGGATATTCAATGTTTCCAAGATAAGTTGTGGCTGTTTTCCCGCCAAATGGGGTTGTGACAGAATGTTCTCCGCCAGTCATACCGAAGTTGAAGTTGTTAAAAATTATAACTGTGATATCAATGTTTCTTCTTGCAGCATTTATGAAATGGGTTCCGCCGATTCCAAGCCCACCATCTCCCATCAGAACAATCACAGTGAGCTCTGGGTTTGCCATTTTTAAACCGCATGCGTATGTGATTGAGCGACCATGCAAGCCATGGAAAGCATTAACATTGAAATACTGGTCTGATAATCCAACGCAACCGATATCAGTTACGAGAACGGTTTTCCTTGGGTCAAGGTTTAATTTAGCCATTGCTTTGTCAAGTTGGGGCAAAATTTGTGAATGCCCACAACCTGGACAAAAGGGTAGTTCAACCTCTTTCATATATACAGTATTTTTTACAATCGCCATTTTATTTGTTGAATTTATTTTTATTTATTTTAAAGCGAAACTTAAAATTGCCCATATTGCAGTTATGATTAAAGTCGTAAAGGCAATGAATAAGCCAACCATCCACTTTATCAGATTGATCCTTAAATTTTCCATCTTTTCGTAAAGATCAGCTTTAACGGTTTCAATTTCCTTATAAAGTTCGGTTTTTGTAGTTTCAATTTTCTCATAAAGTTCGGTTTTTGTGGCTTCAATTTTCTCATAGAGTTCGGTTTTAACAGATTCAATCTTTTCGTAAAGCTCAGTTTTTGTCAATCCTATATTTTTGTTGATCTCGGTTTTGTCAGACTCAGTTTTTTCATATAGATTGCTCAATCTTTTGTCAATATATTCAAGCCTTTTATCAATTTCATCAAATTTTTTACCGATGATTTCATAGACAAATAATTCAAGTTTTGTAATTCGTTGCTCTAAATTTTCCAAAGAAATTGCCATATATTTAACTCCCGCTATTTTTTAAGATTTCATCTAAAATTTTTTTGGGGTTTATAAGTGTTGTGTTCATTTGGTTTATTCGGATGATTTTAACTTTGGACTTATCAATTATTC
>Ga0105162_1001224_pt1 | contig 15163 bp, 15 predicted proteins | sample JNZ201metaG_FD_81532 | JGI IMG/M metagenome (GOLD analysis project Ga0105162, IMG submission 81532) | Hot spring microbial communities from Jinze hot spring, China to study Microbial Dark Matter (Phase II) - JNZ 20120812A | ecosystem: Environmental > Aquatic > Thermal springs > Hot (42-90C) >...
GAAAAAATGGAGATGTCGTTAAATTTTCAGGCGTTGTCTGTTATGAGTCAATTTATCCGTCTTTCGTTCGCCAGTTTGTGAAAAAAGGTGCGGAATTTCTCGCAGTGATAACAAACGATAGTTGGTATGGGAATACATCAGGACCTTATCAACATTTTCAATATTCAATTTTGCGTGCAGTTGAAAATAGAAGAAGCATCGTAAGATGTGCAAATGGTGGAATTTCTGGCTTCATTGACCCATATGGAAGAGTGCAGAAAAAGACAAAATTTCACGAGAAAACTCAAATTGCAGATGTTGTGAAGTTAAACTCTGAAAAAACTTTTTACACTATGTATGGCGACTTGCTCGTTTATATTTCGTTTTTGGTTTTTGTCTTTGCTTTTGTTTTAGCAGTTTATAAAAAATTTCAAAACAAAAGGGATTTGTAATATGAAAATCATCAAAAAGTTAATCGCAATCCCCGTGATGTTTTTGTTTCTAATTTCTGGTTGCACAACTCAAAGCGAAGATGAAAAATTTTCAAAACTCGTTCAAAAATTTATGGACGAGTATTTCAGGTTTAATCCCGTCTCCGCAACATGGGTCGGGTATCATAAGTATGATAATTTGCTTGATGATCTCTCCGAGAAGTCCTTAAAGGAAAAACTTGAATGGCTTAAAAATTACAGGGAGAAGTTTTCAAAATTTGATTTGAGAAAACTTTCAAAAGACAACAGCATTGATTGTCGCATTTTGCTTGAGGAAATTGACGAGATGATTTTCAATCTTGAAGAGTTAAGAGAGTATGAGTGGAATCCATTAATTTACAATTCAATAGTTGGAGATGGTTTGATGTATCTTATCACGCAGGATTTTGCACCAGCAGAGGATAGATTGAAGAATGCTCTTGAGAGAGTTAAACAAATTCCGCAATTTGTTGAAACCGCAAAGAAAAATTTAAAAGACGCACCGCAGATTCACATTGAGACGGCGTTAAGACAGAACAAGGGAAACATCAACATTTTGAAAAATGATTTGATTAAGTTTGCGGATACTTTGAAGATATCTGATGAATTGAAAGCGGAAGTCAAAAGAGCAAGCGAAGTTGCGGTTGCTTCGCTTGAAGATTATGGAAGATGGCTTGAAAATGAGTTAAAGCCAAAATCAAAGCGTGATTTTCGGCTTGGAAAAGAACTTTACTACAAAAAGATGAAGTATTATTTGAAATCAAGTTTCACACCAGATGAAATCCTTTCCCTTGCGGAGAAAGAAAAAGCGAAAACACATGATGAGATGTATCAAATTGCACTTCCACTTTACAAGTATTATTACGGCAGAGAACCAAAGGGAATGGATAAACTTGCGGTTGTAAAAGCAGTTCTTGATAAAATTGTCCTTGAACATCCGAAGCCGAATGAGATTATGGATAGAATAAAATCAGATTTAAGATATTTGACACAATTTGTGAAGGAGAAAAATCTTTTAACGCTTGATGAAAGCAAACCACTTGTTGTGAGAGAAACGCCAGAATATCAAAGAGGTGTTGCTGTTGCTTCGCTTGAAGCACCCGGACCACTTGAGAAAAATATGAAAACATTTTACAATGTCTCTCCAATCCCTGAGGACTGGACACCTGAACAGGTTGAATCTTATCTTCGTGAGTATAATTATTATTCGCTTCTTGAATTGAGCATACACGAGGCGATCCCGGGACATTATGTTCAACTTTACTATTCAAATCGCTGTCCATCAATTGTGAGAAGTGTTTTCTGGAGTGGACCAATGGTTGAGGGCTGGGCTGTTTACGCTGAAAGGTTGTTAATTGAAAATGGATTGTTAAACAACGACCCAAAGATGAAACTTATTCATTTGAAATGGTATATAAGAGTTGTGATAAATGCAATTCTTGATCATAAAATTCACGCTGGCAATATGACGCAGGAAGAAGCGATGGATCTTATGATGAGAGAAGGATTTCAAGAGAAAGCAGAAGCAGAGGGAAAATGGAAACGTGCGTGTCTTACATCAGCACAACTTTCAAGTTATTTCACAGGATTTCAGGAAATAATGAGTTTGAGAGAGGAATATATGAAAAAGAAGGGTGAAAAGTTCAACATAAAAGAATTCAATGAGAATTTGCTCTCGCATGGGTCACCGCCCGTTAAGTATCTCAGAGAAATTTTGCTTGAGGAAAAATAATCTCACCAGGTCAAACTGTTAATTTCTGAAACACGGCGCAGGAAGTTTTTTATTTCCATATCCCAGAATGACCAAGTATGTGAGCCAGGAAGCTCGTGGTATTCGTAGTTTATGTTTTTCTTTTGGAGTTTTTCCACGAGATTTCTGTTCGCTTCAAGCAATCCAATTATGTTATCATCTTTGCCAACGGAGATATAAAGATAAGGTAAATTCCCAATTGCGACGCTATCAACGAGAGAGAAAACATTATTTTTATGCCAGTGTTGAGTTTTCGCTTCTCCGAAAGCATCTTTTAAACTTTGAATTATTTGACCTTGTCCTCTTTCAAGTATTTGTTCCCAGTTGAAAGCACCGCTGAAAGAGCCAGCAAGCAAAAACATGTTTGGATATTTTAACGCAAATTTAATTGCTCCATATCCACCCATTGAAAGCCCCGCTATTATGCGACCATGTCTTGTGGAGATAACTCTGTATTTTTTCTCAACATAAGGAATTAAATCTTTGATGATATAATCTTCGTAGTTTTTATTTTTCAGCGTCGGAGAATTTGTATACCAACCATTGTCGGCTTCTGGAGTTATGATGATGAAGTTGTAATCTTTGAGATATTTAACAAGCGATGTTTTGTTAACCCAATCTTGATGGCTTCCACCATAACCGTGCAGTAGATAAATCGCAATAAATCTTTCTTCGGTTTTAAAATAATTTTCTGGTAAAACGATATGAAAATGTTTAAACGAGTTTAAACTTGGGGAATAAACGCTATCAAGAACGACTTTAACTTGTGAGATGAGAATTTGATTTGCGATTATGAAGATTACAAGAATGAATTTTTTCAACTTCATAAATCTTTACCTTGATTTTTTAAAAAATTCAGGTTAATTCCTCAAATGCAAGTGCACCAGCTCCAAGGATTCCAGCTCTATTTCCAAGTTGTGCAGGAATTACGATTGCCTTTTCAGCGATTGGTTTCAGAGCTCTTAACTTAACAGTTTCGTTCATTGCGTCAAACAAAACTTTTCCAGCTTTTGCAACTCCTCCACCAACTATTGCAACTTTTATATCAAACAAATTCATAACCGATGCAAGCATAACTCCGACATAAAATCCGGCCCTTTTCCAGACATTTATCGCAAATTCATCACCTTGTTCAGCTGCAAGCGAGATTATATAAGGTTCAATTTTTGAAAGGTCGCCATTTACGAGTTCAACTATCTTTGACTTCGGATTTTTTTCAAGTTCTTTTGCAACCCACGCAGAAAGATATTTTTGTCCGACATAAGCTTCAACACAGCCATAATTTCCGCAGTTACATTTTGGACCTTCAAAGTTAATTGAAACATGTCCGATTTCTCCAGCTCCGCCTGTTGGACCGCGATAAATTTTCCCGCCGATTATAATTCCGCCACCTATACCTGTTCCAAGCGTCACCATTATGAAATCGGGATATTCTTTTCCCGCACCGAACTTTGCTTCTCCGATAGCAGCAACATTTGCATCATTATCAACAACGGTTTTGATCCCGGTTTTTTCTTCAACTTCTTTCGCAAGATAAACGACCGTCCAACCGGGGAAATTTGGTGGATATTTCACACCGCCCTGTGGGTCAACTTGTCCGGGCGCGCCAATTCCAGTGCCAAGGATATGTCCATTTTTTAAATTCTGGGCAAGTTTTAAAACAATTTTTGAAATTTGCTCAACCACATGCTCAGGACCTTTTTCAGCTTCGGTTGGGATTGAATCTTCAATTAAAATTTCACCCGAATTATTTACAACGCCTGCTTTGATGAATGTCCCGCCGAGGTCAACCCCAATGACTAATTTTTCCATCTGTTTAATTTATTTTTGTTTTCGCTTTTTCCATAAACTTTCAAGCCGTTCTTTCAAAATTTTTTCTCGCCCAAGTTCCGTCGGTCTGTAATAAATTTTATCTTTAAGTTCCTCTGGCAGAAATTGTTGTTCAACGAAGTGATTGGGGAAATCGTGGCTGTATTTGTAATCTTTTCCGTAGCCAAGTTCTTTCATCAGTTTTGTTGGTGCGTTTCTCAAATGAAGCGGAACGGGAAGGTCCGGGTATCGTTGTGCATCCTCCATTGCTTCTTCAATTGCAAGATAAGCCGAGTTGCTCTTTGGGCAACTTGCAAGATATGTCGCAACTTGAGCAAGAATTATACGAGCTTCTGGCATCCCAACATAATCAACTGCGGTGAAACAACTTGTTGCAAGTGTTAAGGCGTATGGTTCAGCATTTCCAATATCTTCACTTGCAAGAATTATCATCCTTCGTGCGATAAACTTTGGGTCTTCACCCGCAATTAACATTCGGGCAAGCCAATAAACAGCAGCATCGGGATCACTTCCGCGGATGCTTTTTATAAATGCGGAGATTAAATTGTAATGTTCTTCACCTGCTTTGTCATATTTGAAATGTTTCCGTTGAAATGCCTCAAGGATAATTTCTCTCGTTAAAAATATCTCGTTATTCTCGTCTGGCTTTGCAAGTTTTATCGCAACTTCAAGAGCATTTAACATAACTCTTGCGTCCCCGCCTGAATAAAGAAAGAGAAGGTTTTTGTCTTCAATTTTAATTTTTAACTTTGACAAAACCTCATCAACTTTCAGAGCTCTTTCAAGAATTTTGTTAAGTTCATTCACACCAAGCGGTTCAAGCACAAAGACCTGACATCTTGATAAAAGAGGTGAGATTATCTCAAAAGATGGATTTTCCGTTGTTGCTCCAATCAATATAATGGTTCCATTTTCAACGCTGTTTAACAAAACACTTTGCTGTGCTTTGTTAAATCTGTGGATTTCGTCAATGAATAAAATTGTCTTCTTTCCATAGAATTTTAAATTTTTCTCCGCCTTATCAATTATTTCTTTTATCTCTTTTGTTCCGGACAGAACTGCATTGACCTGATAAAAGTCAGCGTTAATTTTTTCGGAAATTATTTTCGCAAGAGTTGTTTTCCCAACGCCCGGGGGTCCCCAAAGTATCATTGACTGAACATCTCCGGTCTCAATCATCATTCTCAATGGCTTACCTTCTCCAAGTATATGCTCCTGTCCAACAAACTCATCAATTGTTTTCGGTCTGATTCTATCAGCAAGTGGCGGGAGAATTTTTTCGGGTTTCATTTTTGAGGTAAGATTACTTTTCTTTTATAATGAAAACTTCTTCACCTTCTTTTGCCATTCCGTATTTTTCTCGTGCGATTTTTTCAATTTGCTCTGGATCTGTTTCAAGTTTATGGATTTTTTCTCTTAAAATAGCGTTCTCGTTCTGAATTGTTTCAATCTCTTTTTTAATTTTTTTCAGATTAACTTCAAGTTTTGCACGTTGTATGAGCCCTTTTTCGCCGAAGATGAGGTAAAGCAGAAGCGCAAAAACTATCGCACCGAAAATTAAATTCACCGGATTTGAAAGAAATTTTTTCATACGCATAAAATTATGTTCTCGCTGATAAAAATATAAAAATTAAAACAAGAACGACCAAATTTGCTGATTTCGGATAATCTTTTATATTTGTAATGGAAAATTTGGACAGCAAAATAAACGGACTACTTAGATAGAAGTGAAAAAAATTTTAAATGAGCAGTTGATTTTGTTTACAAGTGTTTTAAAGTGGGTTTTACTTGCGACGATAACCGGGGCAATAGTTGGTTTATCAACAGTAGTTTTCTTGAAAATACTTGATTTATCTACTCAATTTATGGGACGATATGAACTTTACTTTCTGATCTTGCCTTTTGGCTTGCTTATTAGCACTTTGCTTGTTATGTATCTTGCCCCTGATGCAGAAGGTCACGGAACTGAGAAAGTTATTGAGTCAGTGCATAAAAAATTTGGAGACATAAAGTTATCCGTTGTGCCTGTCAAACTTATTGCAACGGTTGTGACGATTGCTTCAGGTGGTTCAGTTGGCAAGGAAGGTCCATGCGCTCAAATAGGCGCGGGACTTGCTTCATCATTCGCAAAACTTTTGAAATTGAATAAACAGGACAGAAAAAAACTTGTTATATGCGGAATAAGCGCGGGTTTTTCTTCCGTGTTCGGAACACCAATAGCGGGTGCAATATTCGGAGTTGAGGTTTTATATATCGGCGATATCCTATACGATGTTCTTTTGCCATCTTTTATCGCAGGGATTGTGAGTTATCATGTTACATCTTCGCTTGGGATTACATATTTTCATCATCCGATAAAATTTACTCCTATTTTCAGCGAATCTTTTTTTATTAAAGTAATTCTTGCGGGAATCTTCTTCGGTATCTGTGCGAGAATTTTTATTGAGAGTATGGATTTATTTGAAAAATTGAATAAAAGAATAAATTTGTGGAAGCCGTGGAAATCCTTGCTTGGCGGATCCATACTTGTAGTTTTAACATTTATTTTTGGAAAACAATATCTCGGTCTTGGACTTGATACAATTCAAAATGCTATTGAAGGCAAAAATGTTGTTTTTTATGCTTTTATTGCAAAGATTATTTTTACTTCAATTACTCTAAATTTTGGAGGAAGTGGTGGAGTTGTCACACCGATATTTTTTGTTGGAGCAACATCGGGAATTTTGTTTGCAAAGATGTTGGGGCTTGATTTTTCAACATTTTCCGCTATTGGGTTCGTTTCAGTTCTTGCTGGTGCCACAAATGCACCAATTGCAGCAAGTATAATGTCAGTTGAACTTTTTGGTCCCAGTTTAGCACCATACGCTAGTGTAGCCTGTATAATAAGTTTTATTATGACTGGGCACAAGAGTATATATCCTTCACAGGTTCTTTCAATAGCAAAATCATCTTCAATTGAAGTTGAAGTTGGAAAGGAAATTGAATATGTGACACCAAAATTGAAAACGAAAGGTAAAGGTATGGTTTACTGGGAATTTGTAATTAAGAAATTTAAAAGAGGAGATAACAGTAGCAAGAGCGATGATAGAGATGGTTAATATAATTTTTCTTGATTATTTGATTTCATTTGCCGAAATTTTATTCGTAAAACAAAAATATGAGGATTTTTAAAATGAGATTTTTAACTTTGTTTTTGATTTCAATTGTCCTCTTGACACAAACAAATGCTCAAAAAGGAGGGGTTAAAAAAATGTTTGTTATTAAATCAACAGCTTTCAAAGACGGGGAAACGATCCCGAAAAAATTTACATGCGATGGTCAGGATTATTCACCTGAACTTACTTGGGAAAATGCGCCAACGGGCACGAAAAGTTTTGCTCTAATTTGCGAGGATCCAGATGCCCCAGGCGGAACATTTATACACTGGGTTATTTATGATATCCCTGCAAATGTGACGAAACTTCCAGAAAATGTTAAAAAGGTCGGGATTGTTGATGACAAAATAAAACAAGGTGTTAATGATTTCGGTCGCATTGGTTATGGTGGACCTTGTCCACCTCGTGGGCACAAACCGCACCGATATATTTTTAAGCTTTATGCTCTTGATGTTGAAACGCTCGGTTTAAATTCAGGAGCAACCGCCGAACAAGTTGAAGCAAAAGCAAAAGGACATATTCTTGCTGAGGCAAAGATAGTTGGCTTATACGGTCGTTAATTTTTGAACTTTTTTGAAACATCTTATGAAGCGGATTTTACTTATCCACACGGGCGGGACATTTGGAATGGCTTTGAAAGATGGGACGCTTGCCCCAAGCTCATTTATCCAAAGAATAATTGAGTTCGTCCCAGAGGTAAAGCAAATTGCCGAAATTGAATCGCACATTGTTGCAAACATTGACTCATCAAACATTGGGATTGAACACTGGCTGAAGATTGCTGATGTCATCGTTCAAAATTACGATGATTTTGATGGTTTTGTGATAACGCACGGCACGGATACGATGACTTACACTGCTTCCGCTCTTTCTTTTATTCTTGATGGGCTTTCAAAGCCCGTCATACTCACAGGTTCGCAACGTCCACTCTCAGAGATAAGAACCGATGCGAGAAATAATTTGATTAACTCGGTTGAACTTGCAACCTATCCGATACCTGAGGTATGCATTTTTTTCAACAATAAATTATTCCGTGGAAATCGCACGAAAAAAATTGACATTTGGGGATTTGATGCGTTTGACTCGCCAAATTATCCACCTCTTGCAGAGGTTGGGGTTGAAGTTAAAGTTTATGAAAAAAATTTTTTGAAGCGTAAAAATTTCAAATTAAATGTTTCAAAAAATTTTTCAAACGAAGTTTTTTGTGTTAAAATTTTTCCATCTGTTAAAGTTGATTTTCTTATGAGTTTGCTTGAACTTGATATAAAAGGATTTGTGATTGAAGCTTTCGGCTCGGGTAATTTGCCGAATATAGAAGAAAGATCGCTTATCCCATTTGTTCAGAAAGCTAGTGAAATGGGAAAAATAGTTGCAATCTCAACTCAAGCGGTTTACGGCAAAGTTGATTTGACGCTTTATCAATGCGGGAAAGATGCTCTTGATGCAGGGGCTTTAAGTTGTAAAGATATGACAACGGAGACCGCAATCGTTAAATTGATGTTTTTGCTTGCTAAATACGGCGATAATGTCGCACTGATAAGAGAAGAATTTTACAAGCCAATAGCGGGGGAAATATCGGAAGATTAGTTATGATTGAATTAACCAAATTCAGGCGAACACACTTGACTTTTAATTTTAATTGTGCTATCTTTTTAATGAAGATAGCATTAATTTTCGCTAAAACAAAACAGGAGAAACCGCCATGAAAAGGGCAATCTTTGCACTCGCAATTTTAGTTTTTTTGACTTCAACAGCTTATCCCTGCTTTGATACTTATCTCTTCTTGAAAAGGGGATCAATGGTTTATCCGTTTCGCTCTCTTGTGTTTGAGCTCAACGCTGAGTATTCAATTAACACATTGAGGTCGCTTGAAGATTCGTTTTTATCAATGGGTAGCATTTATTACGGAGTTGCGAGGAATTTCTCTGTTCAATTCACAATTGGTTCAGATGAAAAATCAAGAGATGAATTCAAAATTGATTATTATGGGATTCGTGGGGTTTATAATCTTTACACTTCTTTTATGAATAGGTATACGCTTGATGTTATAGTTGAGCATCGTGGGAAGTTGACAGAAAGAAGCAATGAGTTTGAGGTTTCTTTGCCGAATATCTTTTATGTATCAAACTTTGTTTATGTGATTCATCCGACGGCAAGTTATGGGCTTGAGAGCAAGGATTTTACAGTTGGTGGGCATGCGGGAGCATTTTACACATTCAACGACGCTGGGCTCATTGGAGTTGGATTTGAATATGCAAGTGTTCATAGCAGTAGTTATGCTGGGCAGAGATTGACAAAGAGCGAATATTCAGCAAGTATTTTTCTGGGGGCAAAGATTGGCGAAAAAATTTATCTGCAAAATGAAATTGCAAAAGGTTTGAAGAATTCAAGAGACATTGGATTTGCTTTGACGACGAAAGTAATTTTGTAAAGTCATTCACAAGGGGCGTGGAAACACGCCCCTTTTATTTTTCAATCCCTGAAACCAGGTTCAGGGATTTCAACACTAAACAAATCTATGCGGGGAAGATTGTGATTCATTCGTAAAATCCAAAGGTATTGACACTGTAATTTTTATTTTTTAACTTTTCAATGAAACTCTCAAAACATAATTTTGGAGGGAAACAATGAATAGAATCGTTTTGCTCGGGGTTATCGTTGCGGTTTTGAGTTTGATTATAGGTTTGATTGGGAAAATCATTGGGCAACATATTATCTTTGCAAATGCGACATGGCATAATTTCGCTCAGACATGTCTTTTGTTTGCGATTGCTTATGGGATAGGCAAACTTGCTGGTGAAAAGGAAAAGTAGTTTCAATCTGTCAAATACCGTAATTTGTTTTTTTCAAGAAGCGAGTTTTATATTTTAGCAGAATTCGTTTTTAAATTCAGATTTTTAAATCTGATGATAGATAATTTTTTGTGAAAATAAAATCATCGCTGATGATGAACCTGGCTCACAGATTTAATCCCAATTTGAAATCAATTCAAGCATTTGCTTTAAAAGCACAAAAAGCAAAGGTTAAATTAAATCAAAACGAAAATCCGTTTGACCTGCCACTGGAGATCAAAGAAAAAGTTTTACAAAAATTTTTAAACGAGCAGTGGAACAGATATCCAAGTCCTGCGCCTTTTGAGTTGATAAAAAAATTAAGTGAGCATCACGGGGTTGATTCGGATAGGATAGTTATATGCAATGGATCAAATGAGTTGATTTATGCGATTTTTCTCGCTCTTAATTTGAAAGATGCGCCAGTGTTAATTCCTCAACCATCGTTTTATCTTTATGGGAAGATTACAAAAATTCTTGGTGGCAGGATTATTGAGGTTTTTTTGAATGATGATTTTAGTTTTAATGTTGATTCAATTGCTCATGCGATAGTTGATAACAAGCCGGGGGTGGTAGGACTTTGTTCGCCAAACAATCCGGGAGGTAAAAGTTTAAAGTTTGATGATGTTAAGTTCTTAATTTCGCTTTCCGATGCAATTTTTATAATTGATGAGGCATATTTTGAATTTTCAAGTGAAAGAAGCGCAGTTGAGCTTCTTGACGAGTTTTCAAATCTTATTGTCATTCGGACGATGTCAAAGGCGTTTGGGCTTGCTGGGATAAGAATTGGCTATGCTTTGACATCAAAGGAAATAGCTGATGAGATTAAAAAAGTTCGGCTTCCGTTCACAATTGATCGTTTTGCGGAGTTAACAGCAATTGAAATTTTAAATCATCTTGACCTTGTCAAAAGAAATGTCAATTACATAATTGAGCAAAAGGAGTGGCTTTATAATGAGTTGTGTAAAATTGATGAAATAAAAGTTTTCAACACAGAAACAAATTTTTTGCTTGTGAAGGTTGATGGGGGTGAAGTTGTTGATATGTTGCTTGAAGAAGGCGTTGCGGTGCGGGATATGAGCTCTTATCCGATGATGGACAAAATTTTTAGAGTTACGGTTGGAACATTTGAAGAGAATAGATATTTTTTGAATGCACTTAAAAAAGTTCTCACAAAGGTGAAAGCAAGTTAATTTTAAAAACAAAAAATTAAATACCTATGAAAATAGCTGTTTGTGTAAATCGGGTTCCAGACACAGAAACAAGAGTGAAAATTGGTGCTGATGGAAAAACAATTGACAAAACAGGCGTAAATTACATTTTAAATCCTTATGATGAATTCGCAGTTGAAGAAGCTCTTAAGACAAAAGAAAAATTTGGTGGTGAGGTTATAGTAATTTCACTGGGTGGAAGTGAAAATGTTGAAGTTATAAGGAAAGCCCTCGCTATGGGTGCTGATAAGGGGATTTTGTTAAAGGATGATTCACAAAGAGATACTTTTTCAATTGCGAAAGCTCTTGCGGAGGTTTTAAAAGAGATTTCTCCCGACATTATATTTTTCGGCAAGCAGTCAATTGATTACGATGATCAGGCGATGCCAAGTTTAGTTGCAGAGCTTTTGGGTTTGCCATCAATTACGGTTGTAGTCAAGCTTGAAATAAGTGAAGATGGAACGGTTATAGCGGAGCGTGAGATTGAGGGTGGACGTGAAAAAGTTCGCAGTAAGTTGCCGATTGTAATTGGAGCGCAGAGGGGTTTAAATGAGCCCAGATATCCTTCTTTAAAAGGGATAATGGCAGCAAAGAGCAAGCCGGTTGAGGAAAGACCAGCGCCACAGTTTGAGAACAAGACGGAAGTCATTGAAATGTTACTTCCGCCTCCGAAGAAGCCCGGAAGAATTCTCGGCACAGATGCAAGCGCTGTTCCAGAGCTTGTTCGCCTTTTGAGAGAAGAAGCGAAGGTGATTTGAAAAATTTTAAGTTGCAAAATAATTCGGGAATAATTATTTTAAAACAAATTCAAAGAGAATAAAGATGGCAAAAAGAGTTTTAACATTTGCTGAACAAAGGGAAGGAAAGTTTAAAAAATCAGCTTTTGAAGCGGTAAGAACGGGAAGAAAAATTGCTGATGAAATTTCTGCTGAATTTTTTACGCTTGTTATAGGCGATGAAAATGCGGAGAAGATAGCACCTGAACTTGGCAATTACGGGGCTGAAAAAGTTTTTGTCGTGTCCGATCCAAAACTTGCACAGTATTCTTTGACTGCTTATGCTAAAGTGATTGCAGATGTTATGAGGGAAATTGACGCTGAATATCTTTTTATGTCAGCTACAGCGATGGGCAAGGAGCTTGCTCCAAGAGTTGCGGGGAAAATTGATGCTGGCTTTGCTCTTGATTGCACTGATTTAAAAGTTGAAAATGGGGAAGTCATAGCAACGAGACCAGTTTATGCGGGGAAAGCATTTATAAGAGTAAAAGTTAATTCCGATAAAAAAATTTACACTTTAAGACCGAATGTTTTCTCAGCTGGAGAAAGTGATGGAAAAATGGCGGTTGTTGAGAAGTTAAATGTTAACTTAACCGATGATGATTTTAAAGTTGTTGCATTTGAAACAGTTGCTTCAACGAAGGGGAAGCTTGATGTCACCGAGGCGGACATTGTTGTTTCAGGTGGCAGGGGATTGAAAGCGCCCGAAAACTTTAAATTAATTGAGGAACTTGCTGATGTTCTTGGTGCAGCTGTTGGAGCTTCAAGAGCGGTTGTTGATGCGGGATGGCGTCCTCATGATGAACAGGTTGGGCAAACTGGGAAAACAGTTTCGCCAAAACTTTACATCGCAATTGGGATCTCGGGTGCAATTCAGCATCTTGCGGGGATGTCTTCTTCAAAAGTTATAGTTGCGATAAATAAAGATAAAGATGCGCCTATATTTCAAGTTGCAGATTACGGCATAGCAGGTGATTTGTTTGAAGTGGTTCCGGCTTTGATTGAGGAGTTAAAGAAAGTTTTAGGGAAATGAATTTAAAATTTTAAAAACGAAGGAGGACTGATTAAAGTGAGAAAAATACAGGTTGACATAGTTGGTTTATCTGCAACGCCCACAGGACCGAGTTCTTACGCTTTGATCTTGAAAGAGGTTGGGGGTGATAGAAGATTGCCAATTATAATTGGCTCGTTTGAAGCTCAAGCCATCGCTCTTGAAATGGAGGGGATAAAACCGCCAAGACCATTGACACACGACCTTATAAAAAATATACTTGACGGACTTGGTGTGACAATTGTTGAAGTTGTTGTAACAGATTTAAGAGATGGGACATTTTACGCAAAAATTTATCTTGAGCTCAACGGAATGACTTATGAGATTGATTCAAGACCAAGTGATGCGATTGCGGTTGCCCTCAGATGCGGTGTCCCAATTTATGTTAATGAGGAAGTTATGGAAGAAGCTGGTTTTACCCCCGGAGAAGAAACTTCTGCCGAAGAAATTGAAGAAGAATCAGAGGAGGAAAATCCTTTGCCCCCCGATGAAGATATTTCACCTCCACCGTCACCGAGACGAACTCCAAAGCCAACTTCAAAAGAAGAAAGAATTGCCGAACTTCAGAAACAGCTTGAGGAAGCGATAAAGAAAGAAGATTATGAGAAAGCAGCAAAATTGCGAGATGAGATAAGAAGATTGAAAATGGGCGATTAAATTTCCATAAAACAAACTCGGAGATAAAAAATGAAGCGCATTTTCTTATCCCTCCTTTCTCTGGTTCTTTTATGTGGTTTTATGCTTTCACAATCATCAAACGAAAAATTAAAACAACTTATTGCCGAAGGGGATGAATTCTCCGAGAAAAAGTTTGATAACTATAAAGCACTTGAAAAATATCTTGAAGCTTACAAAATTGATCCGAAAAATTATGATGTCTTGTGGAAATTGAGCAAAGTTTATGTGGACATCGGTGAACATTTGCCCGCAAATACAAAAGAGGAAAAGAGGAAACAGCTTGAAACTTATGAAAAAGCACTTGAATACGCAGAACTTGCAATTCAGGTAAATCCAAATGGTTCAATGGGCTACACAAGAAGGGCAATTGCTCTCGGTAGGATTGCTTTGTTCAAAGGTGTATGGGAATCAATTGACCTTGTTAAAAAAGTTAAAGAAGATTGCGAGAAAGCAATTCAACTTGATCCAAATAATAGCGTTGCTTATTATGTTCTTGCGAGGACGCATGCAAAACTTTGTGAGAAGCCAAAAATTGTTCGCTCAGCTTTGGGGCTTGGCTGGGCAAGTTATGATGAAGCGATAAAAAATTTTGAAAAGGCGATAAGTTTAAGACCGACATTTATAATGTATCGGCTTGATGCGGGTAAAACTTACATTGAAGTCAAAAATTATAAAAAAGCGAAGGAACATTTATCAAAAATCGCTGAGCTTCCAACCGAAGATGAAGATGACCCACAATTTAGAAAAGAAGCGCAGGAGCTTCTGGAAAAGATAAAAGATAAAGCCCCATGATTAAAAAATTTACCTTCTTTTTCCTGTGTTTTGTTCTTTTACTTAATTTTTCAATTTCTCAGGAGATTGAATGTAAAGTCACTGTAAATTTTGAGCAACTCCCTCCGCAAAACAAGTCAGATCTTTCTGATTTTGCGGAGAAGATACAGCGTTATATCAACTCTTACAAATGGACGAATGTTGATCTTGGGGGAGAGAAAATCCAATGCACGCTTAACATTTTCTTCACCTCTGCAAGTGGAAACAATTATCAAGCGCAGATTTTCATCGGTTCGCAGAGGAAAATTTATGAATCTGATAAAAGCACCGCAGTTTTGAGAATTCTTGATGATAAAGTTGATTTTGTGTATGATAAAAACGCACCGCTTTATCACGATGAGTTTCGTTTTGATCCGTTGTTAAGTTTGATTGATTTTTATATGTATATCGTGATTGGTTATGATTTTGACACTTATGAACCCCTCGGGGGGACGGAATTTTTTGAGAAGGCATTTAGAATTTGCACAAATGCTCAATCAAGTCGTTTTTCTCGTGGATGGCAAAAAGTTTCCTCTGGATACAGCAGGTTTAATCTAATTGATGAACTGCTTGACTCAAAGTATTCGGATTTCAGGAAAGCAATGTATGAGTATCATTATAA
>Ga0105162_1001226_pt1 | contig 15153 bp, 14 predicted proteins | sample JNZ201metaG_FD_81532 | JGI IMG/M metagenome (GOLD analysis project Ga0105162, IMG submission 81532) | Hot spring microbial communities from Jinze hot spring, China to study Microbial Dark Matter (Phase II) - JNZ 20120812A | ecosystem: Environmental > Aquatic > Thermal springs > Hot (42-90C) >...
ATATAAGTTTACCATTGATTCTTCTCTTCTAAATATTAATTTATTTTTATAATATATTTCAACATATGATGTTAAAATATAGTTTTGAACCACAGTATACATTATTATTCTATAATCTTTACTGACCTCGATAACACCATCATTATCTAGATCTCCGATTACAGTATCAGTATACATTGTATATGCTACGTTATCATTCTTCTCGATAGAGTAAGTATTTTCTTTAATGTTATAAAAGACTTTTACACTCAAAGGTCTATATGATTTTTCTGTATTGATGTAGATTGTTGAAATATTTCCAGATGATTCATCATAGATTGTTAAAACATTAAATGGATTAATATAGTATTTAGGTTGATAGAATAAACCATCAAAACTGATCTCATTCTTCAACTCAAAGGTGTTTTCATAAGGGTTGGCGTAAAAGATGCTTATTATAGTCTTATTAGAGGTTTGGTTATATTCACTAGTAATTAATATTAATTCGCTAACTCCATCGTTATCGTAATCACCTATTGGCACTATAGAATCTAGAGTTTTATTAATTAAATCTATGCAAGTCCAGAGTGTGAAGCTATCTCCATCTAGTATACATAGCTTCTCGTATGGAAAATATGCATATATCTCATTGATACTATCATTATTTAGATCCTGGAATATGTAAATATAACTATTTGTAAATGGTAGATCGATCAATGTCTTATTCTTCAACTGAACTGCTTTAAAATATGCTTGTTGCTGTATTGAAATCTGTTTTTCATCAGCTATATGTGTATCTATATTTATTATTGATATTAATAATAGTGTTAGAAGGATTAAGAATAGTTTATTATCGATCATAAGCATCTACCAAACCAGATCTTTATCATATTATTGATCATATTATAATTGTATTATAAATTTTTTCATTGAATTAAAATCTTTCTTATCTTCTTTTCTTTCGAAATATCTTAAAAGTCAATACTCTTTCTGTTGATACTAGTTTTGAAGCAATATATATTGATACTAATGCATAAATAGTTGTTGATAACAATACTATGTAAACTAAAACATAGTCTTTACTAAATATGAATTGCTGTATTAAACTAATATTAGCGATAGGTATTATAGATAAAACGTATTTAACAATAATAGGTATTGATGATATATCAGTAAAAATTGCTATAAACATTGTAAACATTACTGGTATTATTAAATACTGTGTAGTTAACTGAGCACTTCTAACGTCTTCAGTAAATAAAGCAGTTATTATCGATAAACTAAGTATTAGTATTATGAAAACACCTGTGCACACTATGACTAATAATATATCATGTAAACCATATATTTTAGATAATAAATTCGTTAATTCATTTAAATCAATAGATACAGTAGTATCAACGCTTTGTTCAACACTAGGTATGTTTATTAGTGAAGAAAGTAACCATGTGAATAAACCAGCGTATATTATTAAACCAATTAAACTAATCAATATTGATGCAGTTATCTTAACTATTATGAGTTTAAACCTACTAATAGGTAGTGAAAGTAGTGTTTCAAACATTTTCTCTTCTTTCTCAACACCAATACTGGTAGCAGATAGTTGTACTAGAAAACTAGATAATATTAATACTAGAACTGGATATATGAAACTAGTTGAAGAGATTAAAGTCGATAGGATCACAGGATTTTCTAATTTGATTTGAATATCTTTGTAAATAATATTGTTATACGATAAAACGGGGTTGAATAAATACGATGAGTTTAAACCATATTTCTCAACAATGACTTTACTTAGATTTCTATTGTAATCATTTAACGAATAGAATAGTCTCAAATCTCTATATATTGAAAACATTGAGCTAGATCTTATTGATAAATATATCTCGATCAAACCCTGTTTATTCTCCGATATGTTTTTTGAAAAGTCTTTCAATACTACTAAACCATAGTCAATTCTATTACTTCTAATATTTTCCACAATATCTTCTATACAACAAGTTTCAATTATAGTATAACCTTTCTCTTTCAAATAATTGATTAAATTAAACGACCATTCACTCTGATCTAGATCTAGAACTGCAATAGTACCAGTTTCTCTAGTAATTTCTGTTATTGATTGTTTCATAGATTGAGTGATCAATAGGTACATTACTGAAGTTATAACTATTGGTACAATGATCATAGCGATCAATATCTTAGGGTCTCTTATAATACTCTTTAATTCTTTAATCAATATAACTGTGAATTCACTCAATTCAACCACCTGTTAGTTTAACGAATAGTTCTTCGAGATTTCTCACACTGTGTTTATGTATTAACTCGCGTGGAGGGCCTTCAGCTATTATTTCACCATTATGTATAATACCCACTCGATCGCATAGATACTCTACTTCAAGCATATTGTGACTACTTAGTAAAACAGCTACTCCGTATTCTCTAGCATATTTGCGTATAATATCTCTAATTCTAACAGAATTAGCGACATCAATACCACTAGTAGGTTCATCTAGTAAAGCTAGTTTAGGTTTAACCATGAGCGTTTTAGCTACAAGTAGTCTCCTCAACATTCCTTTACTATAAGTCTTTATCTTATCACCAATCCTCTCTCCTAAACCCGATATTTCTATAGCTTCACTAATCATTCTATACTTCTCTGATTCATTTTTAGTATAGAAGCTTGCTATAAAATCGAGAAACTCGTATCCTGTTAAATACTTGTAAGCTCCAGCTTCTTCAGGTAAATACGATATTAGTTGACGCACAGCGTTTGGTTTATCTCTAACACTATATCCATTAACATAAACGTTTCCACTAGTTGGTTCAAGAACAGTAGCTATGATCCTTAAAGTAGTTGTTTTACCAGCACCATTTGGACCAACCAATCCATATATTTCCCCGGAGTCAACGGTAAAACTAATATTCTTCAAAGCAACAATTCCGCCTGAAAATACCTTACGAAGATTCTCAACGACAAGTACTGGCATAATAATCAACTATTTATTTATTGAATGGACCGGCCGGGATTTGAACCCGGGGCCTCCGCCGTGCGAGGGCGGCGCTCTTCCAGTCTGAGCTACCGGCCCAATTTTCAAGTATCAATAGTATTATTCATTGTCATTAATTAAACTAATCTCTTTACTTCATTATTTATTACTCTATACATTAGATAAGTATATGCTTTCAACACTATTCTACGATGTTCTCTATCTACAATCTTCATTAATTCATCAATAGGTATACCAAGTAGTGAGAATAGAATGCTTGCTACATACGTTTTATCGTTGTCTTTAATACAGACTATGTTATTGTCTTCGATACAATTATTTGTTATCACTAATCCAGCTTTTTCCATGTAACTGTAGATTTCTTCAATAGATTCAGAGTTTAGGATTATAGCGTAATCTATAGTATTTTTCTCAGAATAGTCTTCTTTAATTATCTTGACTAAATATTCTTTAGATGAAATAACGTATTGTGTTTTAAAACCTAGTTTAGATAGCAGGTCGTTAATTGTTTCAAACAATAACATATCTCCATAAACTAAAATAGTTATGTTTCCACTACACATTTTCATCAACTTGTTTAATTTAAATAGTGTTTATAATAAATCTTTTAATACACAGTTTTCATTTTATCTAATGAGTATTATGGATAAGGTGATTTAATTGTTTATTGAAATAAGATGGCATGGACGAGGTGGTCAAGGAGTCTGGACAGTATCTAATCTACTAGCAACAGCTGCTTCATATGAAGGGAAGTATGTTCAGAGTTTTCCAACATTTGGACCGGAGAGATCTGGAGCACCTGTATCAGCTTTTACACGTATTAGTTCAGAACCTATTGATATACACAGTATGGTTTATGAACCAGATGCTGTTGTTGTCCTAGATTATACATTGCTTGGAAATCAATTCATAACAGATGGTTTGAAGAAGAATGGTTTAATAATAACCAACTATACTGGTGATGAGAGTAGAATTTATGATATAATAGGTATTAAACTCGGAGAATACCGTGTATTCACATGTCCAGCTTCAAGACTTGCTCTAGAGATTCTCAAAAGACCTATAACTAATACAGCAATGCTCGGAGCTTTGGTTAAAGCATATCCCGTTGTTAAACTAGATACTTTGTTTAAAGTTCTGAGTGAGAGATTTACCGGCGCTATTGCTGAGAGAAATATTGAATTAGTTAAGAGAGCATATGAAGAGACTCGTGAGGTGAAGTAGTTTATGAGCGATTTGAGGAAATGGAGAGAACTCCCTCTTGGTGGTGTTGCTTATAGATTATCAACAGATTATAAAACAGGTGATTGGAGAGCTCTTAAACCAGTTATCGATTACGCTAAGTGTACTAAGTGTATGCTCTGCTGGATATTTTGTCCAGATACGGCTATCATATGGAATGGTGAGAAAATAGTTATAAACTACGATTACTGTAAAGGATGCGGTATTTGTGAAACAGAATGTCCCGTTAAAGCTATACAAATGATCCCTGAGTTTAAAGGAGGTGTATGAGTATGAGTAGAGTAAAGATTCCTCCGGATAAACAAATTATATTAAACGTTAATGGTGATGAAGCAGTTGCATATGCTTTAAAACAGAGTTTAGTAGATGTTGTAGCAGCTTATCCAATAACACCGCAGACTATTATTGTTGAAAAGTTTTCGGAATTTGTTGCTAACGGTGAAGTACATACTGAATTCGTATCTGTTGAATCAGAACATTCGGCTATGAGTGCTTGTATAGGAGCAGCAGCTGCTGGTGCTAGAGCTTTTACAGCATCTTCATCACAGGGTATTGCACTCATGTGGGAGACTCTATATATTGCTTCAGCTTTAAGACTACCCATAGTTCTAGCTGTTGTTAATCGAGCACTCTCAGCTCCAATAAACATACATTGCGATCACAGTGATGCGTATGGAATGCGTGATTCAGGCTGGATTCAGTTATTCGTTGAAAACGTACAGGAAACATATGATACAACTATTCAAGCTTTTAAAATAGCTGAAGATGAAAGGGTACAACTACCTGTTGCTGTTAACCTAGATGGATTCTTCCTAAGCCATACTCTTGAGAATATAAGAATTCTACCAGATAATATTGTTGAAGAATTCTTAGGCGGATACCGTAAAGTACCTAGTATTAATGTAGATTACTTTGAAGATAAAGTACCTTATATGCTGAACCCAGCTAGACCGATAACAATAGGTCCTCTAGATCTACCTGATTACTATTTTGAACATAAAATGGCTTTGATCGATGCTATGAAAAACGTTTATCAAGTTGTCCGAGAAGTGAACGATGAATGGTATGAATTAACTGGTAGGAGATATGGAGATGGAGTAATAGATACTTATGGTATTGAAGACGCTGATACTGCTATAATAGTTCTCGGAAGCGCTGCTGGTACTGTTAAACATGTTGTTAAAAGAATGAGAAGTCAAGGTTTGAAAACCGGTGTTATCCGTATTAGATTGTTTAGACCATTCCCCTATAGGGAGATAACAGAATTGCTTAAAGATATACGAGTAGTCGGGGTATTGGATCGTGGTATTAGCTATGGTAGTTATGGACCGGTTTATTTAGAAGTAAACACAGCACTATACGATCTCAGGGAGAGACCTATTATTGTAAACTATATTTACGGACTTGGTGGCAGGGATTTGAGTCCACATGAAATAGAGTATGTTATACGAGAACTACATGAAATATTTGAGAAAGGTTTTGTTGAAAATAAATTGAAATTCATAGGTGTGAGGGGTTGAATAAAATGGCTAAACAAGAACTACCAAATATACCTATTGTTAAAGGAGAACCTGCTTATAAAATATGGATATTTGAACCCGGCTGGAAGGGTGAATTACCGTTACTAACTAATCCACGTGAAATAGCTGAGAATAAGAGATCAGCTCTATTGCCTGGTCATAGATTATGTGCTGGATGTGCTGCACCAATAATTATTAAACTAGTTAGCTTCGCATTCCGTGGTCCAACTATCGTTGTTCAACCAACTGGTTGTGTTGAAGTATCTACAACAATATTCCCATATACTAGCTGGGCTGTACCATGGATACACGTTGCTTTTGAAAACGCTGCAGCTGTTGCTTCTGGTATTGAAGCTGCTATTAAAGCATTTAAGAGGACTAATAGATTGCCTTATGATAACATTGATATCGTTGTATTCGCAGGCGATGGAGGTACGTATGATATTGGTTTCCAAGCATTGAGCGGTATGGCTGAACGTGGTCATAAAATACTCTACGTACTCTACGATAATGAAGCATATATGAATACAGGTATACAGAGGAGTGGTGGTACTCCTAGATTCGCTTGGACAACAACAACTCCAGTTGGTAAAGCTATACCTGGTAAACCGGAGTGGAAGAAACCTATAGCTGAGATAATGGTTGCACATAGAATAGCATATGTCGCTACAGCAACTCCAGCTCATTGGCTTGATCTAATGAAGAAAGCTAGGAAGGGTCTTGAAGCAAATGGTCCAGCATTTATACATGCTTTAAGTAGCTGTGATAGAGGGTGGAGACATGAGGAAAAACTAACTATTGAAATAACGAGAAGAGCTGTTGATACATGTTATTTCCCATTATGGGAATGGAGTCCCGAGACAGGTTACTTGTTAACAGACCGTAGTCTAGCTATAGCTAGGAATCCAAAACTCAAACAACCTATTGAGAAATTCATAGAACTACAGGGTAGATTAAGACATTTGCTTCAACCAGAGAATAGAGAGCTATTGAAACAACTTCAGGAATATGTTGATAAAACATGGGAAGATTTGTTGAAAAGAGCTGTTAACGCGCCGAAGTAGGAGTAGAGTTTGAAATTAGTGTTTTTACATAACTTTTTTAAACCTATTGTTCAAATTCATCGATCGGTGGTTTATTGATAAAACAGGATCTACTTAATGAACTGAAAAGAATTATATGCGACAATACTTTAATCGTATGTATAGGTAGTCCGCTACGTAGCGATGATCGTGCTGGTCTTATTCTATGTGATAAACTGATTGAAAAAAATGTTAGAAAAATCGTTTGTGAATACGGGTTAGAAAATTGTATACATGATATAGTTAATGTAGATCCTCGCATACTCCTCGTAGTGGATGCTGTATATTCGAGAAAATTGAATCCAGGTGATATTGTTCTAGTAGAATTCAACGAGTTTAACTTAGAGGGAATAGAGTTTACTTCAACACATAGTATACCTCTTGAAGTCGTTATAGAAATTATTAAGAAAATTACTAAAATAGAAAAGATTTACTTACTTGGAATTATGGTTAAAAATATAGATATAGGTTTAGAATTATCATTTGAAATTGAAAATAGTGTTAGTAAATTAGCTGATTTGATCAACAGCATACTCGATAAATGTATAGAAAATACTAGTTAAAACAGATCTCGATTTATTTTCTTAATTTAACGTGTTTTAAAATTATAGTAACGAATATAACCGTAGTTACTAATATACATGTTAATATTACTATAAAATACCATTTAGAATATATATTATCAATACCAGTATTGACATTTCTATTAAATTCAATATTTGTATCGTGTAGTTCTAAATATCCTCTTTCATATAGACAAGTAAAGTATGGTGCAATGTATTCGTTAACTATTGTTTTAAAACCAGTGATAATATAGATAATATTATCTACCATTCCATAAGCATTAAGTAATATTTTAGAATAGCTATCGTACAGTAATCTAGTTATAAACGGAGGTATCATGCAGTAAACTTCACCTTTATCATCTATCATTACAGTATAGTTTTTAGCAATAGTAGTTAATGTAGTGAAGTATATTGGTCTACTACTACTATTATAAATCTTATTGAATAATTCAATATATTTATCTGGAATATAAAATGATACAAGTGATCTTCCGAAAACAATTCTATTTCCACTTAAAATAGTATTCTTAAATCTAAATGTATAGTTACTAGACGATGGATACAATTCTATGAAACTAACATATTTATCTGTTAATTCAACTGTATTACTAAATCTATTTTGTTTCAAAAAACTACTACCATTACTTAATTTAATTAATGTTTCATTGAGTTTTAATAAACTAGTCAATGATTCAATATTCTTAAAGAAACCCATATCAATACTGCATTTCGAATCAATCGTTTTTACATATATCATTTTCAAACTACGTTCACTCGACTGTATATTGTTTAGTAAATAAGGCCATTCACCTATCCATTTGTCTAAATTATCTGAATATGCATCAAGAGTATCTAAGTCAATTACGAAATTCCATTTAAATTCGAAAACACTGTTTTCCAAAACATTGTTTTCAATATCTAATACTGTTACATTGTTTGAACTAATTCTATACTCAATGAAAGCAAATCGATCACTCTTATTCAAAACAATCCATTTAATCAACAAATAATTGACAATAATCAATCTATCATGTAATTTATCTATAAGAATTATATTAGGAGAATCTACACCGTAAACAATGTATTCAAAATAAACACCTGGTTTCAACCAGTAGTATTCATTGAAAGAGGTGATACTTCTATTAATAAACCATATTGTAAACGAGGATGTTAATTGATAATTTATGATAATTAACAATAAGATAATTGAAAACAATCTTTTTTGAAACAATTTCTTCTCCTCAAATCATTATCTATGATATATCCATGATAAATAAATATGTTCAATAAATGAAAACCAAAATTATTACTTAGATAAATAGTGATAGTTAAATTCATTTAACAAGTGTTAACATAAACTAGTCTATCTGAAGATCCATTGAATCATAAAATTTATGAGAAACTGTGAAGGAAATATTAAATCCTATGAATTATTTGAAATAACGTGAATCGAAATATTTTAAAATAAATACCCGGTCTTAACTCGAGTTTAATCAATAGTAAAGTGATTATTCATAAAAACATATTCAAGTAATAAATAAATTAGATACTATAATGGGTTTCCATATTGGCTATTGATTATATTAATCTAGTAAGAGATAAGTTGACTGATGAGTATTTTCTAGTTGATTACATGAAGAACACGCCTCTATTTATACAATATTTTCTACTTAAATCAGTATTTTACGTTGACACTATTATTATTGCAAAGCCTTTTACAAAATATGGATGGATGCTAGCTTTAAACACTCTTTTAAGTACTTGGAGGAATTCTTCTCTTATAGTATACTTTAATGAAATTGAACCTAGATATACGTCTTCAATTATTATACAAGAACTTGTTGGAAAAGCTTTAGTTAATGAATATGGTGAAGTAATGTCTAGTAATAAGATTCTATATAGAACATTATCTCAACTCGCATCATTTAATTCAGGTTTCAGAGAAATCTATCGTCGAGACATTTATAACTATGTTGAAAAACTATCTCGTGATAGAATAATTGTTTTTGAAAGATTTCTTAATTTCATTAAATATGATTTAACTAATGTTATAATACCTAGATTAATAGCATATATACTCGTGGAATACGATTACAAGAATGTTGTTGAAGAATCGATAAATAATTATTTAAATATATTCAAAATGTGGTTGAATACTAAACCAACAGATAAATGGATCCGTGCTTTATCGAATGCTTTTAAAATAATTAATGTAAATCCAATAGATTTAGGCCTCCCAGACACGGGATCTATTATTGAAAAAACTAGTTATAGAGATCGATACGTATTCATACATTTGAATGAAGTTGATGGAAAATATATTGAAATGATTAAAATACTTAGAAAAGCTGCTGAGAATAGAGATAGAGTTGAGGAAATATTGAGTGAATGGTGGAGTGAGATAAAAGATTTGGGTGAAATAATGTTATTGAAAAAAGGATTAATTATACCAGATATATTTTCAGTTGATTAAACTAATCATTTCTTCATAGTTTATCGAGTAAGATTTCTATGATTAATTGTGGAACTATTTTAAGAGATCTAGTTAGCAATCTATAGTGATTATCGTAATCACTTGGATTCAGTAAATTTCTTCTATACAATGTATAGACAATACGTGGAGGTATCCAGTAACCAATTTTCTTAAAAAAACTTACAGCTATGTATTCGTATATTATTCTACTTCTGATTAATTCATATATTCTTAGATATAAACTTGGCTTGTTGTTATCAATACTCATACCGAGTGCTGTTGAAAGTAAGAGTATGTTTAGTAAACCACCTCCTGTATATGGTTTAATAACTGGAACTGAATCGCCAATGAAGAATAATTTGTCTCCTATAATAGGTTGTTTTAATGGTTTATCAAAAGGTATAATGCCTCCAAATACTTCAACTTTAGAACCTATCTGAACACCGGTTTCCTTAACAATATGTTTAACAATAGAGTCTGGAGTGAAGAAATAATTGCGGGATGCGAAACCAATTAAGATGCTATCTCGATCTATTGGAGCAAGCCATTGAAAGAAATCTGGAGTGAGATTGTTAAATAACAAGTGAATAGTATTCGTATCTTGAGAACTTGATCTATAGATATACTGTATTCCAATTAACCTAGACTTGTATTTTTTGAAAAAATGTTTTCTAAAAATACTATTCGAACCATCTGCTACGATTATTTTCGAACAATGTATCTCACAGTTTTTCGTCAATACTTTATTTAAACTACTTGTTGGCTTACCTTTTGTATTGAAAATTATTCTATGGTTTTTAGAATAAACAATATCAGCTAATCTATGTTCAAGTAATGGTCTATTAATACGGTATATAAATGGATCTTTAAAATATATATTATATTTCCTATTATGTATGTGGAAAACGAGTGAATTGTAGTGATTATCTAATACATCTCTACCGGTGATAGATACTATTTCTTCAGCATAATACTTACTAACAAATCCTGCACAATGTTTCGGTATACCAACATCATTGTGTTCTTCAATAATTAAAACATCGTGTTTATTGATGAAAATACTTGTTAGTAAACCAGCTGGTCCTGCTCCAACTACTAATACATCAGTTTTCACATTTTAATCCCATTTCATACTTCTATCACTGAATTTAACACTATATCTCTTAGGTTCTAGTTTTTCAACAATATACATAAATGCTTTAAACGGATCACCTTTCAAACCACAAGTATATACATCTACTGTAGCGAAACTATATTCGGGCCAAGTATGTATAGCTATATGGCTTTCTAAAATAACAGCGACTACACTAACACCAGGATTTATTTTCCAAGCTTTTATATCTAAAAGAGTATAGTTGCTTCTATAAACAGCTTCTCTAACAGTATTTATTAAATACTCGATATCTGATAAATAATTCGGATTACATTCATAAAGTTCTCCATAAACATGTCTACCAAAAACCTTGTACTTCCCACCCATCCCTTTTTCCTCAATCACTCCAATTTTCATTTCAAAACACCTATTTTATCTCAATAATTATATCCCCCGGGGGAAATTTAAATATTTCCCAAGGTTATTCATTCCCTAATCCTTTAAACTATCCCCCGGGGATAATGTTTTTACGTATTTAAGCAATGACACTACTGCGAATCAAACATCTTGAAATGAACACATATTCGATCATGCAAATATACTTACTATGTGCACTGTCCGCTTTTTGCTTATTTTTGATACTAGTAGCTTTGTCTAACTAGAACCACTATTTGCATTGAACATAAATGTAAAAGCTTCATAAACTTTATAATTTATAAGCCTTATGGCTAATCTGAATAACCTCTCGGACATGAAGCTCCTTGTGATGTAATCTTCCGATTACTGCATAAATTTAAATCAATAAAGTGGGGTTCCCTCCATGGGTTAGAGTTGACTTTGCTATGAGTTAACCTTGCCCTTCACCGAGATATGGTTACATCAACTCGGCGAGAAAACTAGTTCACCAGCGGGGCAATTAGAAAGGGTTAAGGCTTTCTCCATACTCGTGAAGGTAGATATTAAAGAATTCGGCTGAGTATATAAGATAAGCTAACGAATAAGACAAAAACCCCTTGAAAGGTTCATGGTAAAAGTTCAAAATAGTTAATATCAATTAGTTTAGTTAGGTGAATAAGCATATTGGTGAGCATCATGTTTTAAGTTCAAAAAGTTGAAACTAAGAGACCTCGTGTTATTGACTTAGCGTCTGCAATGTGGAGAACGGGGATTTTGTCTTTAGTAGAAGAATGTGATGTAAGTGAATACATAAAGTTATTTAAGAAAGCTATGAGAAACCCTGATTTACTCATGACAATACTTGAAAATAAAGATAGATGTTTATCTTTAAGTAAAAATGAAGCCAAAAAAAGATCCTGTGTGTAGAACTATTATACCCTACATATATAGTCTTGGAGTCATATTCTCCATCATTACTGAACTGCGTAGAAAACATGAAAACTATTTCATCGTCAAAGAGCTCGCAGATATGTATAGACCGCCCCTGTTGTGACTCTTGAATCGGGTCCATATGAGGGCATAAAAATGGGTAGGCGGATAATAATTTACAATAAACAATCAATTGTCGACGCACTACGAAACTACTACAAGAGAATGTCCAAATTAATGGTTCAATTTAGTTAATCTAACACGACATCACAATTTAGATCCGATAGTAGAAGAACAAATCCTAGCTAGGAGGAAAGTGAAGGGGATGTGTAGATCTTAGGAATAGCTAAAATAGAGATAATGATTTAAAACACATACTATTGATCAGAGAGTTTATGAGAAATACCCATGACACATTTCGTTCTATGATATCATGGAGAATGAGAATCAATAGGAAGGAATCTGTCTGATTCCTTTACTCCACTTTTTCATCAAATAAAACCCACGTATCGACATATACTTCTTTCACTTCTATTTCCTATCCCCTCTTACGATTACATTTAGAATCGTATATAGTTAGGTTGATGTAAAGATAGTTTGATTCTAGAAGAAGATCCTTATATACTTCATACTCATGGTTATTGTTATTTTGTTTTGTGAAAAATAATCGTATTAACGTTTGGTTTAGAAACTGTAGGGATTTGTTGAACGGTTGTAGTTAGATTTTAGTTTAAAGTAGTTCATTTGATGATAATATGCAGTTAACCAATAGAGGTTTAGCGTTAGCGTTTACAGTATATGTTTCTTCAGCATATCCGCTTTTGCATCGTTTCACAACAATTTACTCTACATTAAAACTCCTTGTTCGGAGTAGTGAAAGTTGTGAACCACTTAATCCACCAGCGACCGGTAACCTGGGTGTGCTCAAGAATTTTGTGAAGAGGAGGGTGAGAGTTGTTGTTACAATATCTTCGTATTACGATAGCTCTACTATGGTGTCTAGATAAGTGATTGATTCAGAATTAACCAGATTACTACATTGTTGACCTTGAAGATGGGGTTTTAGGTTGTAATAAATTTAAATTAGGTCATTAATATTAGGCATATAAGGTGTTTATTATTTGACTAAGCGAGATGAAGTAAATACTCTCTTAGAGAGGTCTAGGCGATTCTACAAATCCGCGCTCTTTCAGATCGAGAAGGGGTTTTACAACTTAGCTATGTTCAGCTTCGAGCAAAGCCTTCAGTTGTTTTTAAGGCAGTTCTACTCTCTCTGAGTGTAGACTACCCGAGAACACGTGGTATTAGAAGACTGCTCGAACTAGTGCATGAGCTTACAGAAGACGAGGATGTTAAAGAGCTGTTAGCAAAGCATAGTGTAGAACTAGCTTTACTTGAATATGCCTACATAACATCGAGATACGTACCGAGAGATTTCAGAATCGAGGAAGCGACGAGAATTAAAGGGTAAAGGATCCATTTGAAATACATATCGTAAGGAAAGAAATGCTGGATTTATATAAAAGAAGATCAAAGTTGGTGAAAGTAGAAGAATTCAGTATATCTCGATTATCGAAAATGGTTTCAACATGACCATCTAGTATTCTAACCCTAGGCTGATACTCTCTTATCTTGTTTTCACACTCACTCTAATCACGATATCTTCAATAACGACCTCTATACAAGTTTTAACGTACTCCAAGTACTCCTTAAAAGTAACAAATCTCATCCGCATCCCGAATCAAACACGTAATATGAAATTCACATAAGAGAGTATAAAACTATAGATACTAAATATAACTTAGATAATATGAATCCCATCGAATACTTTAATCAAAAGTCTGTAGTTCATACATGATTTACACATCGATTCCTAGTATAGAGCGGAGTATTCAAATGTGTTTATAGGATATGAAGATATTTATAGAGATTTTCATGGGTAATACTTATGATTGGAAATGGTAGTTTAACAATACTCGTTACTGGTGCAGGTGGACCTGCAGGAATAAGCACTATTTTATTGTTGAAAGATTACTATAGAGTTGTATCAACCGATATTAGCTCCTACTCAGAAGGATTCGCGTTTTCACATAAGTATTACATCGTTTCTCCAGCGAATGAAGAAGAGAGTTTTATTAATGATTTAAAAGATATAGTTGAGAGAGAAGGAATAGATTTGATTATTCCAACAGTAGATGAAGAGATCGAAGTCTTATCTGGAAAAACAGATCTCTTTAAAGCTAAATTAATAATACATCCAAAATGTTCCCTAGAGTAGATACAACTTCTTCGATCACCTTCTTTACCTTATTATCCCTAATTTATACTGTGTGCAGCGTATCCATCGATCTATCTGTGTTATCTCCTTTGTCTTGATTTCTTAACCTAACCTTTCAAACAGGTTCCTCATACGATTTTTTGGACGACAATTTTAGGGATCTCAATATTTTTACCCATTAAATTTGTGAATAAAACGTGTTTTAGATAACACTAATCATTGTTTAGAAATATTTCGTTTACCGAAGGCTAAGAGCATAGTCCTTATTACCAATCAATTTCGCCTTATACCTGACATAATCAGAAAAGCATTATATGATATTTACTTTATGATATTTGCCCAAAAACATCAAGAAGGAATTCAATTATCGTCAAAACGTAGGTTCTTTTTTGAAGCTTCAAAACTATATACGAGCTTTACGATTTTGTTGAAAATCTAATTACTGCTTACAATTAAAGCAATCGAAAAGTGTTTAGCTGGAAAGAAGAAAATAACTAATGAGCTTTCCATAATAACAACATTGGATATAAGCCCTTCACACCTACTCAGTTTTCGATCTGTTTTTGTTAGGGAGGGAGGAAACTAG
>Ga0105162_1001230_pt1 | contig 15117 bp, 10 predicted proteins | sample JNZ201metaG_FD_81532 | JGI IMG/M metagenome (GOLD analysis project Ga0105162, IMG submission 81532) | Hot spring microbial communities from Jinze hot spring, China to study Microbial Dark Matter (Phase II) - JNZ 20120812A | ecosystem: Environmental > Aquatic > Thermal springs > Hot (42-90C) >...
CTTCTCTGGAGGGGGATCGGCTAACCCTTGCTGCCACCGATGGGTATCGCTTATCGGTAAGGAATGTGACCTTGCCCCAGCCTGTGGAGGAATCCCTTGAAGTCATAGTACCAGCCAGGGCCCTCACTGAGCTTGCACGCATTGCCACCGAGGCCGATGAATCCCAACCTATAGAAATCCTTGTACCTCATGGCCGGAACCAAATCCTTTTCCACCTGAAGGGGCGTTCGGAAGGCCCTATAATGGCTATAGAGCTCTTATCCCAGCTTATAGAAAGCACTTATCCCGATTTCCGTGCCCTCATTCCCAAAGCTTACAACACCAGAGCGGTGGTGCAAAAGGATTCTTTCCTTAAGGCTTTAAAGATTGCCCATCTATTTGCCAAAGATAGAGACAACATGGTAAAGCTGGAGATAGCTCCGGGGTCGGAGTTGCTCCCAGGCTTTATCACCATAAGTGCTATGAGCCGCCAGTACGGGGATAACGTAAGCCAGATAGAAGCCAAGGTCCAGGGTTCCCCGCTGGAGATCGCTTTCAATGTGAAATACCTCATAGAAGCCCTTTCGGTAATGGAAGAAGATGAAATTGCTCTGGAAGCTACTACCTCCTCAAGTCCTGGTGTCCTTAAGCCAGCGGACGGGGAAGAGTTCATCCACGTTGTCATGCCCATGTATCTTGAGGAGGAGTAAGTTTTGGCAGAAGCAGTCCGATGCTTGAGGGTTTCGGAGCTTACGGAACGCATAAGGTTTCTTATCAATTCAGATTTTGCCCTCCAGGACGTCTGGGTTGAGGGTGAAATCTCCAATTTTTCCCCCGCTCTTTCCGGCAATTATTACTTTTCCCTTAAGGACGAGAAAGCAGTAATTCAGTGCATGATGTGGAAGGAGATGGCCTCCTCCCTTCCTTTCATCCCTTCCGATGGGGACCACGTTATAGCCCATGGCTATGTGGACATTTACCCCCCTAAGGGCGTTTACCAGCTTTACGTTGATGAGCTTAAGCCTGTAGGATTAGGCCTTATATACATAAAGCTTGAGCAATTGAAGGCTCGTCTAAGCCAGGAAGGCCTCTTTGACCATAGCCGTAAAAGGCCATTGCCTCGCTTCCCCAAGCGCATTGGGCTTGTCACTTCGCCTTTTGGAGCCGCTATAAGGGACATTTTGAGGATAATAGGCAGGCGTTACCCCCTGGCCGAAATAATCCTCTCCCCTGCTCAGGTCCAGGGAGAGGAAGCTCCCATCAGCATCGTTGAGGCTCTACGGCTCCTCAACGCATGGGGCCAGGTGGACCTAATAATCCTGGCGCGAGGGGGTGGATCCTTTGAAGAGCTTATGCCCTTTAATGACGAGCAAGTGGTGAGGGCTGTGGCTTCCTCCGAGATCCCCGTAATCTGCGGCGTCGGCCACGAGATTGATTACACCCTGGCCGATCTGGCCGCTGACCTGAGGGCTCCAACTCCATCAGCAGCGGCGGAAATGGCCGTCCCCGACCAGGAAGAGCTGCGGGAGCATATCCGTGGTTTTGCCAGGAGGTTGGAGCTGGCTTTACATAACAAACTCCAGGAATCCAGGCAGAGGCTGGAAAAGGAGAAGATGGCGCTCGCAGCTTGTTCTCCTTCGGCAAAAATTACCCTCTGGCGCCAGCAAGTAGATGAGATTGGGATGCACTTGAGCCAGATCGTCTCCAGTAGCTTAGCCATAAGAAAAAGCCAGGTTGAAACTCTAAGGGAAAAGCTTGAAGCTCTTAACCCTTTAAGCGTTCTTAAAAGGGGCTATGCTCTGGTCTATTCACGCTACGGGAAAATCATAAAAAGCGTGAATCACGTTCATCCGGGCGATAGTTTTACCGTTAAGCTATGGGATGGGAGCTTCAAGGGGAAAGTGGTTGCCGGGAAACTAAAACCTCAAAAGCAGGGCATTTTGCCCATCTTTAGGTTGGAATGAGCATGAAGAACTGGTGATAAAGGGAGCGATGCCTCCAGCCAGAGGTGTTGGGGGTATCCTCCCGAATGTTTTCAAAAGGGGGAAATTAGCTCAGCGTTTGCTTCCTGCCCCCAGGTAGGAGCCGGATATACGTTTGTAAACCCGGAGCTTGCAGGGCAATCAGATCAAAAATTAACACAAGGAGGTGCTCGCATGAGACCAGGACCTAAGGCCAGAGAATGGGTTGAGAGAGATCGCAAAGTCATATCGCCTTCTTACACGCGCCCCTACCCCTTTGTGATGGAGAAAGGCCTTGGTGCTGAGGTCTGGGATGTGGATGGAAATCGCTACATTGATTTCAATGCTGGGGTTGCTGTGGTGGCCACAGGCCATTGCCACCCAGAAATTGTCCAGGCTATAAAAGAACAGGCCGAGAAGTTCATCCACATGGCCGGGACAGATTTTTATTACCCCCTCCAGATAGTTCTGGCAGAAAAACTCAACGAAATTGCTCCCATGAAAGAAGATGCCATGATTTTCTTCACCAACTCGGGAACCGAATCCATTGAAGCAGCCTTCAAGCTCGCTCGCTATGTTACCCGCAGACCTTTAACTTTGGCGTTCATTGGGGCTTTCCATGGCCGCACCATGGGTTCCCTGAGCTTAACCGGTTCCAAAGCCGTTCAGAGGCGCGGCTTTTTCCCCCTTGTCCCCGGAGTAGTGCATGTGCCTTATGCCTATTGTTACCGCTGTGCTTTCCGCCAGGAATATCCTTCGTGTGATCTTTATTGCGTGCAATACATTGAAGATGTGGTCTTTAAGACCTATGCCCCCGGAGATGAATTTGCTGCCGTCTTCGTGGAGCCGATCCAGGGAGAAGGTGGGTATATAGTGCCACCCCCGGAATTTTTCCCCCGCTTGAAAGCCCTTGCTGATAAATATGGGTTCTTGCTGGTGGTGGATGAAATCCAGAGCGGGATGGGACGCACAGGCAAAATGTTCGCCATTGAGCATTGGGGCGTTGAACCCGACATAATTTGCGTAGCCAAAGGGATTGCTTCGGGTTTACCCTTAGGGGCGATGATAGCGCGCAAGTCCCTCATGATTTGGCCATCGGGTGCCCACGGAAATACTTTCGGTGGGAATCCCCTTTCTTGTGCGGCGGCACTGACCACTATAAAGCTTCTGGAAGAAGGACTTATGGAAAATGCCGCTAGACTGGGCGAATACGCCCTCAAGCGCATCCACCAGATGGCCGAAAGGCACCCCATTATTGGCGATGTGAGGGGCAAGGGGCTTATGATAGGGATTGAGCTGGTGAAAGACCGCAAAACCCGGGAGCCGATCCCTGAGGCAAGGGATAAAGTGCTTTACCGGGCCTTTGAGAAAGGCCTTCTCATTCTAGGAAGTGGGCTGACATCCATAAGGATCATGCCACCTCTGGTTATAACCCAGGAGCTCATGGATGAGGGACTGGAAATACTGGAAAGCGCCATAGCTGAGATAGAGGAGGAAATCCTTTGAGGAGGAGCTTTTTCATCCTGGCCCTCCTCCTGGTCCCGGCTATAGCCCCCCTCACCTACCCTGGCTTCATCCGAACCCTGGCCACGTTCCTCCCAGTTTACAGGGTTGCGGATTGGAGCTGGAACCCTCTGGGTGAGGGGGGCTTCCTGGCTTATTGGCTGGCCTCCTGGTTTCAGAGGGTTGGCCTATCAGGATCGCAGGCAGTAAAAGCTGTTTGGGCCTTCAGCCTGTTCTTGGGGGGGACAGGCGTTTTCTTTTGTTTATACAGGAAAAGCTCACAAGCAGCCCTGCTGGCTTCAATGCTTTACGTTTATTCCCCTTTCCTTTTGTCGGGTATTTACGTGAGAGGGGAGCTGGAAGAGCCCCTTTTCTGGGGGGTGCTCCCCTGGCTTTTCGCCGCTCTCGGCTTTGACGATAGGCCACTGTGGGGAAGTTTTATAGCTTCGGGGGTGAGCTTGCTTTTAGAAATTACTCACCCCGGGCTGGCTATTCTCGCCTTGATGGCTGGCTTTTCGTATGCTACCCTCTGCCGAAGCTGGGCTTTCTTCCTGCTTTCGCTGCCAATTTCTTTCGCCTTCTATGCCTTTAACCGGGGAAATTTTCCTCCTTCCCATGCCGATTTTTTCGCCCATTTTGTTCTGCCTTTCCAATTTTTCTCGGCCTGGTGGGGGGTGAAAGCAAGTTCCCCGGGCTGGATTGAGGAAATGCCTTATCAGCTCGGGGTAATGCCTCTGGTTCTGGCATCCCTTTCTCTCCCGGGCTGGGCAAAAGACAGGGATAGATTGGGAGGCCTTGCTTTAGCTTTATTTATCATCCCCGTGCTCCTGGCCTTGCCCATCGCTTCCCCATTCTGGAAGCTCACCCAATACTGGAAGCTCTTGCGGTATCCCTGGGAGGTGCTTGGCTTTGCGGCTTTGGGCCTTGCCCTCTCAGGAGGACTTTCCATAAAGTATATTTCGGCCTTCAAAAGTTGGCCTGTCTGGGCCGGCCTCGTTGCCTTGACATTGCTGGGAAGTTACCGCTATCTTGAACCCGAGTTTACCCCTTATCGCCCCAGGCCTGAACCTTTAGCGGTCATAGGAAACGATAACGCGATACTGGTTGATTGTTGGCTTAAAGGGGAACCGATCCCCAGTGGGAAACTGGAGATTGAATTGCTCTGGCAAGCTCTGAGGCCATTTGACCGGGATTATTCCATTTTCGTGCACTTTCTGGATGCGCAGGGGAAAAAGTGGGCTCAGCGTGACCAGCCCCCACTGAATGGGGAAAAGCCCACTTCCTCGTGGGCTCCAGGTGAATTAATAGCGGATAAATACACTATGGAGTTAAGCTCCGGATTGCCTGATGGGCCTTTCTCCCTGGCTATAGGGATATATCGCTGGGATACGGGGGAAAGGTTAAAGGTGCAAGGACGGGAGGATGGTCAAGCGATAATACCCTTGGAGGAGTGCAAATTTTGGGAAGAGAGGAGTGGCTCTGGGCAATAAAGGCTTCGGTTCTAATAGTAATTCTGACCACCGTACCCTACGTGGTAGGATACTGCTGTTCCACCCCTGAAAGGATTTTTACAGGTGCTTTCTACGACCTCAGCGATTACAACAGCCATTTAGCCAAGATTCAGCAGGGATACCGGGGCAGCTGGCAGTGGAAAATCCCTTTCACCTCCGAACCCCATAGAGGGGGGCTTATCCATCCATTTTACCTTGCCCTCGGCCACTTAGCCCGATCCTTAAATCTGAATTTAGCCTTAACTTACCATTTGGCCCGGTTTGTGGGTGGGGTGCTGGCCTTAACCCTGGCTTACAGGTTCATAGCCATTTTCCTGGAAAAAGTAGAATGGCGCCGGACGGCTTTCCTTCTGGCTTCCCTTGGCTCAGGGCTGGGGTGGCTCCTTAAACCTTTGTTTCCACCCAACATTTTCCCCATTGATTTCTGGCTCAGCGATTTTTACCTTTTCTTTTCCATCATGGCCTTTCCGCATTTCTCCTTCTCCCTCTCTTTCATGCTTATTGCCTGGATTTTATTGCTGCGGAAGGGAAAGGGCCCGGGGAAAGGAGAGGCCCTGGGGGCAGCTCTTTCCGGCCTCGCCTTGGCCTTGATCCATCCTTACATGCCTCTTATCCTTGACCTCGTGCCTGCCTTGTTCTGGAGCATAGAAGCTGTTGGCAAAAAGTCTTTTCCTTTCCGAAAGTTTGCCACTCTTGGCCTTATGCTCCTTTTCCAGGCCCCTTACGTGCTCTATTGTTACTTTCTCTTCAACCATAACCCAGTTTTCTCCGGGTGGATTTCTCAGAACCTGACCCTTTCTCCTCCGTTTTACCATTACCTGTTCGGTTCAGGGATTATAGGCTTACTGGCGGGCCTTGGAGCTTTTGCCCCTGGAATTCCTTTTCAGAAGAAAGCTTTTCCCTTGCTCTGGGCGACCATCGCCCTTGTGCTCGCCTATGGGCCCTGGAATTTTCAACGTCGCTTGACGGAGGGGTGGACCCTGGCAGGAGGAGTTCTTGCTTCGTGGGGATGGCACAAGGTTTTAGAGCCCCAGTTTCTAAAAATTTCCATTGCGAGGATAAAAACCTTCTGGTTTGCCCTTATAGTTCTGACTTCTCTATCAAACCTTGTGCTCTTAAGCCTCGCCATTTACGGTATTATGACAGGCTATTCGGATTTCTTTTACCCCGCTGAAGTGGTGAAAGCCGTAGACTGGCTCGGGGCTCATTGCAGGCCTGAAGAAGTGACCCTTTCTGCTTACAATATGGGCAACTTGATACCGGCCAGGACCGGATGCAGTGTTTTCCTGGGCCATGAGATGGAAACCGTGGATTTTGTCAGGAAATGGAATATAGTTAAAGCTTTCTTCAACCATCTCAGCCGGGAAGAAAGGTGTGCCATCCTTGAGGAACATGGAATAAACTTTGTCTTCTACGGGCCTTATGAGAGAACCCTCGGGATCTTAAGTCCTGGAGAGCTTGAGTGTGTTGAAAGGGTTTACGAAGGGGAGGAGGTGGAAATTTTCCGCTTTTGCCCTCGCGCAAACTTGAAGTAAAATCTTTAAAAATTCAGCGGGTGATAGCCATGATCATAGCGGTCATAGATGGTCTTGGGGGAGGAATTGGGGCCGAAATAGTAGCCCGACTGCGGCAGGAATTACCCCTTGAGGTTGAAATAATCGCTTTGGGCACCAATGCCATCGCTACCGAAAAAATGATGAAAGCTAAAGCTAATCGTGGGGCTACCGGGGAAAATGCAATCCGCATCTCGGTGCGGGAGGCCGATTTCATAATAGCCCCCCTGAGTATACTGATACCTCATTCCCTCATGGGAGAAGTGACTCCGGGCATAGCAGAAGCCGTAGCTTTAGCTCCTGGCCACAAGCTTGTCTTGCCAATAGTCCAGCCTGGCCTTGAAATATTGGGACTGGAATGGAAGCCTTTATCCAAACAAATTAGCGAGGCTATTCAGATTATCAGGGAAAAGTCAGGACTTGCACCTCCGGAAAGTAAGGAAAGCGTAAGGGAATCGTAAGGATTGCGTCAAGCAATAGGCGAGGCTTTATCTTAAAATAGAAGTGGGGTGTAGGGGGCAAGGCCAGCAACCCGGATTCTCCTCCTTAGCACAAAGTCGGGGGCGCAATGCCCCCGACTTTGTGTTTTAGGCCAACCCAACCATGGATTGGCCTGGCTGTATCGGGATGCCTTTGCTTCGGAGGAATTCCTCCACAGCAAAGAGAAATTCAAGGAGCAAGGGTTTTGTAGAAGCTTTACCCATGTGCCCCACCCGGAAGATTTTGCCTTCAAAAGGCCCAAGCCCCCCTGAAACAAGGATGCCGTGCTTTTCCGCCAGAAATTCCATGAATTCTCTAACAGAGAGTCCTTCCCGCATTTTAACCGCAGTGGCTATGGGTGAAGCTACTGGTTCTTCCACCAGCATTTCAAATCCAAGGGCTTTTAACCCTTCCCTCACGGCCCTGGCGGCTTTCCTGTAACGTTCAAAATGGGCCTCAAGGCCTTCTTTCTCCAGGATGCGTTTAAGGCTTTCCCTGAGGGCTACAATGTTATTGGTGGGCAAAGTTGTGGGATAGGGGTGCCACCCTGCCCACTTTATGGCATACTCTTTCCAGGTCTTAAGGCTGAGGTACCAGCCGTGCGGGTTATGGTTTCTTTCCACAAACTCCCAAGCTAAGGGGCTCACAGATATGAAAGCAAGCCCAGGAGGGCATTCCAGGCACTTGTTGGCGACAGTTATGCAGAAATCTATGCCCCATTCATCTACCGGCAGAGGCACCCCTCCGAGAGAGGAGATAGCATCTACAATTATGAGCAAGCCTTTTTCTTTAGTTACCCTGGCCAGCTCTTCCAGGGGGTTCATGACAGTGGTGGAAGTTTCGTGGTGGACAATGGCTACCCCTTTAGCTTCTGGATGTTCTTGGAGGAGACGCCTGAGTTTTTCTGGGTCGAGGGGATGGCCCCATGGGGCTTCAAATTTTATTACCTTCAGGCCCCAGGATTCAGCTATGGAGACAAGCCTATCGCCAAAGAAACCATTCGTTCCTACCACTACGGTATCGCCAGGGGAAAAGGCGCTTCCGAAAGCCATATCAATTGCGCCTGATCCTGCGGCAGGCACGATGAACAGGTCGTTTTCAGTCTGGAAGATTTTTTTAAGCAAGCCAAGGGTTTCAGTATAGATTTCCATCCATTCAGGGCCATAGTGCCTTGGAGTAGGCCTGGCCATGGCAGCCAAAACCTCTTCTTCCACCTCGCACGGTCCGGGGATAAAAAGTTTATAGCGCATGTTTTCCTCCTTACAGTGATGTAATGAGTTTGTCCAAGGTTTCCCTGAACTCTACCCACCTTATGCGGGATAACCCGAGCTTGCGGCGGAGGTGCTCGGGTTCCATACCGGCTTTGTAATCCTTTAAAGCTCTTGTCCATCGGAGCATTTCAAAGGTTACACTTCGGCTCAAGCCTGCAGCCTGGGCCAGTTCGTGAAGGATGTACTCAAGGTTGCGACCGGTGCATTCAAAAAGTTTTTCTCGTGGTTTATATTGCTCAAGGTAGGCTTTGAAAGTGGGGACTATTTCTGGAGGAAGGGAAAGCCTTCGTTCCTTGTATTGCAATTTGGGATTAGTATAGCGGATTAAGACAGCCGGATTCATCGGATCGGAGAGGTCAAAATCCACAAAGCGCAAGTTCAGGCATTCGCTCTTTTTAATTCCGGTGCTGAGGAGCAGGAGGAAAAGCAGCAGCGGCCTGTAATCAGGTTTAGGGCCGGAGGCCATACGGTCAGCTGCTTTGAGCAATGCTTCTATTTCATCATCAGTCAGAAAATCGGGAAGCGGGGGAGTGGCTGGCCTGTGGGGAATGGGGGCAGCCGGATCCTGTGGTATTGCCCCGCTTTTCCAGAGCCACCGAAAGAAAACTTTCAGGGTTGTGAGGCGTCGGGCGTAGGATTTAGGCTTGCAAGGGGCTCCACGTTTGTAAAGCAGGTAATCAAGAAAGCCTTTTAAATCCAGCGTTCCTATAGAGCCAATAGGCCTATCATTCCCAAGGTAGCGGGTCAAAAGGCTTAAATCCCACAGGAAGGACTTCCTGGTGTTGAGAGTAAAGCCCTCCCTCTCCATGTAGCCCTTGAAGGTCTCTATAGCTTCGGCGAGGGGGGTGCGGGCTGTCAGCTTAACTTCTTCCAGAAGTGGTAGCTGCTTAGCCATAATTCTTCAGGCTTTTTTGCCCACATTTCAGAAGGAGGCCGCGCTGCCTTCTTTTCTTTTTTCTCGTGTATGACATTTATGCGTATTTGATTGCTCTGGGTGGAGTTTCCGGCTGAATCATAAGCTATAACGTGAATCACATGGGTTTCAGTGTATCCGGCCGTATCCGAGATTATTGTCATGCCATTGGAGAAAACAAGCTTGTAAGTCTGCCCTTCCACAAAGCTTTGAGCTAAAGTTATCTCCTGCCAGGAAATGCTGCCATCGGGATTGGTTACAGGGACAAGGGCGGTTATAACTGTGCCGGGAGCGGGGATGGTGTCAGACATCTTGATGGTCCACTTTAAGCTATAAGGTGGGACGGAGCTTTCACCTATTTTGTTGTTATCCAGGTAGAATTCAACCCTGTCCATGGAGATGTTATCGGTAGCGTGAGCCTGAATGTTCACCCATTCATCCTGTTCCATAACATAGATGTCACCATCTTCAGGGTGTATTATCTTCACCTTGGGTGGGGTATTGTCTACCGTCACCTGGATTATGGAGCGTTTAACAGTCTGGTCATGGTCCACAACCGTTAGCTGGAGGGTGTAAAGGCCTTCAAGCCCCGAAGTGTCCCAGTATTCCAGCACCCCGTTATCCACCTGGTTATAATGATCGCCTCCGATCTGACTCCAGGCTGAGGGGTTGAGCCCTTTGCCGACTTCCAAGCGGTATAGCATAAAGTTGGGGGACTTAGCATTGCCAATAATCGGAACCACCCCCCGGACATAAGAGTAAGGGGAAGGATTGAGAATGGCCACATCCCCACCTTGAGGGACAGGGCCATAAGAATCATCGTAAACGGTAGGTGGCTGAGGTATACCAGCCATCCTCACCCAGTCGGCAGCTTCAGGTGGATAGATTTCATAGACCCTTTCTTCTACCAACTCTGGAGGTGTGTAGACAGTAGCAAGCTTGCCATTAGCCTTATTTATAAGGAAAGCCTGGTGAACATTGCAGTAAGTAGTGGGTTCGGTCCCTTTGATGAATATCTCCTTTACCTTGTGAGGGCAGTGGGGATTCGGGAGGAGGCCGGAGATTGCGCATACTTCCATTTCAACGATATCTGGTGGGCGCTGGAAGTTTTCCTGGATGGGTTCGGGGCTTATCAGGCGTTCTACGAGGCCCTCGCCGTATGCCCTTTCCATGATGTTGTGCCATATGGGGGCAGCGGCTCTGGCTCCTGGCATGCGCTCCATGGGTTCGTTATCGGCATTCCCAACCCATACTCCTACACAGATCTGAGGTGTATAACCGATGGCCCATGCGTCTCGCCAGTCATCGGTAGTTCCTGTTTTAACGGCTGCTGGGCGCGAAATCTGGAGCGGGTTATTGACGCCAAAAGCTGCAATACGGGCCTTGTTGTCGGAAAGTATATGGGTGATAAGGTAGGCCAGCTGGGGGCTAAGGATCTGACGGGATTCTGGGGCTTTAAATTCTTTGAGAACCCGGCCGTTTTTGTCTTCAACCCGCAGGATGGCTACCGGCTGGAGTTCCCGGTAGCCGGGGAGGCGTTTCTCGGGTGGGACTGGCTCTCCCATCATTGTACCGCCGTTGGCAAAGACGGTATAGGCAAAGACCATATCCAAAAGGGTAACTTCACCGCCGCCGAGGGTAAGAGATAAGCCGTAATGGTCAGCATTAAGGGTGGTTATTCCCATGCGGTGGGCGATATTGATCACGTTTTTTATCCCAACTTTGCTCAGGGTCCAAACTGCAGGGATATTATATGATCGGGCAAGGGCATTTCGCAGGCTCTGGGGGCCATGGTATTTACGGTCGTAGTTCACCGGGCAATACGGGGGATTGGGTGGGTCGGGGAAGCACATGGGCACATCCAGAAGCATTGTAGCAGGGGTAAAGCCCTGGGCCAGAGCTGTCACATAGGTGAAGGGTTTGAAAGCAGAACCAGGCTGGCGCGGGGAAATGGCCATATTGATTTCCCCGTGTATTTCCTCATTCCAGTAATCAAGGTTTCCCACCATGGCTAAGATTTCGCCTGTTCTGTTGCGCATTACCACTACAGCAGCATTAGATGGCTTCTTTACAATTTTGGGGTCATTCCGGATAGCTTCAATGTGCTTGCGAGCTTCTTCTTCCGCCAGCCGCTGGAATTCCATGTCCAGGGTTGTATACACTTTAAGCCCCCCTCTGTAGACCAAGTCGGGGCCGAATTCTTCTTCCAGAAGTTTACGGACATAAAGGGAGAAGTGGGGGGCGAGGATATTGGTCTTTTCCCGGAGTGGCCTTATCTTTATAGGGGTATAGTATTTAGCTTCTACAGCTTGTTCTGGGGTTATATACCCCTGGCGAACCATAGCATCAAGGACAAGGTGCTGGCGTTTGCGGGCTTCTTCAGGGTTATCAATGGGGTTGAGAGCGGGAAACTGGGGGATAGCGGCCAGCATCGCGCTTTCAGCCAGGTTCAATTCCCACACGTGTTTGCCAAAGTAAACCTGAGCAGCAGCCTCAACCCCGTAAGCCAGGTTACCATAGTAAATAGTGTTGAGATACCACTCCAGGATCTGGTCCTTGGGATAGCGGCGGGATATTTCCAGAGCTAAGATGGCCTCTTTAATCTTGCGAGCAATAGTTTTTTTGTATCGTTCTTCAGGGGGGATAACGGTGTTTTTGACCAGCTGCATTGTGATGGTGCTGGCTCCTTGGATGGGGTAGCCCCTGAGGTTATACCATATAGCCCTGGCTAAGCCTTCAAGGTCTATACCAGGGTTTTTGTAGAAATTTTTGTCCTCAATGGCGATGGTGGCCTGGCGGAGGTGCAAAGGAATTTTTTCCAGAGGAACCCAGGTGCGGTAACCGGCGAAGGGATCCCCAATCTCATAAAGCAAGTATTTTCCAGTTCGGTCGTATATCTTTGTACTTTCAAAGCTACCGGTGGCTATGTGCTCTATCGCTTTCGGGTCAGGCAGGGAATTAGCATAGTAGGCATAAACTGCAGCTACTCCTCCTGCCACTGCACTCCCCAGCAGGAAAGGCGCAGCCAGAGCCAGGAGCATCATTACCCCAAGCAACTTAAAGGCCAGCAAACCCGGGCCACTATTTTGGGCTCTGCGACTGCGTCTCCGAATCACGACGTAAAGGGCGTGATTGTTCATCCTTACCTCCTCCACCAGGTTATTATAAAACGTGGGGTGGATTTTGCCAAAAATTTAGCCTGGGTGAGATGCAAGTTCAAGGTTTTCAGGGAAACTGAAAACGCTGTTTTTAAATGTCCCCCTCGCTTCTGTCCTAATGGGCACCTTTTTCCTCTCCATTCCTCGTGAGCTGGAAGAAGCGGCTCAGGTGGATGGTGCCAGCCGATTGCAGATTTTCTTCCAGGTGGTTACTCCTATTTCCCTCCCGGCATATGCATCCACGGCAATAATTGTCTTCACTCAGGTGTGGAATGAATTTCTCCTGGCCCTTACCCTTTCTACCCCTCGCACCACAACCATTCAGGTTAAGTTGGCTGAAGTTAAGGGAAGCTATGTTGCTCTCTACAACCTTCAAATGGCAGCGGCCCTAATCGGGGTAATTATCCCGCTTCTCTTCTTCCTGTTCCTTGGACGGTATTTCATTCGAGGTGTTCTGGCTGGCGCATTGAAAGGGTAGATCCTGGGGACATGGGGTTTGGGGTTACTCATCAATTAATTCAAGCTTGGCAAGCCTTGCCAAAAGGCGTTTGATCCCTTTGCCCGGGAAAGCTACCGTTACTTCTTCCTCGCCATTTTTGATCACGCTTTCCACCACAATTCCTTCCCCAAACGCAGGGTGGCGGACCTTAGCCCCAAGCCGATAAGTGGAGGAGACAGTAATGGGCGGTTTTTCTTTTTTCTCCTCCAGCTCAAGATCTTCGCTGTAATACCGCAGCAAATAAGAGGGTATTTCCTGGATAAAGCGGGAAGGCTCCGAAGGGGAGGAACCGCGGTAGGGGGACCGACGGAAGGTGTAAATCAGGTAAACCCTGTCCTTTGCCCTCGTTATGCCCACGTAGCAGAGCCTTCTTTCCTCCATCATCTCCTCCAAGTCGCCGTAGGAGCGGATGTGGGGAAAAAGGCCCTCTTCCATTCCTATTATGAAAACCACCGGGAATTCAAGCCCCTTGGCCATGTGCAGGGTAAGGAGAACCGGGACTTCAGTTCTTTCTTCAAGATTATCCACATCTGATACAAGCGCTACTCCTTCCAGAAAGGCCGATAAACCTTCCCGCGGTGGTAAAGTGGCATATTCTTCTGCTGCTTTGCGCAACTCTTGGATGTTTTCCCACCGCTCCTGGCCTTCCAGTGAGCCATTCTCCAGGTAATCCCTGTACCCGGTCCTTTCCAGCACATAGTCCAGCAAGCTGAGGATGTCCTTTTCATCGGCAGCTCTGGACAGGTCCTCCAGAAGTTCCAGGAAAGCTATCAGAGCTTTGGAAATCTGAGGGGAAAAGCCCAGATGCCTGGAGTCATCGCGGACTTGCTTGAGGACTTCGTAAAGGTGAAGAGATTTGGCGAAGGCGATGTTCTGAAGAGTCTTAACCGTCTGCGGGCCGATGCCCCTCGGCGGGACGTTTATTATCCGCTGCAGGCTGATATCGTCCATAGGGTTGAGGATGAGGCGGAGATAAGCGATCACGTCCTTTATTTCTTTCCTTTCATAGAATCGGATTGCGCCTACCAGCTTGTAGGGCATATTGTGACGGATAAAGGCTTCTTCCACAATGCGGGATTGGGCATTGGTCCGGTACATCACAGCGAAATCGCCAGGGCTGTAAAGCTTATTATCAACAAGGCGTTTTATTTCCCGAACAACAAATTCCCCTTCCTCAGCTTCATCGTAAGCTTCATAGACGATTATAGGTAAACCTTTGCCCCTTTCGGTGTAAAGTTTCTTGGGAATACGGTGCGGATTGTGGGATATTATGCTCTGGGCTGCATCCAGGATGGTCTGAGTTGAGCGATAGTTTTTTTCCAGAAGGATTATCCTGGCATCGGGGAAATCTTCCCGGAAGCGCACGACGTTCCGCCAGTCGGCCCCACGGAAGCGATATATGGATTGGTCTTCATCCCCTACAGCAAAGAGGTTGCGGTGCACCCTTGCCAGTTCCCTCAGGATTTCATACTGAGCCATGTTGGTGTCTTGAAATTCATCCACCATTATTTGAAGGAAGCGGTGCCTGTATTTCTCCAATACATTGGGAGCTTCTTTCCACAGCCTGACTACCGAAAGGAGCAAGTCATCAAAGTCCAGGGCATTGTGGCTCCTGAGGATTTCCTGATAGCGTTCATACACCCGGCGCAGAACTTCTTCCCAGTAAGTGGAAGGGTTGAAATCAGAGGGTAGCACTATTTCTGCTTTGAGGCGGGATATAGCCTGGAGGAGGACGGGAGGACGGTATAGCTTTTCGTTCAGGTTCAGTTCCCGTACAGCCTGACGGACTGCACTCAGCTGGTCCTCTTCATCGTAAATCACGAAAGATGAAGGTATGCCTATTGCATCGCCCTCACGTCGGAGTATGCGGGCACATATAGCATGAAAGGTGCCAACCGTTATTTGTTCAACTCTCTCTCCAAGAAGCTTGTACAGGCGTTCTTTCATTTCCCTGGCCGCTTTGTTGGTGAAAGTTACAGCCATGATGGAATAAGGGGAGAGGCCGCATACTTTTATAAGGTAAGCAGCCCGGTGAACCAGAACCTTGGTTTTTCCACTTCCGGGCCCGGCAAGCACCAGTATTGGCCCTTCTATGGTTTCTACAGCTTCTCTTTGAGCTTCATTCAAACCTTCAAGAAGGTCTATGCCAGTCATGTTCCCTTGTGAAAATCGCTGAAGATATATTTCCTGATTTCCCCCGGGGAGGGCAGGGTCGTTCCATTTAGCCAGGGCCTTTCAAGCTCCAGGGGAAATTTGCATGGGCCCTTTGTTTTTCCCACCCTCTTAGGC
>Ga0105162_1001235_pt1 | contig 15084 bp, 10 predicted proteins | sample JNZ201metaG_FD_81532 | JGI IMG/M metagenome (GOLD analysis project Ga0105162, IMG submission 81532) | Hot spring microbial communities from Jinze hot spring, China to study Microbial Dark Matter (Phase II) - JNZ 20120812A | ecosystem: Environmental > Aquatic > Thermal springs > Hot (42-90C) >...
AACATAATGTGTTGATTTCTCAGCATTTAAATTTTCTGCCTGAGTGAAATCAAAAAATGTTTGCTGATCGTAAATTTTCTCATATCCGGGTGATTGATAATACCAACCATAAGCAAACCTTAAACTTGTCAGGGGATCAATGTTGTAAAGCAAATTAAACCTTGGAGATATGTAATTTCTTTTTATAAGACCGTAACGATCAAATCTAAATCCGGGTTGAACCACAAGTTTTGAACCCAACTTTATCCTGTCTTGAATGTAAAAATAAGAGCGATTATACTTCTCTGAATAATTGAAAAGTTCAGGGGCGGAGAAAAATCCCAGCGACTTCAAAAAAGCCCTCAAACCTTCGTCCATTTTCAAAACATATTTCAACTCCGACTTGACGAGATTATTTCCAACTCCAAATTCAATTAAATGTTTTCCAAGATTATAACTTACATCAAAAGAAGTTGCAAACTTTTGAATCAAATAACGAGACCATGTCTCAACTTTAAAAAATGTTGCATCATCTGGAACAACCTTTCCCTCGTAATAATATGACGGATCAAGAACTTCACCACCGAATTTGCTTTCACCTGAATTTTCATACCATGATGTTAGTAACTTAACAACAAAATTTTTATCGGGCGAATAAATCCACGAGCCAGCAAATGTTTTATTAAAAGAGATATCATTCACAGCAACGCTATCAGGTCTGTCAAGATTTTTTCCAGTTATAACATTCATCGCATCACTGCTGTAAATACCAAGTAAATTTATCTTGTGTTTGTTGAACGGATAAAATGTTAATTTCGTTTGAAGGTCATAAAAATTTGGAAATGTCACATCACCGCTCACAAGTCCTGTTTTCTTCGCAATTGGTTCAAGAATTAAATCGTAATAAGTTCTGCGTGTTGAAAATATCCACGAGCCATTTAATGGGAGTTTCCCCTCAAAAATTAAATTTGCGTTTGTCAAGTTAACATTCATCATGCTTGAAAAAATTTTATCTCGTTTTCCATCACGACTTGATACATCAAGGACAGCCGATAATCTATCTCCATATTTTGCGGGAAATCCACCCGCCATAAAATTAAAATCACCGACGACATCTGGATTAAACATACTGACAAAACCATAAAGACGATATGGATTGTAAATTTCAACTCCATCAATTATTATCAAATTTTCATCAGGGGAACCACCGCGCACGACAAATTGAGTTGCAAAGTCAGATGGAGCAAAAACTCCCGGAAGAGTTCTCAACATTCTGAAAACATCCTCCCCAAAACCGGCGCTTACTTTAACACTTTTTGGCTCAACCTCAATCACACTTGGTCTAACATCCACCGCCCTGCGTGATTTGTAATCAGCAAGGACTTCAACCTCTTTCATCTCTATATAACTTTGTTTCAAACGAAATTCAACGAACACAGTCCCACTTTTCACCTCAACATTTTTTCTCTCAATCTCATAACCTATCACTCTGACCTCAACATCATAAGAGCCAGGTTTAACTCTCATCTCAAATTCACCTTTTGAATCGGTTGAAGTCCCCAACGATGTTCCAACTATGATGACATTCGCATTCGGGATTCCTTCGCCAGTTTCAAAATCTATCACCTTGCCTTTTATTTTTCCTTCAAATGTTTGACTTTTAAGCGGGAAGATAAATATCAAGAAATTAACAGCGAAAATTATTCCCAGTGCCCTGGTATAACTGTTCCACATTTAAAGCACCTGCCATCTTTGATTTTATTCTTCAAAACTCTAAACCCAAATCTTTCAACAAGCAACGCACCGCAGTTATAACAATATGTGTTTTCATATTTTCCAACATAACCGGGTATATTCCCCGCATAAACAAATCTCAATCCCTCTTCATAACCAATTTCAGCTGCTCTCACAAGTTGTTCAGGTTTCGTATTGTCTGGGTCTGTCATCTTATAATCTTTGTGAAATGCGGTCACATGCCATGGTATGTTTGGAGAAACGCTTGCAAGAAATTTCGCAATGTCTCTCAATTCGGATTCAGAATCATTAAACCCCGGAACTATTAAAGTTACAACTTCAACCCAAAAACCTTTCTCAACAAGCATTTTAATTGTGTCAAGAACTACACTTAAACGACCGCCAAGTTTTCTATAATTCAGATCATTAAAACTTTTCAAATCAACTTTGTAGAAATCAACATAAGGTCTCAAATAATCCAAAACTTCAGGGGTTGCGTTTCCATTTGAAACATAAGCACCACGAATTCCATATTGATTTGCAAGTTTCAAAATTCCAACAGCCCATTCGGATGTTATCAAAGGTTCATTGTATGTGCTCGTTATTATCCTGCTTTTGTATTTCAAAGCAATGTCAACTATTTCCTCTGGGGTCACAAAATCAGGCATAACACCTGCAACAGGATCACGAAGCGCCTGCGATGTAACCCAGTTCTGGCAATAATCACAATGAAAATCGCACCCAAGCATCCCAAAACTCAATGTATAACTTCCCGGATAAACATGGAAAAACGGTTTTTTCTCAATTGGGTCAAGCGCAAGAGAAGTGACATAACCCCAAGGGACATAAAGTTTACCATTGACATTGAATCTGACACGGCAGATTCCACTTCTACCTTCGGAAATTTTACATCTGTGTCCGCAAGCGTAACATTCAATTCTCTTCTCATCAATTTTTCTGTAAAGCTCACCCTCTCTTGAATTCTTCATCAAGACATCCTTTAAAGTTTGAACCTCGCTGAACATAATGCAACCTCACTTTTTCTTTGGGATTATTCAATAATTGCAACATAACCTGCATAATTCAAGTTTCAATCCGAAAGAGCTGAAATTATAGCTTTGCAAAACGCTGGAAGGTCATCTGGATTTCTTGAGCTTATCAAATTTCCATCAACAACGACTTCACTATCAATGAATTCAGCACCTGCATTAATAAGATCATCTTTTATTGAGAAAAATCCCGTAACTTTCTTCCCTTTTAAAATTCCAGCAGATATCGGAACCCAACCAGCATGACATATAAAAGCCACAACTTTGCCTGACTCATAAAACTTTTTTGTAAGTTCAATTGCAGTTTTATTCCTTCTAATTCTATCCGGCGCATATCCACCAGGGATAACTAAAGCATCAAAATTTTCAACCTTTGCATCATCAAAACTCAAATCCGATTTTATCGGATAACCATTTTTACCTTTGAAAATTTTTATTTCCGGTCCTGCGATCTTAACTTCTGCCCCTTCTTCAATCAAACGATATTTCGGATAAAGAAGCTCTATTTCTTCAACTAAATCCTCAACAAAAATTAAAACTTTTTTGCCCTTTAACTTCATCTTTTTTACACCGGATTTGTTTTTCCAAAAGATAAGACAAAAATTAAATTTAAAGCAACAAACACCTTTTTACTTTCGTAAATGTGAATTGTTAGTTCAAAAACAAAAAACCCTCCCCATCTCGGGGAGGGCAAGACGAAAGGTTAAAATCTTAACTATACTCATCAATACATATCACTCATTCCACCTGGAACTGCTGGCGCTTTCTCCTTTTCTGGTTTCTCAAACACAACCGCTTCTGTCGTCAAGAGCAATGATGCAACGCTTGCTGCATTTTCAAGCGCAACACGAACAACCTTTGTCGGATCAATAACTCCAGATTCAAGAAGATTTTCAAATTGCTCAGTCTGAGCATTGAAACCGAAGTCATCTTTACCCTCTTTAACCTTCTGCACAATCACAGATGGCTCAAGCCCAGCATTTGCAACGATTTGCCTTATCGGCTCTTCAAGCGCCTTTCTTACAATCTCAATTCCAACCGCTTGATCTTCGTTTTCAGGTTTGAGTTCATCAAGCTTGTGCATAACTCTCAAGTATGCAACACCACCACCGGGAACAATACCCTCTTCAACAGCTGCTTTCGTTGCATGCAAAGCATCTTCAACACGAGCTTTCTTCTCCTTCATTTCAACTTCTGTAGCTGCACCGATCTTCAACACAGCAACACCGCCAGAGAGCTTAGCAAGACGCTCCTGCAGTTTCTCACGATCATAATCAGATGTCGTCTTCTCAATCTGAACCTTGATCTCGTTTATACGACGCTTAATATCTTCCTTGCTCCCTGCACCTTCAACGATTGTTGTATTGTCTTTGTCAACGACAACTTTCTTCGCCTGTCCAAGATATGAAAGTTGTGCATTCTCAAGTTTGAATCCCTTTTCCTCAGATATAACAGTTCCACCTGTTAAGATCGCAATATCTTCAAGCATTGCTTTTCTTCTCTCACCAAATCCCGGAGCTTTAACCGCACAGCAACGTAATGTTCCACGAAGTTTGTTAACTACAAGCGTTGCAAGTGCCTCACCCTCAACATCTTCAGCTATAACAAGAAGTGGTCTTCCAGATTGCGCAACCTTTTCAAGTATCGGAAGGAAATCTTTTAAAGAGCTTATTTTCTTATCGTGGATCAAAATATATGGATTTTCAAGAACACACTCCATTGTATCTGGATTTGTCACAAAATAAGGTGATAAATATCCACGGTCAAATTGCATACCTTCCACAATTTCCATTGTCGTCTCGGTTCCCTTTGCTTCTTCAACAGTTATAACACCATCTCTTCCAACTTTATCCATTGCATCGGCAATCAACTGCCCAATTGACATATCATTATTTGCTGAGATCGCACCAACATAAGCAATCTGTTTTTTATCCTTGACTTCTCTACTTATTTCCTTCAAACCTTCAACAACTTTTTGAACTGCCATATCAATTCCGCGCTTCAAATCCATTGGATTTCTTCCTGCAACAACATTCTTCAATCCTTCTCTAAATATCGCTTGCGCAAGGACAGTAGCTGTTGTCGTTCCATCACCTGCAACATCGCTTGTCTTTGAAGCAACTTCACGAATTAATTGTGCCCCCATATTTTCAACTGGATCTTCAAGCTCAATCTCCTTCGCAACCGTCACACCATCTTTTGTTACAACAGGTGGTCCAAATTTTTTATCTATGATTACATTTCTACCCTTTGGACCAAGGGTAACTTTTACAGCTTCTGCGAGTTTATCAACCCCGCGTTTTAAAGCTGCACGTGCATCAGCATTAAAAAGAATGTCTTTTGCTGCCATATTTTCTACCTCCTTTCGTTTTTGTTTTTGAATTTTTTACTCAATAATTGCGAGAATATCGCTTTCCCTCATAATCAAAAACTCCTCACCATCAATTGAAATTTCTGTCCCAGCATATTTCCCATATAAGACCTTGTCTCCAACCTTAACTTCCATCGGAATTTTCTTCCCGTCATCCGTTATTCTCCCTGGACCAACTGCGATTACTTCCCCCTGTTGAGGGCGCTCTTTTGCTGTATCTGGAATGACAAGCCCACTTTTTGTGACTTCTTCAGCTGGCAATGGCTTTACCACTACCCTGTCAGAAAGAGGACGGATATTTACCTTTGCCATAAAATCAACCTCCTTGAATTTTTTTGTTTTTCAATTTAATAGCACTTGACTTTAACGAGTGCTAAACGCATAAATAAATATAATCACCAGAACAATTCCTGTCAAGTGACAGTTTGACCAACTCACGAATTAACCCTTTGAAAAACAATAAAAAATCCACAAAAACAAATCAAAAATTCTGAAAAATTGTCTTAAATTTTGAATTCGCCTGTTAAAAGCTCCGCTACTGTTTTTTGAGATAACATCTGCTTTATTTCCTCGCGAATTCCCCGCCAATAATCGTGAACGGGGCAAGGTTTTTTATCCGAGCAATTGGGCAAACCGAGAACACAATTTTTCAAAAGTTCATCCCCATCAAGGGCAACGACAATGTCAATCAATTTAATTTTTTCAGGTGGCTTTTTTAGAACGAAACCACCATTTTTGCCACGTTTTGAGTGAATTATTCCGAATTTAACAAGCTTCTGAATGACTTTTGCAAGGAAATGAAAAGGGACTTTTAAATCCTTTGCCATGTCCTTTGTCGTTACACGTTTTGACTGATTGCGCCCAATGTAAAGAACCGCTCTTACTCCGTATTCAGCTGTTTTACTTAAAAGAACAGACACAGGTTAAGGTTTTTATTTTAAATTTAACGCTAAAACCTGGCGTTTCAAAATTTGGAATTTTAAATTCAGGTTTTTAAATTTGAAATGAATTTAAGGGGCCGTAGCTCAGTTGGGAGAGCGCCACAATGGCATTGTGGAGGTCACGGGTTCGAATCCCGTCGGCTCCACTTTTCTTGCGACAAAATCTTAACACTTGCAATTTTCCTGCCTCAAAATTATCTTAATTAAAAAACAAAATCTATAAAATGGATATGCCGAGAACAAAATGGAAAATATATCCAGCCGACGCTGAACTCCCGAATGATGTTAAAACCCTCGCAAACCACATTGAAAATGACGGTGGCAAAGTTTTAACAATCTATCAAGAACCATTTGGAAAAAACTGGCAAATTTTTGCAATACTTCCACTTGAAAAAGTTAAACCAACACCTTTCCAAAGAGACCTATCATCATCACATGTTAAACGACTTCAAGAAGTGATTGAACAAGTAAAAAGATTCATTGACCCGATAGTTGCTGTAAGATATTCAGACGGAGAATACTGGACTCCAAATGGAAACCACAGGCGTGAAGCTCTCTTACAACTAGGTGCAAGTGAAATTCCCGCTATCGTTATTCCTGATATGTCTGTTGCTTTCCACATTCTCTCGCTTAACACAGAAAAAGCACATAATCTTAAAGAAAAGGCACTTGAAGTAATAAGGATGTACAGAGGCTTGCTTGAAACAGATGGAAAAATTTCAGAAATGGATTACGCTTTCCAGTTTGAAGAGGCATACTTTATAACGCTTGGGTTAATTTACGAAAAATATGTTAAGTTCAGTGGCTCCGCTTATGTTCCGATACTTAAAAAAGTTGACAATTTCATTGATGCTCCACTGCCAGAAGCATTAAGCGAAAGGGAGAAAAGGGCAGAACTTTTAAAAGAAGTTGATGATGTCATTGAGCCAATTGTTCAGAGCTTGAGAGAAAGAGGAATAAATCATCCATTCTTGAAACAAGCGGTCGTCTCAAAAGTTAACCCGATAAAGCGTAAGAGAACCGCGACAATTGCCTATGATGAACTATTTAAGCAAATGAAGAAATCGCTTGAAAAACTTGACCCATCTTCCATAACTATGGAAGAGCTTGTTGCGCTTGCGTCCGAAATGAGCGGATGGACTGATTAATCACCTGTAAATTTCTTAAGACCTTTTGAAATCTCTCTTAATCTTTTATCAACCAGATAATTTACAGTCCCAGGCTCAAATTCTCCATTTTTAAGCCGTCTCCCCGCTTTTACACCTGTTAAAATCTCAATCCCTTCGTCTATCGTTTCAACTGGATAAATGTGAAACATCCCCTTTTTAACAGCTTCAACAACATCATCTCTCAACATCAAATCTTCAACATTTTTTTTCGGTATTATGACGCCTTGCTCACCTGTTAAGCCCTTGGCTTTGCAGACATCAAAAAATCCTTCTATCTTCTCATTTACACCACCAATTGGCTGTATATCTCCTTTTTGATTAACAGAACCGGTGACAGCAATCCCCTGCTTTATCGGCAAACCAGAAAGAGCTGAAAGCAAAGCGTAAAGCTCAGTTGAAGATGCGCTATCACCATCAATGCCAGAATAAGATTGCTCAAAGCAAATGCTCGCTGATAAAGTTAAAGGTTTATCCTGCGCATATTTTTCCCTAAGGTAACCTGCAAGAATTAAAACTCCCTTATCGTGAATTCGTCCACTTAAATTTGATTCACGCTCAATGTTAATTATCCCAGCTCTACCCATTGAAACGCTTGCAGTGATCCTCACTGGTCTTCCAAACCTGTAATCCCCCATTTCATAAATTGTTAATCCGTTAACTTGACCGACTCTTTCACCAGTTACATCAACAAGTATAATTCCTTTTGCGATCAACTCTTTAATTTTATCCTCAATCATCTTCCTTCTCTCAAAACTTTCCTCAATTGCCCTTTTGACATGTTCCGACTTAACATATTCGCTTCCATCAACCCCAGCCCAATAATTTGCCTCGCGGATTAAATCCGCAATCACACTAAATTTCGTCGTAATTTTGTCCCTTCTTCCAGCCTGCCTTACTGCAAATTCAATCACCCTTGCGATCGCTGATTTGTCAAATGGTTTTAAATTTTCATCGCGACAGATTTTGCGAATAAATCTTGCATATTGAACTATCGCTTCGTTATCAAGACCCATTTCAAAATCAAAATCTGCCTTGATCTTGAAAATTTTCTGAAAGTCCTCATCATACTCGTAAAGCAAATAGTAAATTTCCGGATCACCGAGCATTATAACTTTTGTGTTTATCTCAATTGGCTCAGGTTTCAAAGAAATTGAGCTAATCTGGAAGAAAACATCTATCGGCTGAATTTCAAGTTTTCTATAAATCAAGGTTCTTTTTAAAGCTTTCCAAACGCCTGGTTCACTCAGGGCATCTCTTGCGTTTAAAACGAGATAACCACCGTCTGCTTTTAAAATTGAACCCGCTTTTATCTTTGTGAAATCAGTTCTCCAAAAGCCACGCGAATCATAAACCTTTTCTATTGTCCCAAATATATTTGAAAATGTCGGCGTTGTTTCAATTATCACAGGGACACCCTCTTGCTCGGAATTATCAAGAATTACATTTACACGATATGGAAGAAATGGGTCAACATCTTCACGTTGTTCAAAAAATGGAAATGGTGGCTTCGCCTGTTCCTGAGTTGCTTTGAAAATGTTAAGATTATTCAAGATGTGTTTTCTAACCTCGTCAAGATATTCGTGAACCTTTGGAATTTGAAATTGCTCTTTTATCTCATCAATTATGCCATCAACTATTGACTTAACAGCTTCGCGCTCAAGTTCTTCAAGTTCCCTTGAAAGCTCCCTCGCAAGGATCATTTCTTTCTTGAAGATCTCCTGCATCTGTGCTTGAAGTTCAAGATATTTTTGCTCAATCTCTTTAACTTCCTCTTCCGAAATTTTTCCCGCCTTCGCAAGATTTACTAATTGTTCTATCGGGATGGGTTTTCCCTCAACTATCGGGACAATGCTCGGCTTGACAACATTTTCAACTTGCATATTTATAATCGCAAATCTCTCCTTTTCTACCCTTTTTTGAAATTCTCTGAACAATTCCTGTTCCTTACGCTGGTATTTCTCAATGATTTTGTTTTTAGCTTCAATGTATTTTTCATCTTCAAGCGTTCTTGGAATTTTTTGCTTCAAATAAAAAATCATCGCTTCCATATTTCGCTTGAACATTATCGCTTGTCCGCGTGGAAATTCAAGAAGCCGTGGTTCATCCGGGTTTTTGAAATTATAAACATAACATCTATCCGGCGCTTGCGGTGCTTTGGGAGAAATTTGCTTCAAAATATGCTTTATCGTCGTCATTCTCCCAGTGCCAGTTAAACCACAAACGAAAATGTTATATCCGGGAGCAAAAAGTTCTGTCCCAAGTTTCAACGCTTTTAAAGCCCTCTCCTGCCCAATTATATCTTCAAGAGGTTCAACATCCTGTGTCGTCTCAAATTGAAGTTGCTCCAGTGGACACTCCCAGCGAAGTTCCTCAGGTTTAAGTTCGTTGAATTTCTTTTTTAATTTGAGTTTTTGCATTTGGCGTGATTTTATCTTTGTTTTGTCTTTCAAATAAAATTTAAAACTTTGAGCGGAAAGAAAAAATTTAAGTTGCTTGTTTCAATGTCGGATATGTTTCAGGAACGCGAATGAATTTGCTTAACTTTTCATTTTTTAACAGTTCAAGAATTTCTTTCTTTGTAAGCAATTTCGGCTTATCCCTTTTAGCATCAACGATGCAGAAAAAACCAAATGGCTCATTTGAATCATTCACAAATTGATGAACAACATTTGAGCCAATATAAAGCACATCCATAAAATTCATCTCATAAACTTCATCTCCAGCGATTGCTTTCCCCTTACCGCGGACACATATAACGACATGCTCGTGCTTGTGTTTTTCAAGCGTTGAATAACCACCGGGCGCAATTTCAAAATATCTCAAATGAAATTTTGTTTTCTCACCATACTTTCCCGCTATCACTTGCCTGCAAACATCAAGCCAAGTGTTGTTTTCATCTTTATATTTTTTAACTTCAACTCCGCTCCACCTGTAATCATCAAACTTTAAAAATCTGACATTTGCAGATTTATTTGATTTTTTCGTCTTCATTTTTTGCAAAAATTTTTTTTGAAAAATATAAACATCAAAAATCCAAAAACAAAAAAGCCCCGGCAAAAACCGGGGCTGAACTAAACTCAAAGATTAAAATTTATTTCTTCTTTTGCTTTGCCTGCGCAAACTGTTTCCTTAACATTTCGGCTTCGTGCTTTATCTCAGCAAGGTCTCGCTTCATCTCCGCCCATCCATACCAATGCTGATAGTCCGGATTCATATGAAATGCACCCTGAAAACTTCTCATTCTATGTTCAAGGAACATAACATAAAGTTTTTGCTCAATCGGATGACGAACTTCATAAAATCTCAACAGATCAGTGTGAAGAGGATAATCTTTTGGTCTTTCAAGAATTCCATCTTTGTAAAGTGATTCAACGATTTCAATTGCTTCAGCCATTAATTTATCCGATTCTTTTATAACTTCATCCGCTTTGTCAAGTTGCTCTTTTGCATAACTTGGGCTATGACATTGCGAACAAACTTTTAACATTCTATCTCTCTCAGCTTGCCATTCTTCAGCTGTCAATCTTACAACTTTACCTGCTTCAACGATTTTGACTCTTTCAGTGAAATTACCTTTTTCATCAAGCACTCCAAGACCTCTCATTATTGTATTTCTTAACTTTGCCCATTCTGGGTCTTTTTCAGCAACTCTTAAAGCAAGAAATCCCCACGCTGTTTTTACACCGTGATCACCGTTGGGCATATGGCAAGTTTGACAGACTGGAGCTCGTGGAGTTGAAGGATCGGCTTTGTATGGTTCTTTATACCAATCTTTCAATGGTTTGCTGAAGTCCCAGTTTTTCCCTTCTGTAAAGTAAATTGTCCCGTGTTTTGAAGTGCTCCACATCTCCCACTGCGGATGATCAAAGCCCATATGGCATGTCATGCAAGCTTCGGGCTTGCGAGCTTCAATTGTTGAAAACCTGTGTCTTGTATGACAGGCGTCGCATTTACCTTCATCACGACCGATTCTGTGGCAACCACCGCATCCCTTTTCTCCCTCTATCAAGACGCTCGGTTGATCCTTCGTTGTAGGCATCGCCATCATCGCAACCCATGCAAGGGCGTGTTTGCCACGCTCAAATTCATTGACTTTATCCTCATGACATTGTGCACAATTTCTTGGAGAGACAAGTCGTCTCACCCTTTTATCTTCACAATTGCTTTTCGACTCGTGTATTTCCTTTACCGCTTCCTTCACCGGAATATGACAATCTGCACAAGCAACGCCAGCTTCAAAATGCTTGCTCAACTTCCAATCTCTTATAGCGCTTGCGGTTATCCCTTTTGAAACATGACAATTCAAACATTCCTCAGAATTGTTAATTGCTTTACTTGCCCGGGGATAAAAGATAACAAGCGAGATAACCACCAAGGCGGGGAAAATAAGGAGTGTTGATAATTTAAATGCAGTCCTCATGATAAAGCTCCGATTTGTTTTTAATGCATTAAAAATATAGCAAATTCAGACAAAATTGTCAAATTTTATTTGAAGATTAACCCCAATTAAACGAAAAGGGCGAGCTAAAGCTCGCCCTTGATTTTCTTACTTCTTCGGATATGGTGGGACAGGCGGGAGTTTCTTTTCCTTTGTCTTCAATTCTTCAAGTATCAACTCAATTGCTTTATTCAATTGCTCATCTATGCCAGCATATTCTTTGGCTGGATCGTTATCAACATAGACATCTGGTTCAACGCCATAACCTTCAATAATCCAGCCCTCTCCTTCTGCGCCATAAACTGCAAACTCTGGTTTGTTTAAATAACCTCCATCAACAAGCGGAAGCGTTCCTCTTATTCCTATTACACCGCCCCATGTTCTTTTTCCGACAAGTTTTCCAAGCCCATACTTTTTAAATCTATACGGGAAAATATCTCCATCAGAAGCAGAAAATTCATCAATTATGCAGATTTTCGGTCCAAGATGCATATCTCTTGGGTTTGGCGTTGGAATTGTATATCTTGAAATGCTTACCATTGCAATTTCTCTTCTCAACCTTTCAATTATCATCGGCGAAACATTCCCACCGCCATTCCCTCTGACATCAATTATCAATGCCTTCTTATTAAGTTGCGGATAAAAATGCTTGACAAATTCATTTAATCCCATAACTCCCATATCGGGGATGTGAATATAGCCGACTTGACCGTTTGTGGCTTTGTTAACTTTTTCAATGTTGTTTTGAACCCAATTGTAGTAATAAAGCCGCGTTTCATCACCTATTGGGACAACCGTCACCTCTCTGCTTCCTTCCTCTTTCGGCTGTGAATTGACACGAAGTTTAACCTGTTTCCCGACCGTGTTTACAAGCAATTCGTATATATTGTTAACTTCCTTAACAGATTTTCCATTCACCGCAAGAATGTAATCACCTTCTTTTACATTTACACCAAGCTCTGTCAAAGGCGAACGAAGATTTTTATCCCAATTTTCACCTTTCAAGATTTTCTTTATTCTGTAATAGCCTGATTTTTTATCTCTCTCAAGTTCAGCACCAAGCAAACCAACCTGCGTTTTCTCAATCTTCGGCAGGTCTCCACCACCAACATAAGTATGTCCAGCGTTTAGCTCACCTATCATCTCTCCAATTATGTAAGTCAAATCCGCACGATGATTTACATAAGGAAGCAAAACTTCGTACTTTTTCTTCACCTCAGCCCAATCAACCCCGTGAAGGTTCGGATCATAGAAAAACTCGCGCATTTGTCTCCAACATTCATCAAAAATTTGCTTCCACTCTGCTTTTCTGTCAAGATTGACCTCAAGACCCGCAAGATTTAATGTTTCTTTCAAATCTATCTTCGCTTTTGGAAGATCAATAATTGCATAAGTTTTCTCCCTCACGACAAGCATCTTTTTCCCGTCAAAGGATATGATAAAGTCATTAAACTGCCCAAGCTCTGTTTCTTTCTTCTCTTTCAAATCATACATATAAAGCATCGGTTTCTCATCTTTCAATCCCCTTCTTATGTAATAAACTTTACCATCAGCATAGCCTATGCGTGTATAATTTGACGGAGTTATAGGCAAACCAACAATTCTATCTTTTATTCCATCAAGGTCAATCACAACATTTACTTGCTTTTTCTCTTGCGCAGGTTTTTGTGCTTTTGCATCTGTTGATTCCTTTACATCTTTGGGTGGTTCTGTTTTTTCCTCACTCACGCTAACCTCATCGCTTTGTGGCTTAAATGGCGATTCAACAGATTTTGAAAGCGTTATCAAATAAATCCTCGCCATATCTTGATAAACATGATTAAACTCCGTCCTCCCGTAAATTGGATTAAAATCTCTATCCGAAACAAAAATCAAATACTTACCATCGGAACTAAAAATTGGATAATAAGAAGCATACCATCCATCCGTGACCTCATAAGATTCGTCCTTTTCAACCGAATAAAGATAAATTTTTGAAAGTCCCTCTTCCTCTGGCTTAACATAAGCTATCCATTTCCCATCTGGAGACCACGAATACTGTCTTATTTCCCAGACATTTGACTTTGCGACATCTTTAATTTTCTTCGTCTGAATATCAACATATCTCAACCTTAATTTTCTATCCGACCACATAATTTTCTTTCCATCCGGTGACCAGACAAGTTGATATTTGTATGTATCTTCTCCTGATGTTATTTGAATTGGTTCTGCGCTTCCATCCTGCGGTATGATATAAATTTCGTCTTCTCCCGTTTTATCCGAAATAAAAGCAATATATTTTCCATCTGGCGACCAAACAGCATCGCGTTCGTGAACTCCTGATGTCTGAGTTAGATTTCTCGTTTGTCCCTCTTTTGCTGGAACAGTGAATATATCGCCACGCGCAACAAACAATGCTCTTTTTCCATCGGGCGAAATATCATAATCAGTTATAAAGTCAGCAACTTTGATTATACCGCCACGACCTGTCACCATATCATCAGCAATTATGATCGGAACTTTCTCAACTTTTTCAGTTTTCAAATCAAACTTGTAAATGTATCCCGCATACTCAAAAACAATCGCATTTTTACCAATTGACGGGAATTTGATGTCATAATCTTTAAAGTTTGTAAGCTTTCTCGTCTGTTTCGTTTTAAGATCATACACATAAAGATTCATTCTCTTGTTCTCGTCCCTATCGGAGAGGAAATAAATTTTATCCCCATACCACATTGGGATGATATCTGATGCGGGATTATTTGTTATGTTTTCCGTTTTCTTTGTCTCAAAATCATAAATCCAGATATCATCAGCCATTCCACCTCTGTATCTTTTCCAAGTTCTAAACTCACGAAATACACGATTGTAAGCAAGCTTTTTTCCATCAGGTGAAAACGAGCAAAAACCACCCCTCGGCAGAGGTAATTCTTCGGGAATATCACCATCAAGCCCAACTTTGTAAAGTTTTCCTTGAAAAGCGTTCCAGCTTCTCATCCTTGAGCGGAAAATTATATATTTGCCATCAGGGGTCCAGCCCATAACTATGTTATTCGGACCCATTCTGTCAGATACATCGTCTCTTTCAAGCGTCGCGGTATAAGTCAATCTCTTTGGAACGCCACCTTCGGCTGGCATTACATAAACTTCCGTGTTTCCATCATATTGAGCCGTAAATGCAATATACTTTCCATCAGGGGAAAACCTTGGGAACATCTCATAACCGTTGTGGCTTGTGAGTTTTCGGGCTACGCCACCATTTGCTGAAACCGTGTAAAGATCACCAGCATAAGTGAAGACAATTTGTGAATCGTAAATTGCTGGGAATCTGAAAAGACGTGATTCGTTTTGAGCAAGTAAAAAAGATGTTAAGATAATTAAAAGGAGTGTAAAGTTGAAGATACGTTTGAGCATGGGGCTTTAC
>Ga0105162_1001236_pt1 | contig 15082 bp, 15 predicted proteins | sample JNZ201metaG_FD_81532 | JGI IMG/M metagenome (GOLD analysis project Ga0105162, IMG submission 81532) | Hot spring microbial communities from Jinze hot spring, China to study Microbial Dark Matter (Phase II) - JNZ 20120812A | ecosystem: Environmental > Aquatic > Thermal springs > Hot (42-90C) >...
TATGGAAAACCAAAAATTTAGGTTTGAAAAAATATTTTTCTTAAAGGATTTTGCCCAAATTTTTTAAAATAATTTAAAATTTTGAAGAGTGTATTGGATTGCATAATTTTAAATCTAACAAATCCAAATGAAAAATGGAGAATATGGTAAAGAGAATAGCTTGTGATACTTCGATAATAATAGATGGAAAAATAACCGAGATAATAAAAAAAGAAAAGGAGAAAGATTTAGAAGTTATTATACCTGTTGCTGTTTTAGATGAATTGCAAGCTCAAGCTTCAAAAGGAAGGGAGCCTGGGTTTATTGGCTTGGATGAGCTAAAAAAACTTCGTGAGTTGTGCGAGAAAAAGGGTATAAGGATAAGGTTTGCTGGGGAAAGGCCAAGCTTAGAAGATATAAAGCTTGCACATTCGGGTAGAATAGATGCCATAATTAGGGATGTTGCAAAAAAGGAAAAAGCCACTTTATTAACAGCAGATTATGTTCAAGCCTTAGTAGCTGAAGCAGAGGGAATAAGCGTAAAGTACATCCCTTCTGAAGTTAAAACTACAGGCTTAGAATTCGAAAAATTTTTTGATGAAGAAACTTTGAGTGTCCATTTAAAGGAAAATGTCCCGCCTTATGCAAAAAAAGGCAAGCCTGGAAATTTTAAACTCGTTAAATTAAGGGAAGAAGTTTGCACTACAGAAGAATTGGAAAAAATTGTGAAAGAAATTCTGGAAGCGACTAGAGTTAGCGAAGAAGGTTATGTTGAAATTGCAAGAAGCGGAGCAACTGTCATACAGCTTGGAAGTTATAGAATTGCTATAGCAAGGCCACCTTTTTCTGATGGGCTTGAAGTTACTATAGTTAGGCCATTAGTGAAGCTTAAGCTGGAAGATTATAAGCTTTCTGAAAAACTTATGAAAAGACTTAAAGAAAGAGCTGAAGGTATATTAATAGCTGGCCCCCCAGGAGCAGGAAAGAGCTGCTTGGCATCGAGCTTAGCAGAATTTTACAAAAGTCAAGGAAAAATAGTTAAAACTTTGGAATCTCCAAGAGATTTGCAGGTTAGCGATGAAATAACTCAATATTCTCCTTTAGAAGGGAGTTTTGAAAAAACTGCAGATATTTTGCTTTTGGTTAGACCTGATTATTCCATTTTTGATGAAGTAAGGAAATCAAAAGATTTTGAAGTTTTTGCAGACATGAGATTAGCAGGAGTAGGAATGGTAGGCGTAGTTCATGCAAGTAATGCTATAGATGCTATTCAAAGATTTATGGGGAAAGTTGAACTTGGAATGATCCCTCATATAATAGATACTGTAATTTTTGTGAAAGATGGTGAAGTTAAAAAAGTTTATGAATTAAGTATGAAAGTTAAAGTTCCTACAGGTATGACAGAAGAGGATCTTGCAAGACCTGTGGTTGAGGTTAGAGATTTTGAAACAGGAAAGCTTGAGTATGAAATTTATAGTTTCGGCGAGGAAAATGTTGTAGTTCCTGTAAGCGAGAAAGAAAAAATTAGCGCTATAGAAAAGCTTGCAAAAGAGAGAATTCTTGAAGAAGTAAGAAAGTACGACCAAAATGCTGAAATCGAATTTGCTTCAGGTGAAAAAGTTGTAATAAGGGTTGAAAATAGAGCTATACCTTATCTCATAGGTAAAAACGGTAGCAACATTTCTAGGCTGGAAAAAAAGCTTGGAATAAAAATAGATGTAAAGCCAAGAATACCTGCTCTCGGAAAAGAAGTTTATTTTGAAATAGAGGAAACAGGAAATAGCATAGGATTAAGGTTTAGTAAGGAATTGACAGGAAGGATTGCAAGCATTTATATAGGAGAAAACTTTCTATTTTCTGCTACTATAGGTAAAAAAGGCAGAATTAGAGTTAGCAAATCTTCTGAAATAGGAAGTAAATTGCTAGAAGCGATTCTTTCAAACAAAAAAATTAGGGCCTTTGTTTAAGTTCCAAACCTTCTTTTTCTTCTTTGATAAGTTCTTATTGCTCTAAGAAGATCTATTCTCCTGAATTCTGGCCAGTAAACCTCAAGGAAAACCAATTCACTGTAAGCAGCTTGCCATAGCAAGAAATTACTTATTCTTTCTTCCCCTGAAGTTCTTATAACAATATCTGGTTCAGGATAAGGTAAGGAAGAAGTATATAAAAATTTTTCGAAAGTCCTTTCGTTTATATTCTCTAACTTTAAACTTCCTTTTTCTACTTCTTTAGCTATTTTTTTAACAGCTTCTAAAATTTCATTCCTTCCGCCATAGCCTATTGCAAGATTTAAATTAAATCTTTCATTTTTCCTTGTTTTTTCTTCAAGTTTTTCAGCAAGTTCTTTCAAATCTGCTGGAAGTAATTCCCTATTGCCTAAGATATTAACCTTTACTCCTTCCTTATAAATTCTCTCATTTTCCAGAGCTTTTCTTAACTCTTTTCTTATAACATCTAAAACAGGTTCGAGTTCTTCTTTTTTCCTTCTTAAATTTTCTGTCGAAAGACAATAAAGCGTAAGGGAAGGGATTTTAAGATCTAAACACCACTCAAGCAACCTTTCAACATTTTTAGCGCCATACTCATAAGCAGAATTCAAATTTATTCCTTTACTTTTTGCAAATCTTCTGTTTCCATCGAGAATTATTGCTACATGCTTAGGTATTTCGCCATCTTTAACTTGCATTTCAAGCCATTTCTCATAAATATTATAAATTTTTAAAACTTTTAACAAACCTCTGAGCATTCTGGCACAAATGAAATTTGAATTAGTTAGCTTAATTAACTTTTCTTCAATACAAAATCGTTCTCAAGCCTTTTCCAAAACGAACTTAAATAATTTTGGCTCGATTGTAAAAGCTGTGCATTAAGGCTTACATTTTTGTTTAAGAAATTGAAAAGAATGAAATCGGAAATAGCTTAAAGTTTGTTTCTGATAACTTTAATAGAAAAATCCGTAAACTTTTATGTTGACGAAGATTTCTTGTTTTTCAGCAAAACTTCTACTTCAAATACTTTTGATAATATTCTTTTGCCTTACTTACAGCTTTTTCAGGATTTTTAAGGATGGGAAAACTTATACCAAGCAATTCTTCACATTTTCTAAAATACTCCTTAACTTTTTTGATATTTTCCTGATAAATTGCTAATCCTCCTGCTATTCTATACCATAATGCTGCTCTTGTTAAATCTCCGGATTCTTCGTATCTCTTAGCATTTTTATAAGCTTCTTGAATGCTAATTCCAATTTTTCTTGGATCAAGAAACATAGTTTGGTATAGTGCCTCATAAATCTCTTTATCTTCGCCGCAAACCTCTTCTAACTCTGTTATTTTAACTTCTTCCTTAGGTTTCTCTTCTATCTTTTCTTCTTTCTTTTCCCAAAATTTTAATCTCATGTTAAAAAATAGAAGAAAAAAATTTAAAAATTAATCCGTTTCTATAAGCTTAGACTTCGTTAAAACTCTTATTCCCTTTTTTGTGAGCAAAATGTCATTTTCAAATCTACAGCCTCCAATTCCTTTAACATAAATTCCAGGCTCTACAGTAAAAATCATGCCTGGTTGAAAACTTATTTTTTTGATTTTTTTCCATTTCCTTTTCAACTTTTCCAGTTTTTTCTTACTCATTTTTTTCCTGAAATTTGGTTTTCCTATGGTTGGTAATTCATGAATTTTTTTGCCAATACCATGACCTAAAGAGTGGCTAAGCTTAAAACCTTTCTTTCTCAAGAAAGAGTTCACCTTTTCGTATAATTTCCAGCAAGGCATCCCAATTTTAATTGATTTTATTGCAATTTCATAAGCTTTTAAAGTTGCTTCAACGATTTTTCTTTCTTTTTCACTTATTTTTCCTTTTATGAAAGGAACTGTAACATCAGATTTATAACCTTTATAGCAAGCCCCAAAATCAACGTAGCCTAAACCTTTTATTATTTTATTAGTTGCTCTTGGCTTGGGATGAATCTTTGCTGATCTTTTACCGCAAGCAACGATTGTTCTAAAAGAAAGAGTAGCTCCTTGCTTTCTTATGTTTTTTTCTATTCTTCTTCTCAACTCTTTTTCTGTGATTTTTTCTTTCAAAGATTCTTCTATAATTTTTAAACAGGAATTAGATATTTCACAAGCTTTTTTTATAAGTTCAATTTCCTTATCTTTCTTAACTATTCCCATACAATAAATACAGTGTGTTTAATTTTTTGTAGGGAAAGTATCTTATTCATATAACTCTTCCCTAACAATTTTATTTTTCTTTACTTTAAATTAAAACATTCCCATTTTTATCGTAAGTTTTTATCATCCTACTGTTGCTTTATGCTATTAATCTCCCGTTTTTCATTACAAGCTTGTCGTCAAACCATATAGTAGGGTTTTTTATTACTCCATCTATATGCACTTTACTTTCATTTTTTCCTCCTATATTTTTATTATCGCCAAAAGCAAAATGGCATGTGCTATAAGCTTTTTCATCGTTTAAAATTTCGCCGATAATTTTTGCTTTCTTGTTCATCCCAACCGAAAATTCACAAAGAACTTTCGAATTTTTATCAGCTTTTCTAAGAATTTCTTTTAGCTTCTCAGCCTCTTTATCTCCTGAAATTTTTACTATTTTTCCTTTTTTAACTTCAACCTCAATTGGGAATTTAATTTTTCCAACTCCTACCATACAAGTATCAAAAATTATTTTTCCGTAACTTGAGTTTTCTAGTGGCGCAATTCCAACTTCACCAGCAGGCAAGTTATGCAAGCTTCCTGGTTTATCCAAAATTCCATCATCAACTTGAACTTTCCTTTTTCCTTTTTTCAGAACTATGTTAGTTCCAATTTTTGTTTTTACTCTTATAGTTTTAGCTTTTTCAAAAATTTTTGCAAATCTTTTGCATTCATTACTTAATTTTTTGTAGTTAACATTTAGGGCAGGAAACATCTTTTCGCTAATTCCCGGCATACTAGCTATTCTTGCCCCAAAAATTCTAGCTTCTCTAACAGCCTTTGTATGAGTAAGGGAAATTGAGGTTATAGCTAAAATAACATCAGAAAATTTCATCGCTTCTTTTATGGCAAAGGGCGGTTCTCTTTGAGTTTCTTCCCTTACTTTAATTTTAGAAGAATAAACTTCTGCTCTCAGCTTCTCACAATTTTTAAAAAATAAGTTTGCTATATCTTCTTTTTCTTCATCAAAAATTATTAAAACATTTTCTCCGGGTTTTAAAAGAATAGAATTTCTCAAAACATTTTCAATCAAGTTCATTTTCTCACTGGCATTCCATCTTTCATCACAAGCTTTCCGTCAACGTATAAATTCCCGCCTTTCCCTTTCATAATCTTAATCATATCCTGATGAGACGATGCTTTATTTTTTCCGTGGTAAGCTCCTCTATTGCTTCCTATAGCTATATGAATTGTTCCAAATACTTTTTCATCAACTATAGTTTCTCCTACAAGCCTTGCTGACGGATTTGTCCCTATACCAAATTCAGCAATTTTATCCTTATCACCTGTGTTTGAATCTAAAAATTTTTGGAATATTTTCTTTTGAGGAGAATCAAACCAAGCAATTTTCCCCTTTTTAAACTCAACTTTTAAGTTCTTAACCAATCCAAAACCATGAATAACAACCCAATCGAAAATTATAAAACCATTTGCAGAATTTTCTAACGGAGCGACAAAAACTTCTCCGTCAGGAATATTTAGTCCAACATCACCTTTTTTAATATCTTCTTCGCTAATAATTCCGTCAGCAACTAAAATAGGCCTTCCCTTGATTCTAAAACTTAAATCTGTCCCATCATTTGCAACAATTCTTACTTCATCACTATTTTCCAAGACTTTTTTATAATATTCGCATAATTCCTTAACTTTTTTTGAGAATGTTGATTTTATGGAAGAGTAAAATACTTTTTTATAAGTTGAGTATGGAACTAGCATTTGGCTTTTAGGTTTTTTAATGGGCCATCCAAAGTAGCACCATCTAACTTTTTTCTTGTCTATTATTTCCTTGATTTTTTGGGAAGCTGGAGCACTAATCTTAGCCTTCTCTTCCAAGCCCTTAAGCCAGTTTATGTCTTCATCACCGCCCAAAAAAATTCTTACATCATAAGCTCCTGCAAAAAGTTTTGCTGTAACTGGAAGCTCCGCAGCAGTATCAAAGGGGATTAACTCTAAATGTCTTCTAGAATCTTTTGAGCTGTAAGTTAAATCAGTAACATGAGCCCCTTTTTTCCAACATTCTTCCAAAATAAACCTAGCAAGCTTTTCGCACTCCTTATCAGTCTTAGAGTAAACCAATCTTACAGTTTCTCCAACTTCTTTTTTGACAAAAAATTTTCCATCTTTTTCTATAATCAAAGGTCCAAAGTTAGGATCTTTAAGCTTTTCAACAACTTTCAATTCATTTTTACTTAAAATTTCCTTTGAAAATTTTTCCAACTTCAAAAATTTTTCAACTATTTTTCCAAACTTTTTCCTAGCTTTTTCTATTCCAAAATTTTTCTTTCTCCCAATTTTCATAGATTTTACAAGTAGTTTAGCAATTTTTCTTAGCTCAGCTTCAGAAAGCATAATTAATATTTTGTAAAAATAAAATTAACCTTACCTCCAGAAATTTTTTACCTCTTCTTTGAATTTTAAGTAAGCCTCTCTTTTGTTCATTTTTTCAGAACAAACTATAAAGAAATAGAGAAGATAATCCATTTCCTTTTTCTTGTCAGGGTTTTTTATCTTACTTATTTCATTTTCGTAATCTATCTTAGCGGCCCTTCCAAAAAAATCAGAAGTTTCAGGATTGTAGTTGTTTATTACTTCAACAATTCTTTCATAAGGGATTTGTTTGATTTTTTCTATGGATATTTCTTCTACTTCTTTCTTTTCCTTTCTAGTTCTTTTTCTTTTCTTCTCTTTTGCTACATATTCTGAAATAGCTTCTAAACCTTTTTCTTCAACTTTAACTTCCTCTTCAGTTACTTTAGCTTCTTCTACTTTTATCTCAGGTGGTGTTTGAATTTCTGGTACAACTAAAATTTCGGGAAAAAGATCCTTGTAATATTCTTTAAAAACTTTTTGAATTTCTTCTCTTGAAAGTTTATTTATAAAGGCAAGTCTGTGGAGTCTTTTTATATCTTCAACGAGTTTTTCAGCACCGCTCTCTTCAGGACTTTTATCTTCGTAATGGAAAAACATTGAGCCATCGCCTAAGTGGAAAGCTAAAAATTGGGAAGTAGAGCAATCTAGTTTAGGATATCTCTTTGAAAAAATTGGATTAAGTTTTTCTGCTATCAGAATTTTATCTTTTGCAAAAATTTCTTTTCCGCCAAAACTATTTGGCAAATAATATAGGGAATTGTTTCTTCTGCATATTATAGGAACTTTAGCAACAGCTCTTTTCACTTCTTCAAAAAGATTTTCAACAATTGCTTCTAAGCATTTATAACTTGGCTCACTATATCTATCAAAGTTTGTTATTTCTGCCTTGTACCATTTTCCAAAGAGTTTGTATTTAATGTATTTGCCTTTAACTATTCTTAATTCTCTAATTTGGCTTGTATCAAATGGTGGAAGAAAAATGCTTACTTTTTCAAAGAAATTTATCATGATTTTAATGAAGAGATAAGAGATTTAAAATTTATGCCCCCGGCGGGATTTGAACCCGCGACCTTCACCTTTCATCCTTATTTCAAGCCTTCTAGCTAAGCTAGAAGGGTGCTGCTCTATCCAAGCTGAGCTACGGGGGCTATTAATTATTTTAGAAATTAATTTATTTTCTTTTTTCATATTCTCATACAAGCAAAACTTTAAGTGATTTATTTAAAATACTTTTTTCGAGAGAAATGCATATTTTTTTGTCCATTTAGCCCTTTTAAAAGGTGCTCCTGCCCGAAACAAAGATTATAGCGCTAATTTTTCTACTAAAGACTTGTTCTTTGTTATTATAACACTTACTTCCACAAAAAGAATTTAAAACTTGAGTTCAAAATACTTAAAGTGGAAAAGAAAAGATTTTATTTTCTCCTATCTTTAGAAATCCTTTTCTTTTTCTCTCTTTACTTATTTTTTCTTTTCTCCAGACCTTACGAATTAGATGAATCTCTCTACATACTCTCTGGAAAAATGATAATTTTAAATCAGATGAACCCCATTTCTCCAAGTTATGAAAATCCTTTCACTTATATTTTCGGTAGCCCATTTGCTCCAATACTTTACGGCTTATTTTTCTTTGTAGGAGGATTTTTTATATCTCGAATAGTTTCTCTAATTTCTGTAATTTCATCTCTAATAGTTCTTTCAAAAATTGTTAAAGATTTTTTTGGTAAAAGATATGTTCATCTAGCGGTCTTTCTCTCAGGAATTTCTGCATCCGCTATTCTTCTTGCTTCAAATGCATTGCTAGATTCTCTTGCAATTCTTTTTTTAATTCTCTCCTTTTATTTTATCTACGCTAAAAGGAATTACTTGGCTGGTATTTTCATGGGAATAGCAATTCTATTTAAATTCTTCCTTTTTCTTCCGTCTTTATTAATTTTGCTTTACCTTTTAAGAAAAAAAGATTTGAAATTTCTGTATGGCCTCTTTTTAATTATTTTTCCTTATTTTATTTCAAACTATCCAGTTTTATTTCAAGTTCTAAGGTTCCTTATATCCAGGCCAAATTTTCAAAGCGTGGAGTTTAATTTTGCTCAAATGTTAAGAGAAATTTGGTGCTCATTTCCTGTTTCGATTTATGTTTGCACTCTTTTTTTGAAAGAGAAAATTGTGAGGGATAATCTAATTCTTTTAATTCCAGCTATTTCCCTTTTTCTATTCCATTTTTTATCTTTAAATTATGTTTCAGTCCCAAGACATATGAGTTATGCAATTTTTTCTTCCTCAATTTTAGCATCCGTTCTAATTCAAAAATATGAGAAATATAAGTTCTTTCCTGTCTTCCTTTTAATTTTCCTTCTTCTCCTCTCTTATCTAAACTTAAATCAAGCAATTAGTGCGATAAATAGTATGCCATCTTATGAGTTTGTGGAAAATGAAATAAGAGAAATAGAGGGAAATATTTTAGCAATAAATCCTTATATAGTTCATTTACTTAAGGGAAGTGATTTAAGAGATAAGCGCATAAAATCTTTTTTTGAAGTAGGATGCTATGAGCGTGAAGGTTTATACAGTGCTATAGTGAATTCTTCCATGTTTGATTATGCCATAATTTCTTCCAAGCCATATTTCTTAGAGTGTGAAAAACTACAGGAATTGGTTAGAAAAAGTTTTTGCCCCTTTAAAGTGATTAATTCAACAAAAAATGTTATAGAGATTTACTATAATTGTAATTTTTCTTCAAAATTCAAAAATTTTTAAATGAAACAACAATTTATTAGAAGAGGTTAAAGATGGATTTTAAAAAAATAGAAAGAAAATGGCAAAGAAAATGGGAAAGGGCTAGAATTTTTGAAGCTAATGTAAGCAAAAGGCCAAAATTTTTCATAACTTTTCCAATTCCGTATTTAAATGGAAGCATGCACATTGGTTCAGGGTTTACTGCATTGAGGTGTGATTGCTATGCAAGATTTAAAAGATTACAAGGTTTTAATGTTCTTTTCCCCCAAGCTTTCCATGCAACAGGAGAGCCAATTCTGGGAGCTATAGAGAGGTTAAAAAAAGGTGATAAGTCACAGGAAGAAACTTTCAAGCTCTATGGTGCTACTCAAAAAGATTTAGAAAATTTCAAGAAGTATGGAGCCGAATATGCAGCAAGATTTTGGGCTGAAAGATTTAAAGAAGATATGAAATTAGCAGGATTTTCAATAGACTGGAGAAGAAGCTTCCTAACAGCTTTGGACGAGCACTTCAACAAATTCATAGAGTGGCAGTATAATTTGTTGAGAAAAAAAGGTTATGTTAAGAAGGGAACACATCCTGTAATTTATTGTCCAAACTGTAAAAGCCCGACAGGAGACCATGACAGGCTAATAGGTGAAGGTGAAAGTCCGTTAGAATTTATAATAATTAAATTTTATTTTGAAAACGGAGAAGTTTTACCTTGCGCTACTTTAAGGCCAGAAACTGTTTATGGTGTAACAAACATTTGGATTAACCCAAATATAGATTATGTTAAAGCTTTAGTAAACGAGGAAGTTTGGATTTTAAGTAAGGAAGCTGCTTTTAAACTTAAGGAACAGCTTAAAAAAGTTTTAGTAAGTGAGGAAATATCTGGATTTGAAATTGTAGGTAAAGTTGTTGAAAATCCTGTAACTAAAGATAAAGTTTTAGTTCTTCCTGCTGAATTTTGCGACCCAAAAATTGGAACTGGTATTGTGATGTCAGTCCCTGCTCATGCTCCTTACGATTACATAGCTTTAATTGAATTACAAACTTATGAAAATGAATTAAAAAAGTATGGACTTGACCCAGAGAAGATAAGGGAAATTAAGCCAATTTCCATAATTAAAACAAATGGTTTCGGAGAAATTCCAGCAAAGGAAGTTTGTGAAAAATTTGGGGTTAAATCCCAAAAAGAAAGGGAAAAGCTTGAACAAGCTACTCAGTTTTTGTATAAGGAAGAATTCCATTCCGGGATTTTAAAGGAAAATTGTGGTGAATATTCTGGATTAAAAGTTTCCGAAATCAAGGAAAAGCTTACGAAGGAGTTTATTAAAAGAAAAATAGCTGATTTAATGTACGAGCCTTCGGGAAAGGTTGTTTGTAGGTGTGGAACTGAAAATTATGTGAAAATTTTGGAAAAACAATGGTTCTTAAAGTATTCGGACAAGAAGTGGAAAGAGCTTGCGAAAAAATGCTTGAAAAAAGCAAAAATAATTCCAGAAGAGGCAAGGGCACAATTTGAAGCAACGATAGAATTTCTCAAGGAAAAGGCATGCGCAAGAAAAACTGGTTTGGGTACTCCTTTACCCTGGGATAAAGAATGGAAAGTTGAAACTTTGAGCGATTCTACTATATACATGGCTTTTTACACTATCGCAAAAGTTATAAAAGAGAAAAAGATTCCTGCAAGTAAGCTTACAAGTGATGTTTTTGATTACATTTTTCTTGGAAAAGGGAATTTAAAAGAAATAATTAAAAAAGTTAAATTGAGCAAAGAAACTCTTCAGGAAATGAGGAAAGAATTTGAGTACTTCTATCCGGTTGATTTAAGAAATTCTGCAAAAGACCTAGTTCCAAATCATTTAACATTTTATCTCTTTCACCATGTTGCAATTTGGGGGGAAAAATTCTGGCCAAAAGGGATAAGCATTAACGGTTTTGTTAATGTTTATGGAGATAAAATGAGTAAGTCAAGGGGGAATATTATTCCACTAAGAGATTTGATAAAGAAGTATGGAAGTGATTTGGTTAGAATTAATATAGTAGCTTCTAATGAAGGGTTAAACGATGCAGACTGGAGGGATGAAACTATTGGAGCATATTCATCTAGAATTTCCTTTCTTTTTGACGTAGTTAAAAAAGTTAAAAATGCTAAGAGAAAAGAAATCAAAAATATTGATGTTTATCTTAAAAGTAAAATTCAAGAGATAGTAAAGGAAACAGAAAAAAATTATGAAGAGCTCAAATTTAGAAGTGCAGCAAAAACAGGTTTTTTTGACTCTTTAAAGGAAATTAAGTGGTACATTGAAAGAAATAGCGGAATAGAAAATTGCAATAAAAAAGTTTTGAGAGAAGTTTTGGAAGTTGTAATTAAAATTATTTCTCCCTTGCTTCCTCATATAGCCGAAGAACTTTGGAGCATTTTAGGTAAAAAAGGTTTTGTTTCAATTTCAGAATGGCCTAAGCTTGAGAAAATTGATAAAAAGGTTTTAGAGTTAGAAGAAAATTTGAAGAATTTAATTGAAGATGTTAAAAATATAATTAAAATTGCTGGGAAGAAAAGAAATTGTTATTTATACGTTTCAAGTAAAGAAGAATTCAACCATTTAAATGAAGCAAGGGATTTCTTGAAGAAAGCACTAGGTTTTGAGGAATTAACTATTTTTATGGCTTCTGATGAAAAAAGGTATGACCCACAAAATAAGGCAAGTAAAGCAAAATATGGCAAGCCAGGAATTTACTTAGAATAGTTAAGATAAAGATATGGCAAGTACTTCCACAACTCCTGCAATGAGAAGTAAAATTATAGAAACTGCTAAAAGCTTTGCGCTATCCCTAAAGATAAACCAAATCCATTTTGGCTTTCTTCTTGTTAATGCTGCAGAAATAAGACCTCCAGCTATAGCTCCTATGAAGTATGCAAGAATTTCTAAACTTCCGTGCGGGAAAAAAACCATTGCTGCCAATGGCAAAGCCTTTATTCCTCCTATACTTTTTGCAAGCATACCTATAGCTACAGCTAAAACTGAAGCATTCCAAGTTAATATGAAAATTGCTCCAGCTCCAAAAATGAATGAAAATAGAAACGAGAGGAAAAGAACTCCTATGTTGTTCGATACTATCCTGAAAAATGTGTCTGGAGATGCAAAACTACCTCTTATAGCATTAATCTCATTTATCTGATCTTCAAAAATTTTTTGGCTTAAGTTTTCTGGAAGAAGTAAGTAAAGAAGAGAGTAAGAGAAAACTATTGAAACGAAAAATATGGAAAAGATGAGAAGAATGTTTCTATGTCTTTTAATTAGGCCTATATCCCTTCTGTGCTGATAAAGTTCTTCTTCTCTTGCTTCTTCATATCTTAAAAGATTAACCATGAAAGGAGTTACAGCAATAGTTATAAGAAATGTCGTAAACATTCCTATAGAAGATTGAAAAACTGTATAAGAAATTAAAATACAAGTTAAGGAAATTGCTATTCCAAAAAAGAATAAAAGGTAAGGTCTTTTTTCTGCGGTTTTTACAGAAACGAGCTTTTCTATTACCACAAATTAAATTTATAAAAATAAACTATTAAAGTTAAAATGGGTCAAATGAGGCTGAGAATTCCAAAATCTGTAATAATTTCAAGCTTTTTAATATTCTTAATGCTAGGCTCTACTCTGATTTATTTTTTCACAAGCCTTTTAAGACCAACCGGAATGATAGCTCTACCAGAAAAAAATATTATAGATTATGAGCTTTCTTTGATGCAAGAAAATTTTGCGATACAAAAGGGTAAAACGCTTATTAAATTTTTTTACTCGAATGAATGCGAGGAATGCTTAAGAATGAAGAATTATTTAGAAGATATTGCAAGTAAGTATAAGGATCAAATAATACTTCAAGAAATTAGCTTAAATACAAGCTCTTACGAAATAAAGTTATCCAGCTTTTATGGTCAAAAAATCTTAAGAAATTCAACTGAACAAGAAATTTTCAAAGTACTTTGTGATTTAATGTTTTCTCCACCAGCTGAATGTGTAAAATTTGAGTGAGAAATTGAAGTTTGTTGGAATAGACCTTGCTGGGAGCGAAAAAAGGGAAACAGGATTTTGCGTAATGGATGAAAAACTTTTTGTTGAGACCAAAGTTTTGTTTAAGGATAGGGAAATTGTTAAGGAAGTTAAAAAAGCTAATCCAAAGGTTGTTGCTATAGATGCTCCTTTAGCTTTACCAAAAGGGAGGCCAAGCCTCGCAAAAAAATATTCAAAATTTGGGCACTTAAGAAAATGCGATAAGGAGCTTTTAAAGATGGGGATAAAATTTTTTCCAATAACCTTAGGTCCTATGAGGAAATTAACTGAAAGAGGAATTAAGTTGAAGAAAAAAATAGAAAAAGAAGGGTTTGAAGTTATAGAAACATATCCTGGAGGAGCGCAAGATATTCTGAAAATTTCCAGGAAGAAAGATCCAAAAAAATTGAAAGAAGGATTGGAAAGAATTGGAATTAAAGGTTTGAAAAAAGATGTTAGTGAACATGAATTAGATGCTGTAACATGTGCACTAGTTGGTAAAATGTATTTTGAAGGGAATTATCTTGCAGTTGGAGACGAAAAAGAGGCTCTTTTAATTTTGCCTAGGGAAAAAAAGTGACAAATGGTTCGCAGTTTCCTTTCAAGTCTTTACAGGAAGGAGTTCCCGAGCAGGGAATTAAATTGCATTCTCTTGCACACTTACAAAGGTTTTGTGAAATATTTTTATCGCTAGGGTATGAAGTTAAATTACAGTTAGTGCACCAATTAATCAAAGAGGTTTTACATATCTCACAATTTGCTGTAGAAGGAGAAATGTAAAGAGAATAAAGATAAATTGCAACTATCAAAACAACTAATCCCAAAGCTAGTAAGAGAATTTTATCGTAAGCTATGCTCATAAATTATAATTATTAAGATTACCAAATTAGTTTTATGGAAAAGGAAAGGATAGAAACAGGAATTCCGGGTTTAGACAAGCTAATTGAAGGAGGTTTTATTAAAGGTTCTACTATTTTGCTTTGTGGAAGTACAGGAACTGGAAAGACAATATTTTCTTGCCAATTTATTTGGCATGGTTTGCAAAAGGGCGAAAATGGGGTTTATCTAACGCTAGAAGAAGAAAAGGAAAGTATAATAAAGTGTGCAGAAGATTTTGGATGGGATTTTAAAAAGTATATAAACCAGAAAAAGCTTATCGTTGAGTCTATATTTCCGTCAAGCTTAGAGGAGATAAAAGATACTATAAGGGAGTTGATAAGAAGGGTTGATGCAAAAAGGTTTGTTTTGGATAGCTTGAGTGTTGCTACTATGGGTTGGAAGGAGAGTGAATCGATACCAATAATTAGAAGAAGCGTATTTGAACTTGCAAAAACTTTAAAAGATTTACAAGTTACTAGCATCTTGATAAGTGAAATACCAGAAGGTGAAAACAAGTTGAGCAGACTTGGCATCGAAGAATTTGTAGTTGATGGAATAATAAGACTTCACTATCTTGAATTTACAACAGCAGATACACCAAGAAGCTTAGTAATAAGAAAAATGAGAAGAACGAATCATGAAACTGATATATTTCCTTTTGAGATTACTGAAAAAGGCATAGTTGTTAAAAGGGGGTAGTAAGATAAAGATTTATTAATTTTCTCATTTATCATAAATTAGGATTATTATGAGCATGACACTTCTTGTTCAAAAATTAGAAAAAGAAATTAGAAACAAGAGAATTAAAAACGGAGAAATTATTGAGAATAATGTTATTAAGCCTGTTATATATTCTTGGGGAAGGAGGCA
>Ga0105162_1001238_pt1 | contig 15061 bp, 14 predicted proteins | sample JNZ201metaG_FD_81532 | JGI IMG/M metagenome (GOLD analysis project Ga0105162, IMG submission 81532) | Hot spring microbial communities from Jinze hot spring, China to study Microbial Dark Matter (Phase II) - JNZ 20120812A | ecosystem: Environmental > Aquatic > Thermal springs > Hot (42-90C) >...
CATTTTCACAGAGCCAAATGCAACAACGATATTTGAGCCATCAATCTGCAAAACTTCTCCAACTTGCGAGCCATCTTTTATTTTTACGAAATCACCTGGCTTTATTTCTAATGTTTCTGTTTTTTCGGTTTCAATTTGCTTGATGATGTCTTGAAGTTGCTGTTGAACCTGTTGAGCTGTTGAATGTGCCTGCTTTATGCTTTCTTTTGAAGCTGATGTCTCTTTTATTTTTCTTATTGCTTCTTCAATTTTTGCTCTTGCGGTCTCAGCGATTTCTCTGATTTCAGCGATTGCGTCTTTTTTCGCTCTTTTTCTCTCTCTTTCAACTTCAATCAATTTTTGCTTGTATTCCGAAATCATTTTGTTAAGATTTTGCTCTTTTTCTTTCAACTCTTCAATGAGTTTTCTGTATTCAATTTCAAGCGATTCAAGCCGTGATAAAATTTCTTCAATTTTGACCTGCGATTCATCAAGATTTTTCTTGGCATTGTTTATCACATCTTCATCAAGTCCAAGTCGGCGTGCTATTTCAAATGCGTAACTACTTCCGGGAACCCCGATTCTCAATCTATATGCGGGCGCAAGGGTTTGATGGTCAAACTCCATTGCTCCACATTCAATCTCTGGATTGTTGTATGCGTAAAATTTTAAAGCACTATTGTGCGTTGTCACGATGACAAATGAACCTTTGCTTTTAAGCTTTTCAATTATCGCAATTCCAAGTGCCCCACCTTCAGCTGGATCTGTTCCAGAGCCAAGCTCATCAAGAAGAACGAGCGTTTTATTATCTGAATCAGAAATTATCTTTTTGAGATTTTTTATATGAGAACCAAATGATGAAAGATCCTTTTCAACGGATTGCTCATCTCCAATGTCAATGAAAACTTTTTTGAAAATTCTTATTTTGCTTGACTCTTTCAGAGGAACTGGAATTCCCGCTTGAGCCATAAGTGTCAAAAGCCCGACTGTTTTCAGAACAACTGTTTTACCGCCTGAGTTTGGACCCGAGATCACAAGTATTTGAGAGCCATCGCCAAGTTTAAAATCAAGTGGAACGACTTTGTTTTTACCATGTCTTAAAAGAAGTATCGGATGATAAGCGGTGTTCAAAATGATCGGACCTGTTTCGGAAACCTCAGGTGCATAACCATCAATTTGAAGTGCGAATTTTGCCTTTGCATAAATGAAATCAATCTTGCCGAGTATACTTGTGTTCGTTTGAAGATATTTTAAATTTTCTCTCACTTTGTTCGTGATCTCGCGAAGAATTCTTTCAACTTCTTTTTGTTCTTGAAATTGAAGCTGTAAAATTTCATTGTTAAGTTCAACAATTTCAGCTGGCTCAATGAAGACCGTTAACCCTGTTGATGATGTCCCGTGAACAACCCCCTCAACATGTCTTTTATGTTCAACTTTTACAGGTATTACAAGCCGTCCATCTCTTTGCGGTATTATATCATCCTGTGTATAATCTTTCTCAGAGATTTGTTTTAAAATTGCGTATAATCTTTTTCTGACATAATCTTGCTTTCTCAAAATTTCCTCACGAAGGTATTTCAACTCGGGACTTGCGGTGTCTTTGACTTTACCATTTTCATCAACAATCTCATCAATGTTATATTCAAGCACACGATTGACGAAGATATTTTTTGCAAGTTCCCATAGGTTTGGATATTTTTCGCTTCGTTTGTTAAGATATTCTCTAATTAACCTTGAAACCCCAAGAACTGACTTTATGTCAAGAAGTTCCTCAGGCATCAAAAAACTTCCCTCAATTTCACATCTTCTTAATGCAATCCTAATGTCCTTTATTCCATCAATAGGGAATGGATCATCATAAGCAAGTATATCTTTCATTTCAACTGTTAACTTAAGTTCACGCTCAATGATGTTTTTGTTTGTGTATGGTGAAAGGTCTTCAATTTGTTCTTTCCCAAGTTGAGATGTTGCAAATTGAAGTATGAATTGTTTTATCTTGTCAAATTCAAGTTTATTTAGTGTCTCGCTGTTCACTTTTTATTGATTCAATTGTTTTTTGAATTTGCTCTTTGAAGTTGATTTTTGAGCCGAAATTTTTCTCAATGAAATCGTAAATTGAAATCGTTGCTTTTGTGACTGGCTTGTAAAATTTAGATGAGTTTCTCACTTTTTCAGATGGAAAATTTAAAGTCCCGAGAAAAATTAACAAAATTCCAAGTATAAGCAAACCCTCCGCAAGCCCGAGGATAGAGCCAAGTATGTTATCGGTAAGGTCAACGAAAATTGAGATATTTTTTATAAATCTTGCAATAAGATTGGCAATTATAATGCAAGCAAGAAAAATTAAAAACATAGCAAGATAGGTTGAAATCTCCGGAGAGACGCCAGCATCTTTTAAAAATTGTGCAACTTTTACATTATGTTTTACACCGAGCCATATTCCAGAAATCACGCCCGCCAAACCAAGAACTCTTCTCAAAAATCCTTTTCGGAAACCACGATAAACAAACAAAGCAAGAAAACCAAGAATTACATAATCAAGCCAATTCATTGCACTTGAAGTTTTTCTTTGACAATTTTTTGAACCAAGGCGCCATCTGCTTTCCCACGAAGTTCTTTCATCACTGCTCCCATAACTTTGCCCAAATCTTTTGGTCCAGTTGCGCCAATTTCTTGAATAACTTTTTCAACAAAATTTTTTATCTCTTCTTCCGACATTTGCTCAGGAAGATATTCGTTTAAAATTTCAAGTTCTTTTCGCTCTTTTTCAGCAAGATCGTTTCTCCCACCCTTTTCAAAAAGTTCAATTGCTTCCTTCCTCTTTTTAATTTCCGATTTTATCACCTGAATCTCATCTTCTTCTGTTAAGTCCTTCCCTTCACCTTTTCTCTCAATTTCTCTTCTCTTTAACATTGTTTGAAGCATTCTGACAACCTCAAGCCGAATTTTATCTCCCGATTTCATTGCGTTTTTCAAATCTTCTTGAAGTTTTTCCTTGAGTCCCATTTTTTGCCTGTTCTTTGTTTTTAAAAATAAAAAGGCAGGACAAAGCCTGCCTTTGAAAACTTAAACCAAGTTTCGTTTTATGAAATTTAATTTTATAGGCATCATTACAATTTCTGCAACGCTGAGTAGTTAATTCTCAAAGCGTCTGCTTTTCTCAATCTTTGCTGTATATCAATTACAATTCCCATCTTTGAATCACGGTCAATTCTCAAGGAAACTATGACATTTGGATTTTCCTGTCTCTTTCGGTACATAATGTCAACTATATCATCAAGTTGAACGATGTTATCATCAATTTGAATTCTTCCGTCTCTTCCGACCCAGATGTATGAGACGAGTCGTTTGTTCTCAATTTTTTCAATTGCAGCTGCTTCTGGCAAAATGTATCTTACCTTCACATCATAGACCTTGATCGTCGTCGTTACCATAAAAAATAGAATTAGTTGAAAAATTACATCTGGCAATGACGCTGTTGGAATTCTCGGTTTTGTTTCACCAAACTTCTTTTTGAATTTCATTATTTATCGCCTCCCTTTTTATTTGACTTCTTCTGGTTCGGCTATTGAAATACGAATTGGAATCTCCTTCTTTACCTCTTCTTGTTGATCTCTTGTCAGATCTTTAAACGATTTACCAAATGTTCGCAATGAATACTCCTCACGCAGGTCATTATAGGCAAGTTTTAATTCATCAAGCACTTCAATGTATCTGCTATAACTGGTTTCACGGTCTGTCTTAATTGAAATGATAAGTTTTGGATTTTGCTTGATCTTGTTCTTTATTGTTTCTCTAATTTGTGGAACTGTGATAAGTTCTCCATCCAGCAAAACTTCGCCTGCTGCGTTTACGAGGAGTTTTGCAATGTCGCTTTGTTTAACCTTGACTTGTTCGGTTGTTTCTGCAGCAGGTGGAAGAACAAGACCTATGCCTGTGTCAACATCAAATGTTGTTGCTACGAGGAAAAATATCATCAATTCAAAAGCTATATCTGCCATTGAAGCGGATGGGATTTCCGCTTCGGCTCTTCTTCTTCGTTTAAACATGGCTTTTTAAAAAATTTTATTTTGTGTTCTTTGTTTCCGACGGCTCACTTACTTTCTTTCCTTGCTGCATCGCTGCAAGCGCATCAATAAGCTCAATTGAGCTTTCTTCCATATCAATTACGATCCTGTCAACTTTTGAGACAAAGTAGTTATAAAATGTTTGAAGTATCATCGCAACGACGAGTCCGAAAAGCGTTGTCAAAAGTGCTATTGAGATACCGCCTGCAACGATTTCTGGTGATATATTCTTTGCTTCCTTGATTGAGTCAAATGCGACGATCATTCCTTGAACTGTTCCGGTGAAACCAAGAAGTGGTGCAAGTGAGATAAACAGCGAAAGCCAGACGAGACCTCTTTCAAGGAAAGCCATCTCAATTCCACCATAGGAGATGATCGCTTTTTCTGCTGCTTCAATTCCTTCGTTTGCTCTTAAGAGTCCAGCCTGGAAGATGCTTGCAACAGGACCTGGGGTTTTCTGGCAAACTTCAAGGGCTTTGTCAACACCGCCCTCATCAAGCGCTTTCTTTACTTCAGCAAGGAATTTTCTTGTATTGATGCTTGCTTTGCTAAGTGAAATCCACTTTGCGATGCTGAGAGCAAGACCAATTATCAAGATTGCAAGAATAGGATGCATAAAGAATCCACCTTCAATATACTTCTCAACGAGAATATTTGTAATTTGCTCAATCAATCCCTTCTGTTGTGCCTGGAATAAAAACGCTAATACACCTTGCGATAAAACCATGTTTTTAACCTCCAAAATTTTAGTTTTTGTTTTAAATTTCGTTTAACTTGCATTTGTGGAAATTATAATAAATAATTTTCTCAAAATCAAGAGTTAAGCCGTATTTGAGTCCAATGTCAAAGTTTGGGTTTAAGCAGGGTGTAGGAGAAATTATGCTGAGTTTTTAAGTCGCAAAATAATTTAAAAATAAAGTCATCAAATTCTATGCGCATATTTGTAAAGGTTAAGCCGAACGCAAAGATTAGCAAAATTGAAAAGATTGACGAATTACATTTTTCAGCATTTGTGAAAGCACCACCGATTGAGGGGAGAGCAAATGATGAGTTGATAAGTTTAATTGCAGATTATTTCAAAGTTCCAAAGTCAAAAGTTAAAATTATTTCGGGTTTAAACGCAAGGAACAAGGTCGTTGAAATTGATTAAGTTAAAGAAAATGTGGACAAGTTTATCCACTTCTTGACTTTTAATTTTATTGGGTTTAAATTAGTTGCAGACAAATAAATCCGAAATTTGAGTTGCTTAGTCGGACCTGTAAATATGCAATTCAAGCGATGATTTTTATAGCATCAATGAACTCACAAGAACCTGTCCTTGCAAAGCAAATCGCTGGGGCTTTGTCTATTCCGAGAGAGTTTTTAAACAAGGTGATGCAACTTCTTGTTAAAGCAGGTTTTCTCGCTTCTGTTAGAGGACCAGGTGGGGGATTTGTCCTTGCGAAGGATCCAAAGGATATAACGATTTTTGATATAGTTAAAGAAATTGACGGAACGGATTGGTTTGACTCTTGTATTTTGAGGATCGGTCCTTGTAATCCAGACGATCCGTGTGCTTTGCACGATTACTGGATTAAGATAAAAAATCAAGTGAGAGTGTTGCTTGATCACGAAAGTTTAGCAGATATGGTTAAAGAATTAAGAAATGGGAAAAGGGTTCTTCAATTTGCGGAAGATTTCATATTGCTTAAAAAAATTAAAACTCAGATGGGCATCAATTGATGAGTTACAAAATTTTTCTTCCCGATTTAATACATTGGCAAAAGCAGGTCAAGTGTCAAGCAGCATGTCCAATTCATACCGATGCAGGTAGATATGTTCAATTAATTGCGGAGGGAAGATATAAAGAAGCATATTTTGTCGCTCGCTCGCCAAATCCATTTGCTTCTGTGTGTGGGAGAGTATGTGCTGCTCCGTGTGAAGATTTTTGCAGGAGAGGAAGCATTGATAAACCTGTGACGATAAGAGCATTAAAAAGATTTTTAACCGAAAAATATGGAGTTGAATCTCTTTACCCGGATACACAAGATGAAATTTTTGAGAATGATTTTGACGCTGGTGATAATAAACTTTTCTGGCATCTGCCAACCATTGCAAAGGTGAGAAAATCTGATGTCAGAGATAAAAAAGTCGCAATTATAGGGGCTGGACCTGCGGGACTTGCATGCGCTCATGATCTTGCTTTAATAGGTTATCAAGTGACAATTTTTGAAGCTTCTCATGTTCTTGGTGGAATGATGAGACACGGAATTCCAGAATTTAGATTGTCAAGGGCTATAATTGAGAAAGAAATAAATAAAATCCTTTGGCTTGGTGTTGAAGTCAGAACGCTCACACCTTTGACTAAAAATTTTGGGATAAAAGAGTTAAAAGAGGAGTTTGATGCTATTTTCATCGCTGTTGGGACGCAAGAAGGAAGGGAGATGAATGTTGAAGGTGCAAATCTCAATGGAATTATAAAAGCAATTGATTTTCTCGTTGGTGTGAATAATGGCTACAGAGTTGAACTTGGTGAGAAGGTTCTTGTAATAGGTGGTGGATTTGTTGCTTTTGACGCTGCAAGGACAGCTTTGAGAATGGCTGTTGAAATGGAGGAGAAAGAGAAAATCGGCAATGGCTCAACCTATAACATCGTAATGGATGCAGCAAGGACCGCAAGAAGAGCGGGTGTTCTTGAAATTCACATCGCAAGTTTGGAATCATTTGAAGAAATGCCTGTGTTAAGGACTGCACAAGGGAAAGAAGAGTTTGAGGAAGCAGTAAAAGAGGGAATTATATTCCATCCGCAAAGAGGCGTTAAAAGATTCATTGGTGAAAATGGAAGAGTTAAAGGCGTTGAATTTATGGGTGTTAAAAGAACTTATGATGAAAATGGGAGATTTAACCCAATTTTTGATGAAAGCATAAGTGAATATATGGAAGCTGACACAGTTATCCTTGCCATTGGGCAAAGACCGAATTTGAACTTTTTGAAACCGGAAGACGGTATTGAACTTACTGCATCTGGAACGATTAAAGTAAATCCAGAAACGCTTGAGACAACAGCCCCGGGTGTTTTTGCTGGTGGTGATGTCGCCTTTGGTCCAAGAAATTTAATTGATGCAATTGCGAATGGTAAACAAGCTGCGATATCAATTGATAACTATCTGCGTGGTTTGAAAACCAAAAAAATTTTTCATCTATCGGTTGAAAAGATCCAAAAGCGAGATTATTCAACTTATGTTGGATATGAGATAATCCCAAGGAAGGCACCTGATACAATTCCAATTGATAGAAGAACAGGAATTGATGAAGTTGAGCTTGGATATACCGAAGAACAAGCAATTGAGCAGGCAAAAAGATGCTTGCTCTGCCATATTCAAACTATTTATGACGCAGAAAAATGTGTTCTATGTGGAGCTTGCACGGATGTTTGTCCAGAGTATTGTTTGAAACTTGTTCCGATTGAAGAACTTGAACTTGATGAGGAAACAAAAGAGAAACTTTTACAACATTATCAATTTTCAGATAGCGTGCCTTTATCTGCAATGATTAAAGATGATGAGAAATGTATAAGGTGTGGCTTATGTGCAATTGTCTGCCCAACTGATGCGATGACGATGGAGAGAATGTATTATGTGGAGCAGGAAATAATTGAAGATTGAAAAATAAACAAATGGAGGACTTGATGAAACTTAACAGAAGAAATTTTTTAAAAACAATTGGGATTGGCTCGCTTCTGGTTGGGCTTGTGGGACAACTTTACACATGGATAAGATCATTGTTCCCGAATGTAAGTTATGAAAGTGTGAGGCGAGTTAAACTTGATGAGCCGGATAAAATTCCAGATGGTGTGACATTTATTGACGATATTAAGGCATACATCTTTCGTGAGGGGAAGACATTTTATGCAATATCTGCTGTTTGCACACATCTTGGTTGCACTGTCAAATATGTTGGTTTATCAAAGCCAAAAATTGTCAAGATTGGTGGTAAAGAAGTTGAAGTAAAATGGGAATTTCATTGCCCTTGCCATGGCTCAAAATTTTACGGAGATGGGACAAATTATGCTGGACCTGCTCCAAGACCGCTTGATTGGGTAAAGGTTGAGATTTCACCAGAGGATGGAAAACTTGTTCTTGACTTAAATAAAACAGTTCCACAAAACTACAAGCTTACAGTGTAAAATTAAAAAAGGTTTGCTATGGCTGAATTAGAGGTTAAACAAAAAAGGTTAAACGGACGAGGTTTATTCTGGACATGGAGTCCGAGGTCTGAGAAAGAGGCGGGCGAGTCAATAGTCAGAAATTTGTTGCTTCACTGGTTTCCGGCAAAAGTTACTCTCAAAAGTTTGTCTTGGGGATATTCTCTATGGCTTGGGACGATAACAGCAGCATTGTTTTTAATTCTTGGGATAACGGGTGTGATTTTGATGTTTCTTTATGTTCCATCGGTTGAGAGAGCGTATCAAAGTATTAAAGATATAGAGTATGTTGTTTCGTTTGGTTGGTTTATAAGGGCGATGCACAGGAATGCAGCTCATCTTATGGTTGCGTCTGCTTTTTTGCATATGGTTCGTGTGTTTTTAACCGGAGCTTATAAAAATGGAATTGGCGTCGGGCAAAATAGACCTTTGAACTGGATTGTTGGGGTTGTGCTTTTGCTCATAACTTTGCTTCTTTCATTTACAGGTTATCTTTTGCCGTGGGATCAGCTTGCGTTTTGGGCTATTACAGTTGGGACAAACATTGCAAAAAGCGCACCTCTTGTTGGTGAATGGATAAGGTTTATTCTTTTGGGTGGGCATGAGATTGAGCAAAATGCTTTGATTAGATTTTATGTGCTTCATTGCTTCTTTTTGCCATCTGCTGTTTTGATACTTTTCTCTTATCATATGTGGAGGATAAGAAAAGATGGTGGGCTTGCCTGCGTTGATAATTTGGTCTTGAGTCAAAAAAAGGAAAAAGTGAAAGATGGGATCAAGAGCAAAACTTATTCATTGCTTGGATTGACTACGGGGAGAACAGTTCAGGTTGAAGCAACTCTTCTTGATGAAGAAAAATACACTGTTAATTCCGTTCCGTTTCTTATTAGAAGAATTGGTCTTGTTATGCTTGGGACATTTATTTTTGTCGCTTTGATTAGTTTGTTTATCCACGCTCCACTTGAGGAGCCGGCGAATCCGAATGTAACTCCAAATCCGGCAAAAGCTCCGTGGTATTTCCTTTGGTTGCAGGAACTTGTGGCTATAACGACGATTAGAATCGGGGGTTTTGTTTTGAATGGTGCTTTTATAGGTGGGATTTTAATTCCGGGCGTTCTCGTCTTATTGCTTGCGATTTGGCCGTATTTTGATAAAAGCTCAAATCTTAACACCGGCGTATGGTTCGGAAAAGAAAGAATAAGGCAAAACATTGTTTTTCTTGTGCTTTGCTTCTTTGTAATCCTTTTAATCATAATTGGAACTTATATGCGAGGACCGAACTGGGAATTCTACTTCCCGTGGGAGCCATGGCCAGAAATTCCAAAGAAATTTTAAAAAGAAAAATTCGCATAAATGATGGAAAAAGAGAAACTTAAAAAAGATGTCATCGCAATTTATGCAGTCGCTGTAATCGGTTTAATTGTAACTTTAATCGTCTATGTTGGCTATTTTACCCCGGAATGGAAAATGTATCAATCGGAGTTCAAAAAATATGTCAAACAAAAGCTTGGTGAAGAGAAAGCGAAAGGAATAGAGACGGGGATAAAACAAATTTATGTGAAAGAGTTGAGGCGAGTTGATAGATGCATAACCTGTCATATGGGTTATGAATGGAAGGGGCTTGAAAACGCACCAAATCCATTTAAAACACATCCAAAGGAAATTCTTGACAAGCATCCAGTTTCAAAATATGGTTGCACAATTTGCCACGGTGGACAGGGATACGCCCTGAATAAAGAGGAAGCGCATGGTTTCATTGAACACTGGGAAGAGCCGTTGCTTGGGAAAGAGCTTGAAGACCTTTATCGTCCTCCGGATAGAAAGGTTTTGATGCAGATGAACTGCAATATCTGTCATCGTTATGATACTTTAACAGCTGGGGCTGATTACATAAACTATGCTAAAAAACTTGTCAAAGAAAAAGGATGCCGTGCGTGCCATAAAATTAACGGTCGTGGTGGTGTGATAGGTCCTGACTTAACTTATGAAGGAGATAAAGCGCCTGAACAATTTGATTATGCAAGAATTGGTGGAAGGAAATCAGTTTTCGCTTGGCATGTTGCTCACTTTAAAAATCCGAAGATGGTTTCGCCTGAATCAATTATGCCGGAGATGGGATTTGGCTCAAGAGAAGCGATTGCTCTTACACTTTTGATGTTAAGCTGGAAAAAAGTTCATCTACCGCCGGAGTATTATCCGCAATCTTACACAGCCCTTGCTGATCTTCCAACGCCTGAAGAGATTGAGAAGGAAAGACAGATGAGGGAGGGCGAAGGTGCATTCTTTGTTAATAAAGGATGTTTTGTGTGTCATTCAATTTCTGTCTTTGGGATTGAATCAGCAGCCAAAATTGGACCTGATTTGAGCAATGCAGTTGAAGATGTGCCAAGTAGATTCGGAAAGACGCTTGAAAACTTCATCAAAGAGCCGACAGGGACGATGGCAATTGTGTTAGGAAGCCAGATAACTTTGACAGATGAAGAAAAAGCAACCGTTGTTCAACTTTTGACGAAAGCGTATGAGAAATATCGCAAACAACAATTAACCTCAAAACATTAAAAATCAAAAGGAGGGCCCTAGCCATGAAAAGGCAACTTCAAATTGTCCTCGGCATTTTAATTACCTTTGTTGCTGTTGCAATCGTTTTCCACAGCTGCAAACCCGGAAAAGAAGCAGTTAAGTCAGAAGCAGTTGAAGCAGCACTTGCAACTTATGTTCCACCCGGTGACCTTGACGAATTTTATCTGTTCTATTCAGGTGGACATTCAGGAAATATCTTTGTTGCAGGGATTCCATCAATGAGACACATCTGCACTATTCCGGTTTTCACACCTTATCCATCAACTGGCTATGGTTTTGACGCTGAGACAAAGAAAATGCTTGGTGGCTACACTTGGGGAGATGCGCATCACCCTGCATTGAGCGAAACGAATGGAGATTATGACGGAAGATGGCTTTTCATCAATGATAACGCAAATAATCGCATCGCAAGAATTGACCTCAAAGATTTCAAAGTGAAGCAAATACTTGGTCCAATTCCAAATCTCTCCGGAAATCATGGCTCAACTTTTGTAACCGAAAATACTGAATATGTCACAATTGCGACAAGATTTTCTGTCCCAATTCCAAAAGGAACATATGTCCCAGTTGAGGAATATGCGAAGAAATATCACGGAATTGTTGCGCTTGTTGAAGTTGATCCTAAAACAGGTGAGATGAGAATGGATGAAAAGCATGGATTCCAGGTTTTAATGCCACCGTTTAACTTTGACCTTGGAGACGCTGGAAAAGGACCAAGCCATGGCTGGGTTTTCTGGACATGCTATAACTCCGAAAGAGCAACAGGAATCCTTGAAATAACAGCTTCTCAAAATGATCGTGATTACATTGCAGCTGTTAACTGGAAGAAAGCAGAGGAATACTTGAAGCAGGGTAAGTATAAAATTATTAACGGCGTCAGAGTGATTGACCCGAAAGAAGCTCCCGGGGTTGTTTATCTTATGCCATGTGCTAAATCACCGCACGGAGTTGATGTCAGCCCAGATGGTAAGTGGATCGTTGGAAGCGGGAAATTGCAGAGCATAACGACAGTTTATAACTTTGAAAAAATGCTCAAAGCAATTGAGAATAAAGATTTTGTTGGTGAAGAAGATGGAATTCCAGTTTTGAGATACGAAAGCGTTCGTGAAGCAGAGGTTCCAGTTGGGCTTGGTCCACTTCACACGCAGTTTGATGATAAAGGTTATGCTTATACATCGCTTTTCGTTGAAAGTGCAATCGCAAAGTGGAAACTTGGGACTTGGGAAGTTGTTGATAAAATACCGATCGCTTATAACATCGGACATCTTTGTGTTCCCGAAGGTGACACAAAGCATCCGGCTGGGAAGTATGTCATCGCTTTAAATAAGCTTTCTCACGGAAGGCATCTCACAGTTGGACCATCCCAGCCAGAGGCATCACAGTTAATTGATATAACAGGTGAAAAGATGAAATTGCTTTACGATGCTTTTACAGAACCGGAACCACATTATGCGCAAGCAATTAGAGCGGACAAACTTAAAGATAAAGTTATTGAAGTTTATCAAAAAGGTATTGATAATAAGGATCCGAATGCGATCTGGGATGAGAAAGATGCAAAAGTTGTGCGAAAGGGGAATACGGTTGAGGTTTGGATGATAGCGGTAAGGTCAAGGTTCCAACCGTGGAAGATTGAAGTTAATCAAGGAGATAAAGTTATAATTCATCTTACAAACATTGAGCAGACGACGGACGAACTTCATGGATTTGCAATTTGTGAGTATGATATAAATGTTGTTGTTGACCCAGGCGAGACAAAGACGATTGAATTCGTTGCAAATAAACCGGGCGTTTATCCATTCTATTGCACAAACTTCTGCTCTGCTCTCCATCAAGAGATGCAGGGTTATCTTCTTGTTAAGCCGAAAGGCGGAGCTGGTGTAGCACAAAAGTAAATTAAACACTTAAGGGGTGGCTTAAATGCCACCCCGTTCTATCAAAAAATTTAATAGGGAGAACGCAAAAATGGAGCGAATAATTCAAAAGTGGGAAAAACTCCAGGACACACCTTTGAACCTGAAATCACGACTTGTTATTTTTATTTCTGTAATCTTCCTTCTTGCGGTTTTCTTCTTCCCTTTATGGAGAATGCAATTTTTTGCGACATTCTATCCCGATGGTTTAAAACTTTACATTTACTCCTATAAGCTTGAAGGCGGTAAAACTGCAGGCAGAGATGACCTCCGTGAAATCAATACGCTAAATCATTACATAGGAATGAAGCCACTTTCTCAAAGTGATTTTGCAGAGTTTACATATCTTCCGTTTGTCTTTGGTGCTTTGGGGCTTCTTGCTTTAAGAGCGGTTGTCCTTGGGAAAATTTCAACGCTTGTTGACTTGATCGTTATGTATCTTTATGTTGGAATTTTCTCAATACTTGATTTTTACAACAAACTTTACACCTACGGGCATAATCTTGCTCCAGATGCGCCGATAAAAGTTCAACCATTTACTCCACCTCTTTTGGGGAAAAAATTAATAGCACAATTCACAGTTTATAGTTATCCTGATCTTGGCTCAATCGGACTTTTGTTATCACTTCTGACGCTTGTTGTCGCTTTGATATTAACATCAAAAGAAGTGAAAACAGAGTGAAAATTTTATCAGGACATATTTTAAAAATTTCTTTTTTGCTTTCATTACTTTTTTGTTCAAGCATTGCGGATGTTTTAAAAGTTGGGAAAAATTACGAATTCAAAACTATAAAGGAAGCAATTGCGGTTGCAAAACCACACGATACTATTTATGTCTACGGCGGGGAATATTTCGGGAATATATTTCTTGAAAAACCACTTGTATTGATCGGTGTTGGAAGACCGTGGATAAAAGGCGAAAACTGGGGGAGCACAGTCACAGTTCTTGCGGATTCATGCGTGATAAATGGATTTAAAATTACAGGTGGAGGAAATTTACTGCAAAAAGAAGATTCTGGAATCCTTCTAAAAAATTCTTCATACAACATCGTTGAAAATAACCTACTTGAAGATGTTCTTTTCGGTATTTATTTCTTCGCTTCAAACTATAATATTGTGAGAAGAAATACCGTCATCGGAAGACCTTATCTTGGCATAGGTGAGCGTGGGAGCGGACTTCACATCTGGAATTCGCACTTCAACCTTGTTGAAGAGAATTTCATCACGAAGGTAAGAGATGGAATGTATATTCAGGAATCTTCAAACAATTTGATCCGAAGAAATTACGCAACCGATTTAAGATACGGGATTCATTATATGTTTTCGGATTCAAACAGATTTGAGGAAAATGTTTTCATTAATGATGTCGTTGGTGGTGCAGTGATGTATTCAAGGCATATTTATTTCAAAAGAAATATCTTTGCGAGAAATCGTGGATTTAGTTCTTACGGACTTTTGCTTCAATCTTGCGATTATTGCGTTGCTGAAGAAAATTATGTAATTGATAATTCAATAGGGCTTCATTTTGAAAGCACAAATTACAACATCATTCGCAGGAATCTTGTTATGAACAATGACCTTGCTATCGCACTTTTTGCAAGTGCGAACTATGATAAAATTTACGAAAATAATTTCATTGGAAATCTTGCTTTGATCAGGACAATTGGAAATCCGAAGACAACTCAATTCAGCAACAATGGCAGGGGAAATTACTGGGACGGATATCTCGGATACGATCTTGATAATGATGGCGTTGGAGATGTGAAGTTCAAGTTAACAAATGTTTTTGAATCAATTCAAGGGAAATATCCAGCCCTGCAACTTTATCTGTCAAGCCCGAGTGCGAAAGCGATTGAAATAGCAGAAAAAGCAATGCCGATTGTTAAGTCGTTTAATATCTATGATGAACATCCGCTGATGAGAAAAGTTGAAATCCCTGATCTAACATATCTTGTCAAAAGAGAAGTCGCTCGTGGCGAGGAAAATAGAAAGATTGCGTTTTTCATAGTTGTTGCAATTGGACTTATGGCTTTTGTTCCTTTTTTGATTCTTCTGATTCAATCAAAAATCTTGAGGTCAAGATATGCTTTCGGTTGAAAATTTAAAAAAATCATACGGCGATGTTCTTGCGGTAAATGGTGTAAGTTTCAGCGTTGAAGAAAATGAGACGGTGGTTTTGCTTGGTCCAAATGGAAGCGGTAAAACAACCACGCTCAAATCAATTGTCGGGCTTGTGATCCCTGATGAAGGTGAAATTTACATCAATGGAGTAGATGCTTTAAAAGAGCCAAAAAAAGCAAGACAGTTTTTGAGTTTTCTTCCGCAAAGAGTTGCTCTTCACG
>Ga0105162_1001239_pt1 | contig 15040 bp, 15 predicted proteins | sample JNZ201metaG_FD_81532 | JGI IMG/M metagenome (GOLD analysis project Ga0105162, IMG submission 81532) | Hot spring microbial communities from Jinze hot spring, China to study Microbial Dark Matter (Phase II) - JNZ 20120812A | ecosystem: Environmental > Aquatic > Thermal springs > Hot (42-90C) >...
ATAGGTATGTTAAGACGAGTGGATTATATAATGAGATCAAGTGGTGTGGTCTATATAATTCGTTAATCAATGTAATTGGATTTAACCCATCTTTCCCCAAACCGCTTATTAATAAAGCTATCGAATAAGCTTTAGCTAAGAAAGTACCGTAATTGTTAATAACATTGATGTATTTAGATAAAACTCTACGTATATCTTCAGGTTTCTCGAAAACGAATCTTAATAGTTTCTCGAGAGAATTTCTATCACCTAATTCTTCATAGATTTTTCTATAGAAAATACTTTGGTCATAAGATATTGATACTAATCTACCCAGTAGAAAGTCTAATTCATTCATACTTGTATTTTCCATAAAGATCAGCTATCAGCAATTCACTTCATTAAATCTACATAATTGCTTTATCTTCTCCAGAATTTCCTCATCATATACTGTTCTGAACGTTCTGGTTAACCCAGTGAATGGACATTTATACGTTATTTCAATAATGTCTGTAGAACCTAGTTTCTTTCTATCTACTTTAACGATGTTTCTGAATGGTATGAACCAAGCTAAATTCTTCATTATTAAGTTAACGATAACTTCTTTATCGAAACTTCTCAAAACATATTCATAAACATTTGATATTCTCAAAGCTTTAAGTAAATTCTCGAACGAAACGGAATCTGCAGGTATATCTTCTAATCCTAATTTTTTCTTAAATAATTCAGTTTTGGATCTTCTAGCTGAAGTATGGAATTCCTGGATAATGTTTCGAGTAGTTTCGATATGAGATATCGATGCAAAAATATAATCATCATGTATGAAAACTATTTTTCTATAGGTATTTATAAGCAGGTTTAAAATCACCTATCGACGAGTTATAGTTATGTACTCAGTATGTATTCTATCGCTATTGAGTTTTGAATACCAGAAAATCTTGATCTCAAGAGTAGTTAGCTGCGTGCCTCTTGGAAGAATTTCTCTTCTTATAAGGAATTCGATCGTGTCTACACCACCAGGTGGAATAGTTAATTCAGGTTTAGCAACTTCAACTCCACGAAAAGTTATGTATTTCACCACAAGATCCTCTCCACCTCTATTACTTAGAGTTAATCTAACATATATATTTGAGCCTTCATAGCTGGCTACACTGGAGACAACGTAGAGCTCTGCTGGGAATTCCTGTGGAGAAACAACTATTACAGGCGGACCTACTAAAACGCTGAGTAACGTAAATGTTGTTAACATTCCTCCAAATACGGGTACAAGCGTGAATAGCACATATATCCAACGCACATTTAAAACCTGTTTATTTCTCAGTTTAAGCAGTATGATTATTCTAATGTATATTTAAAGAATAAAACTTTAGAAACCGATCTCAAAACCTACCACAACTATCCAGTATGAATACGTCTGCAAACTCTTTCTCAACAACCCCAGGACCATAGATCTTCACGATCTTATCCCTAACTAGAACATCTCGTGGTTTACCGTAGAAATACTCTTTCCTATTAATCATAAGTATAGAATCGGTTTTATCGATCAATAGATACGGATCGTGATTAGCTATAATGAATAGCTTCTCCTTACTCAATTCAGACACTAGTTTTGCGAGTTTAAATCTACCATCCCGGTCTACGTTTGAGAAAGGTTCGTCTAAGAGAATAACGCTCGGGTTTAGGACTAGACATCTAGCTATGAGAACTCTTTGTTTCTCACCACCACTAAGTTCAGATAATGATTTAAACCATTCTCTAGGGTTAAGCTCAACTCTAGATAATGCATTCTCAACAATCTCTTTCTCCAAACTATTGAGCTTCAATCTAGGCCACCTCTTTTTAATACTAAAACTCGATGCTACATAATCATAAACTGTTACTGGGTAATGCATAGGTATATTCGATGTATCTTGAGGAACGTATCCAATACTTACTCTACGTCCACTACTATTACTGCTCTCGAGAATAACCCTACCTTTAATTGGTTTGATTAATCCAGCTATAGTTTTAAGCAAAGTTGTTTTACCAGCACCATTAGGTCCAATAACTTGTATAATACCGTATCCATTAAACTCGAAATTTAGATCACTTAATACTATTTCATCACCATAAGCCACCGAGAGATTTTCAATAACGAGTCTAAGCATTTAAACCCCCTTAACCACATATTATGTATGATTAATTGGTGATATATTCTTTGCATGTGCACAGTTTCGGCAAACCCCTTTATTTCATGAAAACATCGATCCTGCTTATATTTATATTCATACATATGTTTTTCACAAACATAACTTCGAGTTCCGATAGTGATGTATTAGTTATTGTTACAACAAACGGTTTGTTAATGGATGTTGAAAAACTAGTTTGTAGTGGAGACAGAGTTGAAGCACTGGTTGTAGCTAACATCGATCCCCATCACTATAGTTTATCACCTGAAGATATTGCTAAAATTAAGAATAGCGATATTGTTGTAACAACGGGACACATGGATTTTGAAATAAAAATTAGAGAAATGGTTCTTCAAGGAGAGATAAATGTAGAACTCGTAGACCCGCTACTAATAAATGGGGTTTTAATAAAGAATATTCCCGGAACCAAAAATCATAATCTTCACGGAATATTTTATGACCCAAATAACTACAAGCTATTAGTTACTGAAATATACAATAGATTAATACGTATAAATCCCAGTAAATACAACTGTTATCACGAGAATTACAGTAGAGTTATTAGAGAGATTGAGAGATTACAAACTTATAAAAACATCTATAATGTTAAAGCAGTAGCAGATACACCTATTGTCCAATATGCAATCGAATGGCTAGGTATTGAAATCCTAGATGTTGTTGTTAAAGAACACGATTTGCCACCAGACCCTAGAACTTTAATGAATATTGAGGAGTTATTAAGGAATAGAAATGTGGATCTCGTTGTAACAACATTCCCGTCTTATAGCGATGCTACCGAATGGTTAATCGATAAAGCATTGAAATACGATATACCTATACTCAAAATTTATGACCCAAATTACGGCGAAGATACTCTTACGAAATTAACACATATTATTGATTTCCTAGAGAACAAGTCTTTCGTTAAATCAAGTAGCGTGACGAATAATAAGAATACTACACGTCACTTCTGGACCCTGGTTTTCGCATTAATAGTTGGAGTTGCATCACCAATACTTATCATGAAAATTATGAAGAGGAAGTACTAATTGAATAAAACATTGTATTTAGTATCGATTCTACCATTGTTAATTTACATAGCAATACTAATGCTCATTGTGGAACATTCTTGGGTTATAACAATGTTATCAATCGGTTTGGCTTATGGTTCATTATCATACTTGATATCAATAAGGAAACTATACTATTTAGCTGAAGCTTCGCCGCACATAGCTCTATTCATATTCACCTTATCGATCATCATAACTGGATTTTACGGGTTAGAGAGTTTCCTATTATCAATCACTATTGGAATTTTCACCATAACCCTACTGGGTTTAACTACAGGTAAAACTAGAGATTTAGATAAAAGCCTCTCCCTACTCATAGGTTTATCCTCATCTTTCAACGTATTAGCACTGTATTCTCTGCTGAAAACGAATCCCAGAGGCTTAAGCTTCACAACTATATTCATCGGCGACCCCTTACTAACCACTACTAGAGAAGCTTACGTATCTCTAGCCATAGCTTTATTCACATTAACGACCATTACTGTAACGCTTAGAGAACAACTTATTATCAGTATTGATAGGGATTTCGCTAAAATATCCAGTATTAAAACTTGGTTATACGATTCATTAGCATACGCTACTCTCGCGATAAACACGATTGGTTTGCTCAGAATAACTGGATTCATACTACAACATGTTCTAGCTCTACTACCATCTGTAGCTATATCGATGATTAAGAAGAGTTTATGGGAATCGTATTTGTTAACAATAGTTTCGACAACATATATAGCATTAGCCTCTCTCAACGTTTCAATATTATTGGGGGTTCCGCCATCGGGAATAATTGGGTTAGCATATATAGTTTACTTCATCATTATTTATTTAAAGAGGTAGTTATTGTTGAAGAAGAGATTCGGTGTATCAATACCAAAAGATTTGTATGATAAAATAGAAATGATTTGTAATAAACTGGGTTGTACCAGGTCTAGCATAGTTATTGATGCTTTAAAAAACTATTTCGAGAAGCAACATCATCTCCAGGAAAAACATGTTTGTCTAGGTTTACTTATCGTTATGAAAGAAGCTTCAAGAGAAGGATTAATTAGGAAGAGTTTAGCAAAATACTCTAAATTAGTTTCAAGTTATAACCATGTACATTTCGGGAGATACTGTATAGAAATATATTTAGTTATTGGAGACTCGGATGAAATCGTTAATTTACAGCGTGAAGTTATTGAGAATGAGAAACCTATTGAAACACGATATATTCCAATACTAGAGCCTGAACAATCAAGTTTATGAAAACTGCTTTTCCCCGGTTTTCTCAATATAATTCTTTATAATATGAGCAATTTTCTTACCTATACACATATGCGTTCCAAGAATTAAATCAGCTTTAGGTAAATTATACGTCTCAATTAATGAATATCCCGTTACGAATAAACCGGGTCTAACTAATGCATATTTCTCAATAATATCTAATAATTCCTCCTCAATTCTCCAAGCTTCAGTTGTTGCAGATCCTTCAACCCCTATTTTCAGCTGAGGCTGTCTCTTAGCAAGAATTCTCACTAATTGAGCATCACGACCAGTGTTATCAACAACCACTTTGGAGTCGATATACATTGGTAGCTTAACATAGGGTGAATCGGGCGAAGCGTTTGGGACTATAACTAATCCGGTTACGATAGCGTTAACACCATTACCCTCAGTTATAAGATCGTCTACTTTGTAACCAATAATTATGTAAACGTTTCTCTCAATTAAAGCATTGAGTAACTTAACATATAACTCAACGGGATCTACAAGATAAATTCCATCGACAATTTCGAAACCAGTTTCTCCAGGGATCTTAGCTTCATAAACAGTAGCTCCAAGTTCTCTAACGATCTCCAGAGCCTCGCCCTCCTGAACTATACCATACATCATAGGATAGAATGGGGGGAGTAATTGATTATTAGAGTATGCTGGAAGAAGCAGGATTTTATAAGTACTACTTAGAATCCACCCCGCTACGAGTCCGGACAGGTCTAAACCGACGACAACGACGTCTACCGAAGATAGTTTCTCGAGTTTTTCATAACTTTTATTAATAACAATTTTTGATAAAAATCCTTCACTATATGTTTTCAATACCTCTAATCTATACATTAAACCCATCTATATAGACCACCTTTCACATCTATATGACATATCCCAGAACATGTATTCGTATATAGAACTTATTCTAAAAATCTTAACATACCTATCTACGTTTCCACCACTCCATAGAGAATCAATAGTGTTTTTCAAATCCTCAACAACACTTATATATTCTTTAGATCGGTAAACATTAATCCAATTCAAATACAATTCATTCCTATTCGTCTCAACAAGTTTATCATTGACTCTAGCTATCTCCATATAACTCCAATAACATGGTAGTATGGATACCAAACAATCTATAGTAGAACCATTAATACATGTTATGAGAATATGATTAACGTATGCGTAATTTGTAGGCGATACTTCAGCTTTAATTACATCTTCAAGTTTTAAACCCAGTTTATCTAGAAGCTTAACGTAGTTATCGAGTTCAATTGAAATACCATTGTAAGCTATTTCTAAAGCCTTTCTAATCAATACGTAATCATCAGTTTTAACTGCTATTGCTGAGAATGCTTTAACCATTCCTATAAGGAAGTTATAATCCTGAATAACGTAGAATTTGAATAATTCTAGAGGCAACGTTCCCCTATATAGTTCAACGACAAATGGATGATTATAGATTTTTTCCCATATATTCCTAACTGATTCATATAGAATGCTTGTTAACCTCCCCCTCCCCATTTCCAGAACCACTTTTAATCCTTTTGAGATTCAACTTATAGACACTTAACGGATTTTTAACGTTAGTATAGCAGTATTCAGCTATAGAACATAAACCAAGACTCTTCATAGTTTCACAATTATAAGGTAAGTATTTCTTCCTAGAACCCCTAAGCCCAGCAATATGTTCGATCTGATACCTAGCGATCTTTTCTTTAAAATCGGGAGTATGTTTGAAAAACTCCAACACCTGTTCAACCCCTAATCCAATAGATACTAGGAAAGACGCTACAGCAAATCTCTCGTGATGACTAAGATTCTCGCCACCAAGTAGTCTCTCAATAAGCCTATTAATACACGGGGGTAGAGCATCCTTAACAAAATACGATGTTTTAAACTCTAAATCCACACTAGCTTTATACCAACCATACTTGTCTAGAATACGTTTAATTTCATTTACAAAACCAGTTACTTTAGCGGTATCAAAATCTATTTTCTCGAAAGAATCCATTATAAACCTATAGATCCTTTCTTCAAGAATCCTAATTAGTACACCACGATCAACGTATACTAAACCATTCGAAACAACTTGATTCACTAAACTATATTTTGGATCCTGAGACAACCTCCCCGCTACTATTTTCAAATAAGTTTTGAGCGGTATTGCAAAAGGTTTTTCAATGAAAACAACATCGGATTTAACTATTTTCAACGGTATTTTGACAGATTCCGATAAAAACCTAACATCTAATCCTAATGCTTTAGATATAGTTATCAAGTTCTCTACCGATTCTTTATCGAGCTTCTCCCGTGCTCTCTTAGAATAGGTAAGAGCAATTCTATGCATTAATTTCTTATCACCAATTGCTTTAACACCTACCAGAATAGAGTAGTAAATTAGAACATAGTCTTCAGAGGATGCTTCGAACTCAAGGATCTTTTCTCCAGATACAATACTTTCTAGAATCGCTAACGCATTCTCCCTAACAGTTGAAGAACCTGATTCGAGTAGGTATTCCAATGATAATCCAGGATATCTTCTTAAGACGTTATCGAGACTAGCTAAGAATGGGTAAAATATATAATTTATCAAACAAGAACACCCATTTATGAAAAATCAGCGCTTTGGCCCTACATCACTCTTCAGGATTCTAAAAATCATCATATAAAATGACCAAATCTATACAAAATATCTTTAATTTAATTTAAATATTGTTAACCTACTTTAATTTAAAAACGATTAATTCACGCCCTCCTATTCTAGTTCCTTTAAAAACAGTGAAGGATAGAACTCTACCATCACAATCGACTCTATATGGAACTTTAAAATCAGCTTTTAAGACTCTAGCATTATGTGGCAAAAACCACGATACAGTATAATCATACTCAGCTATTTCTTCATCATACCTATTCTCATAGACGTTAACGCCATCTCTAAGCTCTCCACGGAAAACGATGTAGAAAACGATATATGGGTACTCAGGTCCTCCTCTGAAACCCAAATCAGTAGAAACTACTCTCGGATATGTTCTAGAACCATTAATGAATACTTCCTCTTTATCTAGAAAATACTGCATATTACTAGATAACAGCTCGATTTCTCTAGATAACTTAACATGATCCTTCACTAAATGCCAGTAAAACCCGTCATAATCAAAGTAGTCGAAAATAACAATTTGATCGATTAAACCGGATTCGTGCATAAAGAAAAAGCCTTGAGCATACCTAGGCACTGGTTTATTCAACTAGGAAAACACCGCTAGATGTTTTAAATCATCCCTTCTTTAATTCACGATAAGTCTTCCACCCCCTATCAGTTAATTTCACAATATTGTATTTACCTCTAGGCATAACCACTAAATAACCCTCCTCCGCTAATCTCTTAATCCTTCTACTAATAATTGATTTAGGTCTATTAATTACAAGTGCTAATTCGCTTTGCTTAATCTCTCCTCCTTTATCACCAATATACGTAATTATCGCTCTACTAGTATCATCACTCATAATATTAGACGGTATAGTTTCAACTTCAATACCTTTGCTTCTAAACTTAAGGAAATATAGTGAAACTAAAACTACGGCTAGGACCGCAGTAATTAAAACCAATAAATTCATTAAACCTAACGGTTTAGAAACTACATAACCTGTAGGTTTAGAAGAGTATTCGGATGGAATTTCAATTAGAATTACATAGATATGCGGTACGTCTATGTCAATAACATACCAGTTGCCAGAAATCATTATCTTGAGATTAGATGGGTATAAAGGTGTAACGTTGTAGTGTCTAGGTATATTTATCGATAGGTTATAGGTGATATTTTCAAAACCAGTAGTATCGAGTATTAAAGTATAAATGAAAGGAGTGATCTCTTCGATCAAACCGCTAACACTATACCTAATAGTTAAAACCAATTGTTGAGAATCAATTATATTGAGTACTAAGTTTCCATTAACTACGGATCCTTCATATCTCCTGTTCTGGTCATCAATTATACTTATAATGCTATAGTTCAATTCATACGTTGAACTAATAAGAGGTATATGGATTTCTTTCGACCCACTATTCGATAACAATACCGTTTGTGTTACTAAAATATTCTCTTCTTCAATACTCAGTACATTGATAGATATATTGATAAGATTAATAGTATAGCTAGATGAAACTATTGAAACGTAAACATGATATACGATGATGAATAATATAAATGTTTTAATATAAGGTTTCATTAATCTATTCTTCAACGATTATCGAAACCATTAGATAATATTGTTATTACGTATATAGATGGATAACTTAGAAAATAAGATTTATGGTTTAATATTATGAGAAAAACTACTTCCTTTTAACTAATACATATGCTATAACAGCGATCCCAATCATGATCACAATAGCTACTAAAGCAGTGACCCAACCTCTAAGACCAGCTTCTCTAGCTTCAGGAGTGATTGTTTCAGTCATTGTTTCTGGAGACGTAGTTACTGGAGGAGTAGTTTGTTGAGTTGTCTGAGTAGTGGGAGTGGTTGTTGGTAATGGTGGGGTGTAGATTGCAAGAATTGTTAATAAGTATTCATCAGGTTTCGTAATTCTTAAACGCGTAATTCCCTCAGCGACTTCAATATCATCGAGATCAGGATTAGCTATTACTTCGAAAACACCATCTAACTCTATGTTTAAAACAAACGTATAGTTAACTAAACTTGTTAGATTAAGTAATGCGCTATAAGAACCAATACCTGTTTCGCTGAATAAGCCTTCAATACCGTACGTAGCGATTACTCGCGATACATTAGCTACCATTACTTCAATCCATTTATACCCATTAATTTCCGAGTAATCGAAAACCAATGGTTTACCGTTTTCATCATATACAGCAATATTGGAGATATTGTTACTGATCAATGGTATTTCAATACTCGTGTAATTCTCCTCAACATCTGATAATATTACCGAGTATACTACTACGCCATAATCCTCCCATACACTATAGTATATTGTAATATTTATGAAGTTAATACTAGTTGAAACTAACATGGAGGAATTATTAATCAAGGTAGAGACACTTAGAGGAATATATATTGAAAACACGGCTATGATCGTCAGTAAATATACTGACAATACCTTAATCATGATCATGAACACCAATTAGAAAATATATGGTTATAGGATTATTAAAAAAGATATTGGAAATAAAAGATTTGAGGAAAAACTTTAACTTCCTCTCCCGCTCCTACCAGTTAATCCACGTAATATTATGATTAAATCCACGTCCTTACCAGTTTCATTCCTTATCCTTACTTGAAGTTCTAGTAAAACGTTTTCAAGCAGGTTTCTCCAACCATGTTTCTCATAGACTTCTCTTGTAAGATTCATTAAATATGTTTTCAACGCTTCTTCATTCAATATACCTCCAGGTCCCAGGAACCCGTTTTTATCGAGCCATTCATTTACAGCATCGCTACTAAATCTAGCAAACCTTATAACAGCGACGACAATGTTCACAACTGATTCGAAAACCTCGTTAATAACTCTATCCCTATACTCCTCCACTCTCTTACGTACTTCTTCTCTAAATTCCTTCCAGTTCCTAATCTCGTTCCTCTCTATTTTAGACTTTATTTCTTCAGCAACAGCTGGTGGTAATCTTTCACAAACTCTTAACATGATTTCCTTACGTATCCTCCACCTAGCAAGAACGGGGCCCAGAGGTCTCTCCGGATTAACGTTTAAATTAAGCTTCACTACGAAAACACTTCTAACGATAATAGCATTTATCTTCACTAGCAAATGATACGTTCTCATTAATGTTCTAAAAGCAGCTTTGTAGTAACCCTGCTCAATTAATTTTCCTGAAACGTTTAACCCTCCTTCAACATATACTAGAGCAATATCAACGATTGGCGGCAACGTTATATTGAACTCAATAGCTTTATTCTTAACCTCTAGAGTAACATTCCTGAACTCAACTGTTAAGTTGTAGAATTTCTTAACTCTAATCTCCCAATCTAGAGATTCGTTAGCTCTAATTGTTTTAGCGAGAACCTGGTAAGCAGTTACTGGAGAATGAGCATAGGTGACAGCAGCTACGAAAGCATATGTTTTCGCTAAAGTCTCGTTAGTTTCATTTATAGCTAGGTTTAGGAAGTAATCACCATTAGCTACTATTCTAGCAGCTAATGTAGAGTTATATCTTAAACTCCAATCAATTATTGGTTTAGTAACATTCCTAACAGTGTATGCTAAATCGATTAACTGCTCTCTCGTATAGTTCCCTAGTTCAAACCCTACTATAGGTTTCTCATCCTGCTCATCGATTTCTCCACTAGCCGAGCCATTGTTCTGGGCAAGTACCGGTACTGTAGCTATACTAGTCAGTAACAATAGTAGTATCCATATTAGAGCTAGGTTCCTAACCATACACTATCCCCAAACCAAGTCCTGATAACCTTTTTACACAACCTATTTATATAAACAACCTTTTGAAACAACCAATTAGTAACGGTTTCACAAACTATTGGAACAGTTCCAAATACGTGGAGTGAACGTTCAATGACGAGGAACTGGATATACGATTGGATGATCAGTTGTCCAGCAATACTAGTACTGGGTGAAACAAGATATAGGAATTACAAGGGATTAGTTACACTAACTCTTCTCTACCCAAGAGCAATTGTTATGAGTAGAGAAGGATCTATTAGAGTAATCAATACTATTCCCGAATATTTACATAGGGTTATTATCGAAGAAATATGCTTAGATATGCTTGAAAATGAGAGAAAAGATATGGTGGGAGAAGCTTTTAGGAAAACGATGTTTTATGGTGGCTATAATGTTTTCTTAATGAATAACAATGGGTATTTACACAACGTTGTTTTCGAATTAGTAAATACTTCTAAAATATTCCTCTACATTAGAAGAATAATTGGTAAATTAGTTGTTTCTAGTTTGGAACACTGGATCTTGTTTGGTGTGGGGTTAAGAACAGGTGATTTCCAATTAGTTATTGAGAGTTGTAGCGAAATCGGTAGAGTAGAGGATGATAAATGCTATATTGAATCTATGAATTACGAATTATTAGTTACGAACGTGAATGTTGCTGTTGAAGGTTTCACAAGAATAATTCCTGATAATAATCCAGCTAGACACGTTGTTAAACTCTAACATTAAGGTTTCTCAATATAATCTGTGTAACCACAATTACGACCACGGTTGCAGTAATCACAATAAATATTACTAACAAGTTACCTGTTGATTTAACAACTTGTTCCTCCGACCGCTCCTCCAGATAATTCGTTGAAACAGGAGATTCAGTACTAGTGCTAATACCGTGTTGATAAGATTCAGTAAACCATGGTGTTGAAACTACTGGTGTACTAGATAACCATTCTGGTTCAGTGGTTGTTGATATATCACTATATTGTTTTTGTAATACCAGGATTATAGCGGTTAATGGTGGGATAATTAATTTTCTATCTCTAATAACAACTTCTTCACCAGAGGATACGTAGAGAATACTCCACTCACCGGGAGGTAACTCGTATGCTACACTAATTCTATCATTATTAGCCACTACAAGAACCTCATCATTATAACCTCTAGTGAATACTAATAAACTCCCACTCGTATCGAAAACTCTAATTATACTCGTATGTAATGGTTTTAAATTATTCTTAATCCAACCAAGGTACCTATAGTGATTATAGACATCTGTATTCAAACGGTCCCATTGAATAGGATATCTCTGTTCATCGGGACCCCGAGGTCCTGCTCTACCCGTATACCCCCTCTCATCACCCTGAAATATAACTGGTACGCCGGGCATCGTGTATTGTAATGTTGAAAGCATTTTTAACCTAAGTATTGATTCGGGGCTCGGCGTATCCCATAAACCCCCTCCACCAAGCATAGTTAATGTTCTATCAGTATCGTGTGTTCCAATATTGTTAAATCCCATACCAGCAACTGAAACACTGTATTTTGCGAAATAATCAGCTAATCTCCCAGAGACATGATTAAAACCAACATCATTTAGTTTACCCTGAGCGTAATCTAGTAAAATACCCATACCTAAAGCATAATTCATTAATGAATCGAAAGGACCATTATTAACCCAATCCGGTGCTTGAAACCATATTTCTCCAACAATATATGCTTCGGGAAACCTACTCTTAATAGTATCTCGTAATTCGTGGAAAAACTCTAACCTATAGTTCTCGGGCAGGTAAAGGGGGGTATCGATCCTAACTCCATCGAAACCTATTTCGAACCAATACATTACAGCATTAAACAAATATTTCTTTACTTCGGGGTTGAGAACGTTGAGTTGAGGCAGAGTACCTATTCCCTCCCAACATTTATAGTCTCTCCCATCGCCTGGAGTAAATGGGTATCTATATATTGTGAACCAATCCCAATACCTACTGTTAGGTCCATTAACATATACGTCTTGAAAAGCCCAGAAACCTAAACCCACATGTCCTGGAACGAAATCGAATATTACCTTAATATCTCTTTTATGAGCTTCCTCGAGGAGTTTTTTAACATCATCTAATGTACCAAACATAGGATGTATTCTGAAATGATCATAAGTATCGTATCCATGGACGCTGCCGGAGAGGAATATTGGATTTAAATATATGAGTCCAACACCCAACTCTTTAAGATAATCTAGTTTCTCAATAACGCCTCGTAAATCTCCACCATAATACTGGTGACAACAATGCATTAAAAGATCCAGTGGAGGATCGTTCCACTTCGATTTCACCGGTTTAGCATTAGTAGTATTATCGTAATGTAAACTATCGTAGATCAAACCATAATCGTCGTTACTTGGATCACCATTATAGAATCTATCTGGAAAGATCTGGTAACCAACTCTACTACCAACCCAACTCACTTGCATATACTTGATAAAACCATCGAAAACAAAATATTGTTGAAACCTATCATTAAGTAACGTAATTATTGAACCATTACTTAGTTTTACTTCGAAAAAATACTTGAAACCAGAGCCATTATATGAGACGTAACCGAACCAAACGGAGTAATCGGTTAAATTAAACTGTATCTTCATTGGAAACCTATTATCACCAATCAATAACCAAAAACTATCTATATTCAAAAACCTACTTGACCAAACTCTAATAACGACATAACCATCAGCTACACTCAAATAAACCGTGTCACGTGGATTATGTCTGAACAAGTTCGATTCATTAATATAGATAACCCAGCTATTCGAATAAAACACTATTGGAAATGCAAAAATTACCATTAACAACAAAGCTAATTTACAAATCAATCTAAACACCTATCAGTAATTGAACAATGAAGGCATATATATCTAATCTACTCCATATAAACTTTATCCCCCTAGAATCACACATGTATCTATAACATATGAAACATCAGAGAATCAAAGAATAATCTTAAATCTAAAAATAGAAACTAGTTTAACAACAATGAACCTAAATACAAAACAACCGGTTTCACATCAATCTCTTTATTCATAACGAAAAACTATGATCTAGACAACTCCATGTTGTTCTATCAATGAATGAACACGCTTAGAATAAAATAGATTAGTGATACCTATCAGACAAGTTTTGTTAATGATGAATTTGTCTCTTCACGTATTTTGAATATTATATTAAACATGTACTGTATAGATACAGAATTTATCTAAGAGAAATAGTGTTATTTTAAAAACGACCTTTCAAAAGATATTGTAGAAACAAGTTATAGGTTGAAACCTCATAAAACACCTCAAAACATCTCCTGGACACTGCAGTATATCGAATCTCATAATATACTCGATACTGGGTATTCCGAAAATAGAAGATGTATCCAAATGGAGGATTGAATTAGAAGAGAAAATGGAAACGAGTTTAATAGGAGTTTAGTAGACTTTTACACGCTTAATTTAAAACTATTAGAATAGGTTTCCACAGTGTTGCGGGGTGTAGTGTTGATGAGGTAGAATTCACGGGTCCACAGCTTAGAAGCATTATTAGTAGAGCTAAACCGAGAGAAGATGTTAAGTGGATATAGGTTGAGTGTCTAGATAATTACTCAACAGTAATACTTATTGATGGATCATTAAACAATAATGCAATAATGGTTTAGAAATGAACGGTAAACCTCTTGAAATAGAACATGATTATCCAGCAGGATTGATAATACCACAATTATATGGTTGGAAAACCGCTAAACGAGTATGCAAAATACTGTTTCTAAACGAATATAGAGATAGTTCTGGAAAGCATTAGGTTACCCTCAGAGATAGAGTTGGAAACGAAGAAATCTTCAAGAAATCAATTATTAATTGAATTATTTAATAAATCGCATAAATCTCTGATTCAAAAATTATTTTTCAAAATGTTACAGATACGGTAATTTTACATAATACCTTTAGAGGACTATTCTTCAAATGAAATTAAAGAAGTTTGAGACGAACAATGATTCGAGAACATTGCTAAAGCATAATTATATTGAAAGAAAATAATTGCCTTCCCCTTTAAATTTATAAAAACGAACCTTAAGTAAACACTCCACCACTGTAGTATACTGTATAACAT
>Ga0105162_1001245_pt1 | contig 14996 bp, 17 predicted proteins | sample JNZ201metaG_FD_81532 | JGI IMG/M metagenome (GOLD analysis project Ga0105162, IMG submission 81532) | Hot spring microbial communities from Jinze hot spring, China to study Microbial Dark Matter (Phase II) - JNZ 20120812A | ecosystem: Environmental > Aquatic > Thermal springs > Hot (42-90C) >...
ATCTTGTTGCTTCCACTTTGAACAGGTATATGGAGATGTTTATAGACTTTGGGATTCTTTATGATAGCTATAAGATCGTCTAAGAAGTTCACAATGTGTCGAGGATTCATTTGACCTAATCTAATCACATATTCTCTACTATCTATGTTTAGTAGTTCATTTAGAAGGTCTGGTAATGCGTATCTACTGTATATATCATAGCCATAGACAGCTAGATCTTGTGCTGTTATCTCGATCTCCACAGCCCCTTTCTCTAGAGCTCTCTTGAAAACAGATACAACCTTCTCTATGGGAACACTTCTCAAATGAGGTCTAGCTATCTTTACTACACAGAAAGAACATTCATCAAGACAGCCTTCGGCTACAGGTATTGTCGCTCTTATACCTTCAACTATATCCGGTAGAACTTGGAATGACTTATACTCATCGAACAGACTTACAGGCTGTTGAGATTCTACAGCTTCTATAACTCTATTGATGCTTTGAGGAGCTATAAGCGAAATTGACTGGCTTAGTGATCTTATTCTATATGGATAGACTTTGGTAATACATCCAGCGACAATAAGCTTTTTACCTAGTTTTGACAGCTGATCAATTCTTTTAAACATTCTAACCTCAGTATCGTACCTAACAACACAAGTATTCACTATAATGATATTCGCTTCCTCAGGAGTATCAACAATCTCATATCCCTTCTCGATTAAGATGGTTTTCATAATCAGGGAATCTGCCTTATTTACTGCACAACCATATGTTTCTATATAGATCTTCGTCATATCATTTAAAACCTCAAGTTGTAGCCTATCAAGTTATAAGCAGTATAAATCTATATGAGGTTAGGGATAGAATATTGGTGGACAACGAGCTTAAGATACTCTACGACTATGACTACATGCTAGATAGAGCGTATAGTCTACTACCGGTCAAGAAATCTAGTAGAGCCTATGATATACCATTTCCCGAGGTAGAGTACATAGGAGATCATACTGTTATCAAAAACTTCAACCATATATGTGAGAGACTAAGAAGAGATCCTAGGATAGTAATGAGGTATATACTTAAAGAACTTGGTAAACCCGGTGGTCTTGATGAAAGAAATGTGTTGACAATATATAGTTCTATAAAGGCTCAAAGCATAAGAGAACTCTATAATAGATTTCTCGAAACATATGTTAAATGCCCAACATGTGGTAGCTACGATACAGAACTTGGTAAGGAAGGAAAAGTGTACTATATAAAGTGTTTAGCATGTGGTGCAAAATCTTTTGTTAAACCAATATAGTATTTATGAAGGAATACATCATGGAAGGTATGTACTACGTTAAGATACATCATATAAACAACAATAGTATTGTGGCTATATGTGATGAAGAAATCTTGGGTAAAGTTTTTAAAGAAGGTGATATAATTCTCGATGTCTCACCAAATTTCTACAAAGGTGAAAGAGTAGATTTTGAGACAGTTCTCAGGATTATAGAGGAAGGCGAAATAGTAGTTGTGACTGGGCGTCGAATAATAAAAAAGCTTTCTCAGTTGGGGCTTGTGAACGAAGATTATGCTCTAAAAGTTGAAGATCAACTCCATATACAGATAATTAGAGAGGTATACAGAGATTGAGGAAATTCTGTTCGAAATGCGGTAAAGAAGAGGACTTAGAAACACCTATAATAGATAATTTGTGTGTGAAATGCTATACTCAGACTAAGAAACTCTTAGAGATCCCTAGACTAATAGAAGTTACTTCATGTAGTAGATGTGGAGCTATATCGATAGGTAATAGATGGTTTTATCCCGATACATCATCTAAAGCAAGATATATAATTGAACAGTATATAGCATCACTAGTAGAGAAGGAAACAGATATAGATATAGAAAATCTTAGCATAGAACTTGATGATACGTCAAACAAGTGGGCTAAAATCTATGTAGATATTCTGATAAAGAATACAATTAGGTATACAATAGAGAACACTACAGAGATAAAGTGGAAGAAAAGTTTATGTCCGATATGCTTCAAGAGAGCTGGAGGTGGTTTCGAAGCTATTGTTCAACTTAGGTTCATGAATTATGAAGATCGTGTTGAGAAATTTAAGAATGAGATCTTACAGCTCTTTCACGACTATGTTGTGGAAATTAGTGATGTTAAAAATGGCATCGACATAAAGATTGCTTCACGAAGTATTGCAAAGAAAATAGCAGATATAGCTTTAAGGATGTGGAGAAATGTTAGAATTGTGGAATCTTTTGGCGATGTTAGAAGAATGAAGAATGGCTCTAGACATGGCAAACAATATATATCAATTAAGATAATAAACCCTAGAGAAGGTGACTACATAGTTTTGGATGGAAAGGCCTATATAGTTGACAAGGTATATGAGAACGGTATAGATGTTGTTAATAGTGATGGAGAAAAGATTTTCGTATCTCTAGATGAGCTACTGAACATGTGTAGCAAAATGAGAAAGAGAACTAGATAAATATGTCGAAAAACAATAAGTTAATAAAGTAGCGACAAGAGTAATTAGATACAAGGGTGAGGAATTTATAGCAAAGAAAAAACAGAGTGAACCAGTACAAAAGGACATTATGTTGCCTAGTGAAGGTCAGACTATATGTGTGGTAGAAGAGATAATAGGTGCTGACTACACAAAAGTTAGATGTTCTGATGGTGTAACAAGAATATGTAGAATACCGGGTAGATTCAGGAGAAGGGCATGGCTATCTGAAGGAGATGTTGTTCTTGTAGCACCATGGGATTTTCAGCCAAATAAGGGAGATATAGTACATAGATATGAAAAAGATGAAATTCGAAAACTTATAAATATGAATATCGTTGCAAAAGAGTTTATAGAGGGGAGCTGATAGCTGGTTCAAAAAGACGTTATTGATAGCGAAGTTGATAGAGAAATCAGGAAGGAGATACGAGAACCTAGACTAAAAGATAAAGATCTTTTTGAGGTTGTTGAAGAAGTTTTCGATAGACGAACTATTCTTGCTATTCTAGACCTTAGGAAGAAGAAATGCATAAAGACTTTGAAAGGTGTAGTCGCTACGGGTAAAGAAGCTAGGGTTTACTGGGCTAAAGGATTCGATGGATCTGATCTTGCTGTAAAGATATACCTTACAGCAACAGCTGAATTCAGAAAAGGTATCTGGAAGTATATACATGGTGATCCAAGATACGAATGGGTAGCTTCACTTCCTTCACATAAACTCATGGCTATTTGGGCTAGAAAAGAGTTTGCAAATCTTAAGAGAATGTATAGTGTAGGCATAAATGTTCCTGAACCTTTGTGTGTTAATAAAAATGTCTTGGTTATGAGATTTATAGGTGAAAATGGTGTAAGAGCTCCACTTCTTAAGGAGCTTTACGAAGATGATGAACTTGGTGAGGAAATTGCTAAAAAGATTTTTAATAAAGTTGTATACTTTATTTACAAGCTTTACTGGGAAGCAAGACTCGTTCATGGTGATATGAGTGAATACAATATCATGGTATTTATGGGTGAACCATACATAATAGATGTAAGTCAAGCTGTTAAAGTTGATCATCCCAATGCTATCCAGTTCCTATATAGAGATATACACAATATTGTGAGATTCTTTAGTAATGAAGTTGGTATAGAGGTTCCTCCAGCTAAAGATATACTTGAGTTAATCATAGAGAAAAAGCTTAATCAAGACCAGTTACAGTAGGTAAATAACGACTAATTAAGCTTAATATCCCGTGAAACTCTTATACCTAGGTGGAACAAAAATGGTTGAGGAGTTGAACATAAGTTCAAGAGAATCTACAACTAACGTTAAAATCAGTAGTTCTAGTGTTTCGAAAAGAAACGTAATTATTGGTATGACTAAGCTATACACAACAATACCTCTTGATCGAGTAGGTGTTGTTATAGGTAAGAATGGAGAAACCATTAAGAAGATAATGGAGGCTACAAAAACTAAAATAACTATTGATGAAACTAATGGTGTAGCCGTAATAGAGCCCGCATCACCTCATACAACACCTTACGACCTTATGAAGGCTCAAGACATTATAAAAGCTATAGGCTATGGATTTTCTCCAGATAAAGCGTTTAAGCTACTTGATGAAGATAGTGTCCTTATAGTTATAGATCTTACACAATACGTCAAAGATTCTGAAAACCATTTAACAAGAGTTAAAGGTAGGATAATAGGTGAAGAAGGTAAAGCACGAAAGAATATAGAGGAAATGACCGATACGTATATATCTGTTTATGGAGAAACAGTATCAATTATAGGAAGCTATGAAAATGCCAATATTGCACGTGAAGCTATAATGATGCTTATTGAGGGTAGACAACATTCAACAGTATACAGACACATAGATAGACTTATGAAACAAATCAGAAGAATGCGTGCAACAAGTATGTGGATAAAAGAACCCTAATTGTTGTTTCCATTTGTAGATAGTTAAATCCTCATCATAATTATTCATCTATAGTGCTATAAACCTTTAAAACCTCTAAAATATACAGAGTTCTGTGTATTGATGATAGCTAGCGGGCCCGTAGCTCAGCTAGGTAGAGCGGCGGACCATGTAGAAAGGCCGAAGCTCCAGCAGCTACGGGTCTTATGACCGTATGGGATGAAATAATGCTGGAGCGTTGAAGAGATTGGAGAGACCCGTAGGTCGGGGGTTCGAATCCCCCCGGGCCCACTACATATATACTGTATCATTACATTACGATATATGTTTGATAGATGCTTCAATGATTTTCTTTATCCTTTCTTCTATATATGGATGAGATCTAAATATACTTGTAAGGCTTTTTCTAGATGGTCTTGCTTCAAATATTTTCAATTTTTTAAGCATATCTATATACACAACAGGATTTCTAGAAGCTTCTACTGCTATAAGATCTGCTTCAAACTCAAATCTTCTTGTCAGATATCTAGCAATAGATAGCATAATAATGTATGCAGTACAGATCATTAGCGCTAATAACGATATTGAAATTAGCTCGCTATCGATCTCTAGAAATATTAGGGATGTAGGTAACATCGTTAGTATTAATATTAGTAATGATATTGTTAGTAACTTGGTTTGGTGTTTCTGCTTACAGTGCGCATATTCGTGAAGGAATATTGCTTTAAGTTCTTCAATATTCATTAATTCTAATAAAGTTTCTGTTAACACAATAGTTCTACATCTAAATCCTACAACAGCTGCATTGACTAGAGGAAATTTATCAGAAATTTTGATTTTATTGAAAGGTCTAACATTTAGGGCAGAGGCTGCCTCTAGTGATATGTTTTTCAATATTGGATTATTTACCTCGTATGAGTAGAGCCACCAAATCCTTAGTAACATCTTTTCGATACTGTTCATAAGCCTCTTCATTTAACCATCATATTCAGCTTAATACACATCTATATAATAAAGCTTAAAGCCTATTCAGTACTAAAGATTGTGCATAGTGTGAATATCTTAGATAAAATAATTTGTCCACGATACACTACGATCATCTATAACGATAAGATAATATTGATGAAGTGATGTAACTATGAGAAAGATATTTATTAGAAGGTACTTAATGGTTAAAGGACGTTTTGCTCGACTAATTCTTGAAGGCGTTAAAACTACAACGACTAGATTAGGCAAGGTTATACCTAGGCTTAGGACTGTTATAATACATAGCGATGGTAAACCTATAGCTGAAGCCCTGATAAAGAATGTTACGTATAAGAAGGTATGTGAACTTACAGATGAGGATGCTAAACGTGATGGCTATAATTCTGTTGAAGAACTTCTTAATGATCTAAGAAATATCTATGGACGTGATATACATCAAGAGGATGTGGTATCCATAATAGAGTTTGAGATTACCAAGAAGTTTAGCGATATAAATCCTAAGGATATTTATCTGGGTTTTTCTCCCCACACTATAGCTATTTTAGCTAATAGATATCTAAAGGACGTTCTCGATGAAGAAGAGAAAAGAATTGTAGAGTACATCCTTAGATATAGAAGCATTAGAACAACAGCACTCAAACTATTTGGATCTCTTGAGAAGAGATGGATTATAAGAAAGACTCTAAGGAAACTATTAGCTAAACTACTAGACAGAAAGGTGATAAATGTTGACGATAATACTATCGAGAAGCTAGCAGAAATATCGACATTTTGGAGGAGATATCTCATGGAAAAGAAAAACAGATATAGCTTTGAACAGAATAGTGGTTTTGGTGGAGGTAATGACTCAAAGTAAAGAAAAAGATGAAAAACCTAAGAAAAAATCCAGGAAATCTAGTACTCCTCGAGATACATTCTGTTAGCATTAGCCGCTATCTGACACTAGATTAACTACGTTGCCCTGTTTACCTACAACTATATCAAAAATCATTTCTGTAGCTGCCTGAAGATTATAACATATTAATTGTAGTCTTTCGAAGAATGCTTTTGCATTAAGGTAGTCATCTATAGACTTGTATTTGGGTATGACATCCATCTCCATTCGGGCTATAAATTTTGAAGATTCTTGAGCTAAGTCTATCGCTCTACTAGCAACATATACATTGTTCTTTGTCATTGTATCCAGCATTATGTCTAATAGGTACTGTATATGCATATTGAGTTCATCGAGTTTATCCTCGATAAACATCTTCACTACGTTCATTAAATGTGGTTTATCTATGAATATCGATGATGCTTGTGTTAAAGCGTCTCCTACATCCTCTAACGCTTTTATCAACGCTCTATATTCTGTAATGAAAGGTGTTGATCCTAACAAGCTCAACACATATACATATCTTATGGCTAATGCATAAACACGATCCATCTCTACCTCTAGTTCCGCTATTTCCTTCAAATGATCCACACTACTATTCTTTATCGAGAGTGTTAGGAAGTTGAACATATTCTTTAGTGTAGATATTACTCTAGAGACAAGTGCATCAAGACTGTATCTATTTATATCAACAAATATCTGTATAGCTACTCTTCCAGGTGTTTGATCAACTATTTCAGAGCCTATCAGTAATCTAACAAGAGATCTTATAGCCTGCATATGAGATGGCGAAAGTATTCCTTCATTACTCTCTACAATAATTCTATCGTATCCAGCTATATATGATGCATAAAGAGATCTTAGAAGAATATCTTCAGGAGTTGTTTGAGAAACAATAAGTCTGACCTCCTTACCTTTAGCCTTCTGTTCGAGAATACTCTGCGGAATTATAACAAGAGAACCATCTTCTTTAGATTCAAGTCTAACCATATCTGAAGGCTTGAGATTCACAAATTTAACCCATTCAGCTGGAAGAGATATCATTAGCGTTGATTTTCCAAACTTTTGAACCCTTCTTGTTTCAACAATTTTAGTAGTGTTCATACAGCCCAATACCTATAGTTACTCTAAGTTATTAAGGTTTAAAAATGTTAATAGTTTATATGAAGCTTCACACATTTTTAACATATTCAGAAGAAAGTAGAGACTATAAAGAGATGTTAAACTCTAGCCATGTCTCATTACATTTGGTATAGAGAACCCTATGATAGATCCTTTTTTTAATTGAACTATAACTCCATTTTCAAGTAGCACAACTTCATCAGCTTCTTCATCAGATAAGGTTATATGTAAAGTATCTGTAGCTCCATCGTACACTATAAATGCTTGTCCTAATTTATCTAGATCTATAGATACCTTTCTCTCATTTAAATCTGTAGACATCCTCTCATCCATCTATATCACCACAATACCTTCTTTAACGATAATAAGTTTAGGTAAATATATAAGTTTCCTCAACACAACATTAATTACTAAAGCCATACCGCTGTCTAAAGTACAATCACCATATAGAAAATCCGATAAAGAGGGATATTCACATACTTCTGTACCTACACCACAAACATCTATGTATACGTTCTTTCCATTATACATATCTAGTCTAGACACAATATTTCTATAGACATCACTACACTTACTTCCTGTAATAACATTTTTGAGCAATTTCTCCAAAATATCATCAGTAATCTCTATGATTCTTTTGACATCTTCACTTAGTGGTATGGATACCTTAAAGCTCAATCTATATATACCTTTCTTTATGTATGTATAGATCGAAACAAAATCTTTAGAAATAGCTAAAGGTTCTATATAGATTGCGTTAACAATTTTTGCTACATGTTTAAAATATTCTTCGATTATATTATGGTTTTGAAGCTCTCGTAATTCTCTCAAAATCTTTAGGATGAATCTAAATATCTCAGCTATGTTCTCTAGATCTTCGTAACTTTTTTTAGCTCTTATAGAAATTAGTGATTTAGTTATATCCTTTATTTTCCAATACTTGTGAAGTATTTGAGCTAGAGCTGAATCAATGTATCTAAACGGTACACCTATTTCTGTATTAGGTTCTATAAAAGACTTCAAGAAACCTATCAATATCTCCTCAAAGTTTCTACCTATTACGTAACCTTCTCTCTCACGTAAATCAAATGAATAGTATACAATACTACACTTACCCTGAAGAGATATAGGAAGCTTCTCTTTAGCATCAATAGGGACAAGCATTTTACATTCATCAGTAGTTCGTCTATATGCAATTACTATGTTGTCTCGATCTATATCAACTCTAGCTATAAAGCATACATTTGGTGTACCTATAATCATTATGGAGTCAGAATTTGTAGCGTTAGCTAAAGATTTTAGTAACTCTATATTCACACTAACACCTAAAGTCCATAGCTACTGAAAGATACATAAATTGTTTGCCTCATAATTTATTCAATTCCTCTAATTATTGAATCTCTCCCAGCATGTATACTTATAAACTTTCAGAACAAAAAGAGGTCAACCAAATCTTCGGTTCGATTTGAATGTCCGAAAAAATAAAGATAATAAACCTTAAACCAGGAATGGAAAACGTAAATGTTGAAGTAAGAGTTCTGGAAAATCTTGGTGTAAGAACAATCAATACAAAAGCTGGTGTAAGAACTCTTGGAGAATATATTGTTGGTGACGAAAGTGGTAGAGTGAAGCTAGTCTTATGGGGGGCGAAAGCAGCATCGCTTACTTCCGGAGATACTGTGTTTATAAAGAATGCCTGGGTAACGTCATTCAAAGGAGAAGTACAACTTAATGCTGGTAAGAACAGTAGTATAGATAAGGTTCCGGATGAGAATCTTCCTCCAGTAGAATCTATACCTGAAGATACGCCTAAATCTTCTGAAGGTTATCAGTCTGAAAGAAGATCTTTTAGAAGAGGAGAAGGAAGAGGAAGTAGTGGTAGAAGGATTAGGTGAATAGATCATGAGTAAGGAATCAAAACCTAGATGGAATGAAATGTATAGAAAGAAAGGTGTTGAAGTGGGAGTAGATAAAGATGAATTTATAGTTGCTGTAAATGAAGAGAAAGCATATGCATTAGCGCCTATCGTGTACTACATATGGTCACATTGTGATGGAGAAACAAGTATTGGTCACATAGTTGAAGATATAATGTCTAATGTTGAAGGACTAGATATAGATACTGTATACAACGCTGTTATAGATATCGTGGATAGACTTGTTGAAGCTGAACTACTAGAGAAGGTATAGACATAAACTCAAATCCTTCACATATATAAACTCTCTTTTGTTTTTTATTCGATACTGATGTTCTATATGAGTTATCAACAGCTTATAGCTTTAGTATATCTTCATCAATCCAGTAACTTAATTGCTAGAGGTGAGACTATACCATGGTTAACATTAGCAATATATATAATTCTCTAGAGTCTTTCTACTCTAAACAAGAACTCCTATGGATGATCTCATCTATATCTAGATTTCATCGAATCCAGGGAAGTAGCGAACTTGAAAAAGCTGTAGACTATATAGCTGAAAATCTTCTTGATCTAGAGAACTTTGAGATAAAGACATATAGATTCAGTTATGGCGAACGTTACGGTATTCATTACGATATTGTTGGATGGGATGTAGAAGACGGATTTGTGTCCATAGTCAAACCAAAACACAAAATATTAAGTAGATTTCTATCATCTAAAACAGCTGTAGTTGCTCATAGCCCTAAAGGTGATGTAGAAGCAGAAGTTGTTTATGTAGCTGATGGTCTTGATATCAATAGGTATAGAGATGTTGATGATAAGATAGTCTTAAGTTATGGATCTCCATATATGGTTTATAGAACTGGTTGTAGATTTGGAGCTTCTGGATTCATATTTTTTAAGAAAGATGCTTATGAAGAAGCTGTACCATACATAGGACTCTTTCTGTCTAGAGAAGACACAAAAACATGTAAAGCACCAGCTGTATCGATATCTAGACATGCCGCTATACATATTATTAACAGTATAGAGAAGGGACATAAGGTTGTTGCAAGAATATATGTAGAATCTAGCTTTAGAGCAGAAGCCTATATACCAGTACTTGAGCTATCGCTAGGTGATGGAGAAAGAGAAATTCATGCATATGCACATATATGTCATCCTGCTGGGACAGTTAACGATAATGTTAGCGGCGTAGTAGCACTTATAGAGCTTGCTAAAGCAATTGATAAAGCACTCAATAAAGATAGGATTAGCCATCCGAGGTATAGAAAAATAATGTTTGTTCTATTTCCTGAATACTATGGTCCACTTCCATATCTACTTGAAAAAACAAAATTCAGCGATATAGAATTCAGCATAAATCTCGATATGATTGGAGAAAGACAATGGATAACAAACTCTACGCTTCATTTCATATCTCCTCCCACCATTTTATCAAACAAACTATACGAAGGATTGATACTAAAGCTACTAAACTATAGTCTCTGTAAAGTCTCGACATTCTCGTCATCTATAAAGACACTATCATATAGATTTGATGTGGTACCTTACGATAGTGGAAGTGATCATGATGTTTATCTTCAGTTCCAAATACCATCAGTAATGATTAATCAGTGGCCTGATACCTACTATCATACGGATATGGATACTATAGATAAATTTGATCCAGAGATAACATCATATATATCGATAGCCATAGGTGTAGCCATATATACACAATCTTTAAATCAGTTAAGTGAATCTACAAAAAAGGATATTGAAGATATGTATACACATATTATCGAAGGTTATAGAGAATTAAGAAAAGAGAAAGAAGATACTATTTTCAAGAAAGCTGAAGACATTGAAGACACAGCTATCTATAGATATGTAGGACCTAAAGGCATCATCTCTGTGAGACATCTATACAACTACATAGGTTTTGAAGATGTGTTAAACATAATGAGCGATCTAGAGAACAAGTTTATGTATCATCTGTTCTCTAGATACATACCATTGATTCTTTTAGTAAGACCCATGAATATCTATGAGATTGCTAGACACATAGAGCAAGATTATGGAAAATCAATAGCATTTAAAGATATTAAAAAGATACTCAATTATCTATACAGAATGGGTATTATAGTGAAAGACCAAGGGTAGCTCTATACATTATCTCCTCTAATCACTTCATCACTCTTAAACACTCCACACACAGGGCATCGTACATTTCTTTTGATTTCTATAGTTCTAAATTCCATATAGAGAAGATCCACTATGAGAAGCTTGTTTAGTAATGAAGGACCTATACCGAGAAGATATTTTATTGCTTCAGCTGCCTCGATTACGCCGAGGATCCCTGGCGTCACACCTATAACCGGTATCTTCTTCTTAGGCAAGGGTTTAGGTATTATACATGATAGACACGGGGTTCTATTCGGTATGACTGTTGTGGCTTGACCATACCAACCAATTATACCAGCATGAACAAGAGGTTTCTTTAGCTCAACACATAACTTGTTTAATATATATCTAGTTTCCCAATTATCGACAGCATCAATCACTATATCAACATCTTTGACTATTTCTCTACCATTAGATTCACTAAATTCTTCATCTTTGCATAATACATCAATTGTGCTGTTTAATCTCATGATTTTCTCGCATACAACATCAGCTTTCTTTCTACCTATATCTTTTTCAGTATATAGTATTTGTCTATTTAGGTCTGAAATCGATACGATATCTCTATCAACAACGTATATTCTACCTACACCAGCAGCAGCTAAATAAAGTATAGCTGGAGAACCCAGTCCACCAGCACCTACTACAGCTACACTAGAGTTGGATAGCCTTTTCTGGCCTTCGAGACCAAAAATCATGATTTGGCGATCGTATCTCTCGTAAACATCCATTGGTTTCACATCAGGATCCTGTTTTACTATCCTATTAAGCATCAGATATATAACTCTATTTATCATGTATCTTATGCATTAAGCTTATATTGTATTTATTCCTCTATTTATCTTGAATGTGAATAGCTATGAGGATAGTAGGAACGCTTGAGATAGTATTTAGTAAAGCTCTACCTATGGAAGCTAAGGATGATATAGAGAAAGTTATTGAGTATCTTAATAATGACTACCTTAAGAAGGGTACAAAAGATCCAAATGAAGCAGCCAATATAGAGAGTTTCGAGATTGGTGAAGATAGACTAATCATAAAATTGAATACAGGTTCTAAAGTACGTATCGATGAAGCTTCGCTCAGAATAAGAAACGTTCTTTCTTCTATACTTGGGAGAAACTACAAGATTGGTGTGAGAAATCTAAAACTTACTGAACCCAAGATACTTCTCGACGGCATTATATCAGTATCCATATCACTTCCATTCATAAAAAAAGTTTACTCTGAGGAGAGAAGAACTATTGTTGAACTTAACGATTTATTTGAAAGCGATCTTAAGAAACCTATATTCCTTAGACTTCTTAGACTTATAGAGGAAAAAGAAAAGAGATATAGGTGGGGTGGTAAAGCTGAACATTGGATTCTACTTAAGAACAGTTCTACTAAGCCAGTTCTATTCTACGAAGATCCGAACAAGATTCTCGAAGAAATTGGATGGATTAAGAGGACCTCCATAGGTCAGTGGATCTATACTCCACCGCTCACACATCTACTTAACTCGCTTAAAGAACTATTCCTAGACGAGGTTATCAAGCCCCTAGGTTTTGAAGAAGCCATATTTCCGAAGATGTATCCACTAGAAGTAGGTTTAAAGACAGGACATCTCAAAGGCGTTATAAACTCTATGGTTTTTGCCTCTCTACCTAAGAGCTACAATATATCTGAATTCGAGCCATTAATAGACTACATGACTGTAATGGATGAAGCTCCACCAAAAGAATTACAAAAATATGTAGAACCACCATCATATTTTCTATGTTTTGCTCAATGTGAACCTTTCTACTGGTTCTTTGAGAACGAAATATTAGATGATAACCTGTTACCTGTTAAGTGGTATGATATGAGTGGACCATCATTTAGATGGGAAGCTGGCGGCATACACGGTATAGAGAGAATTATAGAATTTCATAGAATAGAAGTTGTTTGGCTTGGAAAACCTGAACAAGTTATAGATATCAGGAATAGGCTTCTAGAAAAATACGAATACTTCTTAGACAAAGTTCTAGATCTTGAGTGGAGACTCGCTTGGGTAACTCCATGGTTTTATGAACACAGCGGCATAGTTGAAGAGAAAATTGAGATAGATATAGATAGACCTGGTACAGTAGATATAGAGGTATGGCTTCCATATAAAGGTAGTAGAGAAGAAAATAAGAATTGGCTAGAAGTAGGCAATATATCTATACACGGAACAAAGTTTACACAATCATTTAGAATAAAACACAATAAAGATGAAACTCTATGGACTGGGTGCTCAGGTTTTGGAAGTGAGAGATGGCTGATAGCACTTCTAGCTCAAAAAGGTTTTGATCCATCTAGCTGGCCTAAAAAATATCTAGAGTATGTTAAGCGTAAACCATTTCCAAAATCCATATCAACAATTACTTATCCAAAAACTAAAGAAGGTAGAGAAGCTCTTCATCAAATAGACACAAAGATGAGGGTATAAGACATGAGATCCAGATTAGTTGAAGAAGCCCGTAAAAGACCTCTTCTCCAAGTAGCTCTAGACTTCATAGACCTAGAGGAGGCACTGAGGATAGCTACAAAAGTTGTTGATGCTGGTGCACATATAATTGAAATAGGGACTCCTCTGGTTAAGACCTTCGGCTTCTTAGCTCTAGACAAAATTAAAAGTGTATCCAAAAACAACTTAATTGTTGTTGATCTAAAGACTGTTGATGCTACAGAGTTAGAATTTTCAGCGTACCTTAGCAAAGGTGTTGATGGTGTTACATTACTCGGTATAGTTGATGAAGATGTTGTTCAAGATGCGATAAATCTGTGCAGAAGATATGGTTCAGCTCTAATAGTAGACATGATCTATACTCCCAATCCTGTCGATAAAGCACTAAGATTAGCAGAACTTGGTGTAGATATTGTGGCTATGCATCTAGGGGTAGATGTACAGAAAAAACGAGGTTTAACAGCTAGAGAACTACTTAGAGAAGTAGCGGAAGTGGCAGCGAGTGATGTTATTGTTATGGTTGCAGGAGGAATCAAACCTCATGAAGTAGAGGTATTTGTATCTCATGGGGCAAGAATAATAGTGATAGGTTCAGCTATAACACGAGATCTAGATCCCTATAAAGCTACTTTAACAGCTCTAAGTATATTGAAACCTCCTTAGAACTTGTATATTGTTTTACGTACGTTAAACCTAAAATTCTTTATAAGAGTATCCAGAGAACAGACAATAGATATGTTGAGTGAATATAGTATGGCTGATGAAGTTAAACAGAAAGTTATAGAGATACTAAAAAATGTGTATGATCCAGAAATACCTATAAATATCTACGATTTAGGTTTAATTTATGAAATTAATGTAAATGATACCGATATAGAGGTTGTCTTAGGGCTCACAACACCTTTCTGTCCTATTGCACATCTAGTTGTTTATCAAGCAGAATCCATGCTCAAGGAGCACTTCAAAAATAAGAACATCAGTATAAGGCTCGATTTAGGTAGACAGTGGACACCAGAGAGAATGACAGAAGAAGGTAGAAAGATTTTTAAAGCTCTCTATGGC
>Ga0105162_1001250_pt1 | contig 14970 bp, 18 predicted proteins | sample JNZ201metaG_FD_81532 | JGI IMG/M metagenome (GOLD analysis project Ga0105162, IMG submission 81532) | Hot spring microbial communities from Jinze hot spring, China to study Microbial Dark Matter (Phase II) - JNZ 20120812A | ecosystem: Environmental > Aquatic > Thermal springs > Hot (42-90C) >...
TAGGTTTGCTGACAGTTGGTGTCTCTTTTTTGAGACGCTTTCTGTTGGGCTTGATGGACCGCCACTCTGTAGATATTGCCCTAATTATGTCGGTATTCTCCATAGTTGGGGCCTATTTAGGGGCAATTTTAACAGATAAAATTCCAGAAAAACCTTTAAAAAAATTGCTGGCGGCTTTTCTGGTTATTGTTGGCTTGAAGATTGGACTCGAACCTTTCGTTAAATTTCCAATAGTTTTTTCCTTTGCACCAAGTTTTTTGGAAGAAGCTGTTCTGGCAGCTCTAGTTGGTTTAATAATAGGCGTTATTTCCGGCGCACTTGGAGTTGCGGGCGGCGAATTTCGTATTCCAGCTCTAATGTATATTTTTGGCCTTGACATTGTAACAGCTGGAACCACCAGCTTACTTGTTTCCATTCCAACAGTGGCTTCGGGTTTTCTGAAACATCACAACATGGGACACTTGGACGGGAACGCGAGCATCATTGCGATAACCATGGGTGTATGTTCCGTTATAGGAGCTTTTATTGGAGCCTCTTATGCCGGTGTTGTGGACAGAGACATCCTTAAAGTTTTGCTCGGTGTTATTCTTGTTTTGGCGACTGTGCGGATGGTTACTAAGCCTTAGATTTCGCTTCGTTTTTCAGCTCGTAAAGTATAACCAAAGCTTCACCCAAGGGAATACGCAGCCTACAGGCAAGCTCCTGCGGCGTTATGTCCGGCTTTTCGTGAAGCAGAACATCCCTCGTATAAGCCTTGTGGTGGGGGTACATAACCATGGCATGCGCTATTTCCACAAGGATTGGCCAAAGCTTTTCGTTGGTGTATTCTTCGAGGCTCATGGCTTGATCCTGCGGTTATCTATGTGAATCATTTAATTAATCGTTTCACTCTTCGGCCATTTCTGTCCAAACTCTTCGAAACTAACTATTTTCTCCAGCTTTTTCCGCCGTCTCACCAAATGGAGAATTTTGCCTTGAATGTCAATCTTTTTTCTCGGATAGCCCAAGACTAATAGCGCCACAACACGGTAGTTTTCCGGAACTTTCAACATTTCACGCACTTCATTTTCATCGAAGCTTCCGACCCAGCATGTGCCTAACCCCTCGCTTGTAGCTGTTAAAACCATATTCTGCATGGCTATCGCCACGTCCACCATAAACCATTTCGGGGAAGCTTTCTGGTCGCCGCAGCCAACTACCACCACTGGTGCTTCTTTGAGAAAACCCGCGAAAGGCGCCCTCGCAAGTTTTGCCCGCTTATCATAATCCGTAACAACTATAAAGTGCCACGGCTGAACGTTGCCTGCTGAAGGAGCAAGCCTAGCTGCCTCTAAAATTTTCTCAAGCTTTTCTTTTGGCACCGGTGTCGACTCGTAGGCGCGGATTGAACGCCTTGCCTGAATGGCTTCAAACACATCCATTTTCAACACGCCCCACGTGAAGTTCTATAGAACTTTGTTGCGGTAAAGTTTATTTTTGACGAAACGTTAGCCTAAAACTCTGACCCATTTGAAGGTTTACAAATGATTAAAGCTGTAGTCTTCGACTTAGATGGAACCCTAGTAAAGTTTAACATAGACTTCAAGGCGGTTAGGGCAGAGGTCAGAAGCTTCCTAATAAGTCAGGGAATACCCGCGTCAGTTTTATCCATTAACGATGGCGTTTTTGAAATGTTAAATAAAACTGAAATTTTTATGAAAAACAACGATAAATCCGCAGCTGCGATAGAGGCTGTTCGGACAAAAGCTCTAGCCATAGTTGAAAAGTATGAGTTTGAAGCTGCAAAAACGACGAGCCTTCAACCCGGTGCAAGGACGGTTCTTGAAACTTTAAAGATGGCTGGTTTAAAAGTTGGCTTGTGCACTGTTAACGGTCGGAAGCCTGTGGAGTATTTGCTTGAAAGGTTTGGAATAAGGGAATTCTTTAGCGCCGTAATATCAAGAGAAAAAGTTAAGCGCGTAAAGCCCCATGTAGAGCATTTGCAAGCAACACTAGAAGCCCTAAAAGTGAGCCCCCATGAAGTCTTGGTTGTCGGGGACAGCCAAGCCGACATGAAATGCGCAAAGGAGCTAGGCGCAACGGCTGTGGGCATACCTACCGGTGTATCTACACCAAAAGAATTGATGGACGCTGGAGCAGACTACCTTGCGATGTCCATTACCGACATACCCACCTTAATAGAGCAGATTAACTCCTCAAAATCTCGTTAAAAGCAATTTATGTTAACGTGGGCTTGTACAGCCTCAAATAATCAGTGGCTGATGGAAAAATAGCCTTAACTCTTTCGAATCGTTTTTTCGTGTTTACGCTGTTTTCAAGCGTTATGAAGGCGCGGGGAGTGCTGAACTTTTCCAACGTACCGTCTTCTCGTCTTCTTTCAATTCTAATGCAGTCATCCACCATGCAGTTTAATACACATGCTCCACAATAGATGCACAACTCATCCACTATGCCAACCTCGCCGCTGCTCTTCCAGTACAAGGCGTTTGTGGGACAGACTTTAATGCAAAGCTTGCACTCTACACCCTTGCATGTGCGCTTGTCAATTGTTATCCTACCATCAACAAAAAACTCTTTAATGCCCAGCGGTGCCAAGAGGTTCTCTCGGCGTTTACGCTTTTCCCTTTCGCTTGTTTCAACGAGCAAACTAAAAATGTCCGATGAAAATGTTCTGTCAGACTCCACCTTCTCCACTCGGTTCATCTTACATGACTATTCTACAGCCATAGTATCTTTGAAAATTAATAACTGTTCGTGTCCAGAAAAACAATTTCCTAATGCCAACTATAAAATCAGCTGTCAAGCTGTAAAACTTACTTATTAAACTACGCTGAATACGTTGATGGATGGCGTAAGGGATTTGCTATTCGCCGAAGAGCTTTCTCAAGTGATAGTTGTTTTCATGAAGGTTGCTTGTTTGCTTCTCCAGTTCTGGAATTGCCACAAACTCTCCAGAGGCGCTTAGCCTTTGCTCCAAATCGTTTATACGGGCTTCAAGCTTCTCTATGCTTTCAGTCTTTAACTTAAGCTTCTGCTCCAGCTCTTTGATGGCAAGCTTTTCCTCCAGCAATCGCGCTTTTTCTTCAAGGCTCTTTTCTTTCTCTTCTAAAGAGCGAAGCTGAAATTCTAACTCCGCTTTCTTCTTTTGAAGATCTTCAATTTCATGCCATAAGGTCAACTTACGCACACCAGCACTTGTCTCCGCGTCCCAAAAATAATAGGATTATGAATTCGGAATTAATATCCGAACTCTAACTTTCAGAGCATGCCCAGAAAACATTATAACCGCCGCCATCTTTCTAAACCCTTCTAGGCTGGCGAGTCGACATGTGCGAGTTTAAAGTAATCCTAAACGGAAAAGAAGTTTGGAGCGACGTTATCTATGCAAAGGTTGAAGGCAACAAGGTAATACTCAAAGACGTGGCGGGTCAATCAAAGGAGTTCAAAAACTGTAAAATCATGGAAGTGGACGTAAATTCTACAAGACTTGTCTTGGCCGGAACTTAGACCAGAGGCACAAAGAGGAAGCCTAAGGCCAAGCCAACAAAAATTGGAATTGGTAGTCCTGGGAACACTCCTTCACGCTCTAACATGCTGAAAGCCAAAAAACACCCAACCAAAACCCCCGCCATGGAAGCTAGGCATGGAATAACGCCGAAATAGAGCAGCATGTGACTTACAAGCATGGAGTAGAAGGTTAAATCTCCCAAGCCCATCTGGATATTTCTAAAAGAAAAACTTAGCCCCCTCAATTTTTCAAGCCCCACGCGAGCTATTTTTCCGACGGGGCCGCGATAGACGGCGAAGGCGTCGTAAACAGCCAGAAAACAGAGGATCAGCACGGTGCTTAGGGTTCTGATGCATGCTCCCAGCAGCGTTCCCAAGGCCCCGCCTAACAGTAGGACTAGAAGATCGCAAAGCCTACTTTTTGTTCCGTAAAACACGTAGCCGACGGAGACCGTTATTAACGCGGGCACCGCGACCAAAACCCCGGTTGGCAAGGGGACAAATATCATAGAAAATGCGTAAAAATACACCATTGAGAGAAGGAAAACGGCTGAAATTAGAGCGAAACCCGTGACGAAGATAACGAGCCTAAACCGTCCATTCCTTAGAAGGAGGAAGAGAACTAAAGCGCCCAGACCCACCAAAACCACAAAGTATAGTGCGTTGCTAATTGGTCCAACAGGGCTTTCTTCTTGAAAGGGTGTTATCTCAAAAACTTTCATTCTAGAAGCCATAAGAAGATAGGCGCAGCTGATGCTGAAAAGCAAACTTACAATGACGGGTGCTAGATGAATAAGCTTTACCTTAAAGCTTTCGCTCAAGATTTTCCCGCCAAGTTAAATAGGCTAAGGATCTTCGAATAACATTTATTGCAGAATAAACTTTTCTTCCTATCCGTTTCAAATATGGAATTAGAAAAATACATAACGCAGAACGGATTGGCGCAATGTCCCAAGCCTAAAGTGTGGCCTAGTTCGTGAACAGCCTCTTTAGTGGCCCTCTCAATGAAGACTTCAAAGTTTGGAGGTTTGCCGTAAAACTCTGGCCTAAGCCTCCATAAAGATATTAGAGCCGCTTTTCCCGGGCATTCAGCCTCTCCAAAGACAAAGTTTAACCCGGGGACATAAATGTCAACGTCTACAACGCCCAAAACGTGGCTGAAAGCTTTTGTCTTATGTGAATAGTCTTTAATTAGGTCAAGGATTATGTCTGAGCGATATTGCCCTCTCGTATTATTGAAGGCTTGGCTTGGCAAAGCTAGGACATCAGAGATCAGCTGGCATCGGGCTTCTGGGAAGGAAATATTCAGGTTTTCTGTTAGCCTACTCAAAACGTCTGTGGGAATTTCTCCAACCCGCAATATTCCAATCTTCATTGTTGGGTTAAACCTCGAAAGTATCTCCGGGTCTTGGCGCCACGGCTTCTAATCCCATTTCTTTTTCCGCCCACCTTGCCAAAAGTTCGCAGTTTCCCTCGGCACCATGGATCACATAGATTTTTGCTCTGCCATTAATTTTGCGAATGGCTTCCTTAAGCTCCCTTGCACCGCAGTGAGATGAGAAGTCGAAGTGTTTAACCGTAGCCTTTACCTTTTTAAGTTTTCCGTCAATGACGCAAACACCTTTTTCCAAAAGCTCCCGTCCCGGTGTTCCCGGAATTTGGTAGCTTACCAAGAAAATGGCGTTTTGAGGTTTTTTCCCAATTTTAGAAACGTAAAAGGCTGCTGGACCGCCCTTGAGCATGCCCGCTGGCGATATTATTACGCAGGGCGTTTTCGTCGCTTTTCTGCGGTCCCTCCAGCCCTCCACCCAATTGACTGAATGAATAGCGTCCATGAATAGTTTAGGGTCTCTTAAGAACTTTATATGGTTCATCATGAGTCGGCTGGCTTCCCGCGCCATTCCATCAAAGTAGACTGAATGCTCAAAATGGTGAGCGGCAAGGATGCATGCGATTTCTTGGGCTCTTCCAATGCTGAAGGCTGGCACGAGGACAGTTCCGCCTCTCTCGACCACCTCGGTTACTTCTTCCACAAAACTTTTCTCGAGCTCCATTCGGTCCGGGTGGTCTTCGTTGGCATATGTGCTTTCAATTATGACTGCGTCCAAGTCACCATAGTTCATTTTTGCTCCTTCTAAAAGCCTTGTATCTATTAGATTGAAGTCGCCTGTGTATAGAAGTCTTCTGCCTTCCGCTTCTATGAGCACCTGAACGCTTCCGGGAATGTGTCCAGCGTTACGAAATTCAAAGGTTAAATCCCCTATGGTTTCTTTGACGCCAAAATCCAGATGCCTAATGTTCCTCATCATCGCTCGCAGTTCAAGGTATTCATATGGGAGGTAATAGCTGGAAAGGTGGATAAAATCTGAAATTAAAAGTTGGGTTAACTCTGCTGTAAGCTTGTTTGTATAGACAGGTTTTTTTCCATGGATGAAAAATATTGGGATTGCGCCGGAGTGGTCAAGGTGGCTGTGTCCCAAAATTATAGCATCAACTTCCTTCGGTGGAACATGCATGGGGAAGCCTGGCTCGTGATTTAACATTACACCGTAGTCTAATAAAACCTGCGTCTTAGGAGTTTTAACGGCGATTGCCGCCCTTCCAACTTCGTGGGTTGCGCCCAGAAACTTTATCTGCAGTGGGCTCATTTCCGTTTCAACCATTTAACGCAGTAAACATTTGCACTGCTGTTTTAAAAACGTATTGACTTTTCGCTGTAAGATGCCCTGACAAGCCCCCGTTTAATAGCCTTTAAAACATCATCTAAGTCGGCTGAGGCTTGTATTTCGGTATAAACGGTCCAAAGTTCGTTCACTTTGTGGGCGTCGCTTCCACCCGTGCCAGGTACACCCATTGCTTTGGCAAGCTCTTCTGCCATTATGTTAAGCTGACGAGGGCAACCGCCATTCAAAACTTCAACAGCGTCTATTGGGTATTTTCTTGCAGAGTCGCCCAATCCATATGCCCTATATGGGTGGGCGGCAACCACTAAACCTCCCCTGCTCCGGGCAAAGTCAATAACGTTTTCTACTGTCCAAGGTTGGGGCGGCACTTCCGTGGCGCCTAATAAGATCACGTCGCCTTCCAACGTGCTTACTTCGATGCCGGGTATTATAAGCAAGTCTGGATAGGCGGAGGCCAGTTCCTGCACCTTAAAGTAGCCCTTCACAGTGTTGTGGTCTGTTACCGCCACCGCCTTTATGGAGGGATGGACTAAAAGCATGTCCACCAAAGTTTTTGGATGAATGGAGGAATCCGGCGAAAAAAGGGTGTGAATGTGGAGGTCCGCCCTGATCAAGACTGTTCACTTTCCCTCAAAAAGTTGGCAAGAAGAGTTGTCCAGTCATCTTCAACATCAAAGCTTTTAAAGGCTATCCCCTTTATTGTGCAAGCTTTCCTGCAAGCCTCTAAAACCTTTTCACCCCAAGTTTCTCCATCATTAAGGAATACCACTGTTTTGCAGTTTGTGCGGCTCACATATTTTGCCACCTGAACAGCAACGTAATCCACAGTTTCACGGTCCGGCGGAAGGGCTGTTTCATGTTGGGAAAGCGGGTAAACCTCGTCGAGCTCTACTGGGACAACTCCGAAAGGCGTCTCATAAAAGCAAACATGAACTTTTGCTAGCCCTTCTTCACTTAAAACATTACGAAGCGTTTTAACCAGCCTCTTGTAAAGCCGAGACCTATGAAAAGGCTTTGTCTTTGTCTGGGGCATTAAAACGAGGATTTTTGCCTTCTCCGGAGGTGTGAACCGTTCTGAAAGCTTGACCTTATGGCGTACAACTTCTGGACGTGACAGGCCAATGTGACTGAAAAAGAATATGCCGCTGGGCTTGGCTATTGGACTATGTTTTTCGATAAAAGTCTCATACTTCCTCAACCTTTTCAAGGCTTGCAGAAGCGCCGGATGTCCATGCGCTCTAAGCTCCAAATGCTCCCATAGGCGTCCTTCTTTTATAGCCTGCTTTATCCGCTTGATCTCTGAGAGACACGCGTAAAGGTTGTGCTCGGCGAGGAATACCTGCCTCTCGCTTCGAGGCATTTCCATAACATCTTTGGGCGTTTTACTCGAACATTTTGGACACGAGCATGGGAAATATTCAAGCTCTTCAAGCCTAGCGGTTCCAGACTCTGTCATGTAACGGTCTTCTTTGGCGTAAATGGCGTAGGCCGCGGAGTCGAACATGTCACATCCAAGAGCCACTGCCAACGCGAACATGAATGGGTGGCCAGCTCCGAAGAGGTGGAGAGGTCTGTCAATTGGCAGGTTCATTTTGGCAGTTAAAATCATGTCGACTAAAACATCGAACCGATAATTTTCCATAACCTCTGTTGGGCTTCCAAGTGCATGAATGTGGAATGGAAGAGCGCTCATTTCGCGGGCTGACTTCAATATGAGGTCTAGATAGCGTCCGCCCTGAACAGGTCCAACCCACAGAATGTCGTCCCTAGTTTTTATCTGGAAGAGTTCATGCGCCCTTTTCAATGTTTCTTCAACTGTTTGTTCTGCATGCTTCCTCGTGGCTTTCCAACCCGTCGGCCAGTCCAGTATAACGGCTATATCTGTACCTATCTGCTCTTGATAGGCGACTATCTCCTCTGGTGTTGTTTCCACATCCCCGTAAACCAATATTTGGTAGGCTCCCGAATCGGTCATCACGACGCCCTTAAAATCAAGAAAGTTGTGCAAGCCTTTTTCTATGGTTTCATTTTTGAAACGTTTCTTTAATATATATGCGTTTGTTATGAGTGCTTCAAAGCCGAAATCTTCGTGGATTCTTTTTGGAGGGATCGGTTGCACTGTTGGATTAATAACCGGAAAAAGGAGCGGAGTTTCCACTGGACCGCTTTTTGTCCGTAATTTCCCAATTCTTGCCAGCAAGTCTTTTTCCTTTACTTCGAAACTCATCGCTTAGTCTAGACAGAATCAGTTAAACGGGTTTATAAAATGTAAAGCTGCAAGCTTAATTACTTCAACAACTTCTTCTAATGCAAGAGGGACAATATGCCGCTTTCAATCCAAATTGAGGAAAAACCAAAACTTAACAATCCAGTGCTGATCGAGGGTCTTCCGGGAATAGGCTTCGTAGCCAACATAGTGGCCTTGCATTTGATTCATGAGTTAAAGGCTAAACGCTTTGCAAGAATTTTCTCCGCATCCTTTCAAGACTTGGCCGTGACAACGGAGGCCGGAGAACCTCGTTCACCGATAAACGAGCTGTATTATTACGAAAGAGGAGGCGCAGGCCGGGACCTGATCATATGGTATGGCAATACTCAAGCTCTGACAACGTTTGGGCAGTATGAGCTTTGCGGCCGTGTGCTTGACATTGCCGAGGAATTGGGATGCCACTTCCTCATAACAGTGGGAGGCTTCAAACAGGAAGAGGCGAAAGAGATTCCGGAGATTTATTGTGCCGCTTCAGACGTGGAAACCTTGAAAGAGGCGTTAAACTTAGGCGCAAAGGTGATGGTTGGAAACATTTTCGGCGTAGCTGGCATCCTCATCGGGCTTGGCGCCCTTAGAGGCTTTAAGGGTTTTTCCCTTCTTGTTGAGACTCCAGGCACGTACCCAGATGCAAATGCTGCCCGCTATGCTTTAGTAGCCCTAAACAAGTATTTGGGGCTAAAGGTTGACTTGTCGAGGCTTGACTTGGCGGCTGAAAAGACCGCAAAAATCTTGGAATCCTTCGGCTGGGTTAGGACTGTTAAGGGAGAGGAAAAGAAGAGGGAAGATTTCCGCTGGTTTGTTTAGCCTCTGGTCTCGCTGACAAACTGTTCATAAACCTTTTGCACCCTTTCTGCAGCGGGTCCAGAACCCTCCACAACGCCCTTTTCGGTTACTTTAATTTTATCCATAACCCAAATGAACCCTTTATCCTCGTAAAGTTTAACCATGGTTGGGAAAACCCTTTCAAGGCGTTCCGCCAAAGCTTTTAAGTCAAAAGGCTTCTCTACGCTCAGTATTTGGGCGACTATGGATCCGTTCAAAAATACTCTGTGGAGCTTTTTACCCTCCTCGTCTTTGGCTTCAGCTAGGCAGAGGCTTAGGTTATCCGGGTTTATACCTATCAAAGTCCCGTTATAAGTTTTGCCTGTTGTGGTTATCACGATGACGCTTTTGTCTACGAGGGCTGAAACCTCGGTGTAAAATCTTCTTTGAGCTGCCGACAAACTTATCCTCCTCTAAGCTAGAGTATGCAGCACCCGTATTTTAGATTTAATTTACACAAAGGGTTATTAACTACGCCAAGCGAAAAATTCAGCTTTGTGGCGAGATAATGGCTCACGCTGACAGAGAACGAGAAGCCCTATACGCTAGGCTGCGGTCAATCGAATCCGACCTGTCCGGTGCTTCTGCAGCCATAAGCGATGTGGAAAGCAAATTAGCCCACATAGACAGTGCTATGGCTTCATTGCCCAGCAGGCTTGTAGCGGTTCGTGGTCGTGGATACGCTGCCATGGGGCACCTTGAAAAAAGCATAGAGCTTTTAACAAAGAAGTGGATGGAAGCTTCCTCAACAATTAAACAAGCATTCTATAACAATGTCCAGCCCCTAACTGCCCAGATCCGCGTGCTCCAGTCTGACGCGAACCGTTTGAGGATAGAAATAAATCGTGGAAGCGCGGCATTCTGCTGGGGTTTGGCAAGCCGCCTTTCAGCGGAAGCTTCGACTTTGAGGGCGCGAGTTGCGGCTGAAACCGCGAGGATAAACGCCTCTCTTGGCGAGTTTCTCGGAAGCATAAACGCCATAGACAGAGACCTAAAAATTGCAGAGAAAACCATGGAGCTTTTCTCTTTCGCCTCTTTCCCGCTTAAACCCGAAGAAAGCCCGGTCCTGGCTGTTGAAGGAAAAATCATGACGAAAGACAAATGCGAAGGCACATTGTACTTCACGAATCAAAGGTTCATTTTTGAGGGTAAGCGTGAAGTGGTATTTGAAAAGAAGCTTTTCATAGCCACCAAAAAGAAGACAGAACGCACAGTGTTAATCGAACAGCCCATAGGCGCCCTAAAAGAAATCTCGAAGGGAAGGGTTGGGCTGATCGCTTGGACAGGCGTATACATACGCTTTAAACCCGGGGTCCAAATGGAGGAAACACCCTTCGACGTTAAGGACTGGGAAGCTGACGTGATAACCAGATTCTTCCAGTACATTATCGGAGGGGAAGCGGACAGAGACATAGCCGCAGTAAAGGGCATAACTCCAAAAGAGGCGCCTACAATACGAGTTGTCCGCTGCCCCCACTGTGGTGCCCCCTACACGAAGGAAATCTACAAGGGGCAAACGTCAGTTCAGTGCGAATACTGCGGAACATCGATAATAATTAGCTAGCGAGTCTTCTTTCTTCCAGTTCCTGTTTAAGCAGTAGAACTGTATCCGGCGGCACATCCCGGTAAACCACGACGTTTGGGCCTATCCAGCAGTTGTTTCCAACTTTTACGCCGGGCATGAAGAGGGCGTTTATTCCAGTTTTCACGTTGTCGCCTAAAATTGCGCCAAGTTTTGTTCTGCCGCTGTCCACAAGCTTGTCCTTAACCACCATTTTGACAGTCCCCGCGTCAAGACGGTAATTGGCAGTTATCGTTCCAGCGCCCAAGTTGCAGTTTTCACCAATAATGCTGTCGCCTACATAGGACAAGTGGCCTATGTGCACCCCGTCCATGATTATGCTGTTCTTTATTTCACAAGCGTTTCCAACACGCACTTTTCTGCCTATGCTTGTGCATGGCCGTATGTAACAGTTAGGCCCAATATCGCTGTGCTCGCCTATGTAGACCGGCCCCTCGATGTAGGCTCCAGCGCGGATGCGCGCGGTCTCCGCCACTGTAACCGGGCCAGTGATGTGGGCACCATTTTCCACATGCCCAAGTATTCTATGCTCCATTCGGCTCAGCATCCAGCGGTTAGCTTCGAGCAAATCCCATGGTCTGCCAATGTCGAACCAGTCGGCGCGGGGAATTTCAGCTGCTAAAACGGGTTTACCCTCTTCAATTAATAGTTGGATGGCGTCGGTGATTTCCCATTCACCTCTTGAAGAAGCCTTAATATTCCTCGTTTTCTCGAAAATCTCGGTGGAAAACACGTATAACCCGGCGTTAGCTATATCTGACGGTGCCTCTTTACGGGCCGGCTTTTCAACAATGCGCTTCACTAAACCGGTTTTTTCAAGCTCCACAATGCCATAATCCTCCGGCTTTTCCACCCGAACAACAGCCAACGTTGCAACAGTTTGCTTTGCACTGTGAAGGCTGATAACCCTCTTTAGGGCCTCCGACGTGAAAAGTAAATCACCATAAACAAGCACGAAATCGTCTTTCACGAATGGTTCAACAACACTCACAGCGTTTCCAGTTCCAAGGACACTCTGCTGCTCTACATACTCTATTTTCAGTCCAAATTTTTCGCCCGAACCAAAATAGTGGCGGATAATGTCAGCCATGTAATGAACAACGATTATTATGTGGTTTATTCCGCAAGCCTTAATGGTGTTTAAGCAATGTTCGAGAATTGGTTTTCCACAAATGTTGATCATGTGCTTTGGACGTGTAAAAGTTAATGGTCGAAGTCTAACCCCTTCGCCTGCAGCCAAAACAACGGCCTTCACTTTCAAAATCCTCCACAACTTTCGTCACAGCACTTGCGGCCTTCTCCATTATCTTTTCAGCAACTTTTAAAGATTCACCCTCCACAGTTAAGCGCACAAGAGGCTCGGTGCCTGAAGCCCTAACCAAAACCCACCCATCTTCAAGGGCTAAACGAACTCCATCAACCGTGGAAATATCTCTGTAATTTGGAAAACTAGCTTTTAGGCTGTCCGCTGCCTTTCTAACAACGGCATGCTTTACTTCATTTCTACAGCGAATGTTCCTCCTTAAAACTTGGAAAACTGGAACGTCGGCGACAAACTCTGAAAGTTTTTTGCTTTCACCCTCCAAGGCTTTTAACAAGAGCGCTGATGAAAGAATTCCGTCTGGACAATAGTGGTATCGCGGATGTATCCATGCACCACATGGTTCACCGCCAAAAACAGCCTCAAATTTTTTCACGGATTCAGCCACGTAAACATCCCCCACTCTGGTTCTAACGACTCTTCCACCCAAAGGCTCCACTATCCGCTCAACACACATAGAAGCCTCAACGTTCGTAACAACGACCCCCCTCCCAAAGCTTTTTACAGCGTAAGCTGCATACGCCGCTAGAACCTTATCAAAATCTACAAAGGCGCCATTCTCGTCTATGAAAGCGGCTCTGTCCCCGTCACCATCATAAGCCACTCCGATGTCGGCGCCTAAAGCTTTCACGGTTTCAGCCAGGCACTGAAGAGAATCCGCGTTAGGTTCCGGGTTTCTCGCTGGGAAGAATCCGTCGTGATTAGCGTTTATGGCTGTGACTTTGCATCCTAAGCCTTTAAAAATAGCTGGTGCTATTTGACTTGTCGCTCCGCATCCGGGATCAACTACAACGTGCCATTTCCTGTCAAGTCTAAAACTTTTCAAAACCATTTTGATGTACAGGCTCTCTTCGTTTATTGATGTGGCTTCTCCAATGTTTTGCCATTCTGCCAAACGAAAGTTTTCATGCATAACCAAACGCTCTATCTCATCTTGATATTCATCACCGTAAGCCATACCCGTTCCGTCAAAGAGCTTTATCCCATTGTATTCCGGTGGATTGTGTGAAGCTGTAATCATAACCCCAGCATCGGCGCCCAGAGCCCTTGTAAGGTAAGCCAAAACCGGGGTAGGCGTGACTCCTAGACAGAAAACTTTGGCGCCGCATGCCTGCAAGCCCGAAACTATGGCGTTTTCAAGCATCAAGCCGGAAGTTCTGGTGTCCCTTGCTACAAGAACCTGTCCAGCTTTTGTGAAGGTGCCAACGGCCATTCCCACTTCAGCAGCCAATATTGGGGTTAGCTCAGCACCAACCAAGCCTCTTACCCCGGAACTGCCAAACAACCTCATGTCTATTCCCAACGTTAGTTGATGGTTGTTTGCTAGATGTAATTGCATTTTAGCCCTTTTAAGTTGCACGTTATTTCTATATGAGGGGAGGCATAGCAGCTTGCGCGGAAGATTTATAAAGGTAATACTTTTATTTTAGAAAGTAATACGAGGCTTCGAAATGCATATACCTGATGGCTACCTGAGCCCCGAAGTTTCAATCTTAATGAGCGTTGTATCCATATTCCTCCTCGTTGTGTGTTGGAAAAAAGCCAAAGCAGCTTATCCAAAATCCTTCGCATCTTTGTTGGCTGTTTCAAGCGCCTTTGTCTTTGTTGCTCAAATGATCAACTTTCCGATAACCTATGGAACCAGTGGGCATCTGGTTGGCGGCACTTTTCTCGCCGTGGTTTTAGGTCCATACGCAGCGGTTTTAAGCATGACAATTGTCTTGTTAATACAGTCGTTGTTTTTTGCAGACGGCGGAATATCTGCCCTAGGCGCCAACATCTTTAACATGGCTATTATAGGCGGGTTAAGCTTCTTCATAGTAAAACTTGTTGTGGGCAACTCCATGCGAGGCAAACGCTTCGCCATAGGAGTTTTCGCGGCTTCTTGGCTTTCTGTTGTTCTCGGGGCGCTTGCGTGCGGTTTAGAAATAGGCGTATCTCCAATTTTTTCGCAGGCCGGCGGAATAGCTGTAACAGTTCCAGCTATGCTTTTCTGGCACACATTAATTGGGCTTGCCGAGGCGGCGATAACAACAACTTTCATAACTCAGCTACATAGGCTTCAACCAGCCATCTTAAACGGGTTAACCCTCTTCAAGAGGGATGCTGCTTGAAGGATTACATCAAAGCCCTAATATCAATATTAATTGGATTTGCGGTTCTACTGCCCTTTGCCTCAACATATCCAGACGGATTAGAAACGGTGGCTGAAGCGCTTGGCGTTGAAGAAAGTGAGTCATTATGGGGAGGTTTAATGCCAGACTACACGCTGCCAGCGGTTGAAAACCCCTACGTGTCAACATTGCTTGCAGGACTTTTCGGGACGTTTCTCGTTCTAGTTTTATCTTTCGCCCTTGGAAAGGCAATGTCCAAAAGCAGCTGACAAAAGGTAGAAAATGCAGCTATTCTCTGCTTGCAAGGATCACAATGTAGTCGGCTGTGTCCGCGCACATGTCTGCAGCATGTTCTATAAACTCTACAAGGTCGTCGAAGATAACTATGGAGCCGCTGTCCATCTCGTTTGCATACTTGATGAACAATGCCTTTGTTTCCAAGTATTCGTCATCTATCTTCTTCTCGATTTCTTCAACTTTTTTCGCTCCATTTATGGCTCCAGTGGAGTCAACCGCTATTTTTTCGATGCTCCCTCTTAAAGCGTGAGCGCATTCCACGAGAAAACCAGTTGTGCAGGCAGTTTTCTCCCACAACTCCTTCGGTATTTTTGCCTCTTCAAGCATTTTAATGCATCTTGCAGCGTCCTTCACGTGGTCTGCAAGCGTGTCCA
>Ga0105162_1001252_pt1 | contig 14942 bp, 14 predicted proteins | sample JNZ201metaG_FD_81532 | JGI IMG/M metagenome (GOLD analysis project Ga0105162, IMG submission 81532) | Hot spring microbial communities from Jinze hot spring, China to study Microbial Dark Matter (Phase II) - JNZ 20120812A | ecosystem: Environmental > Aquatic > Thermal springs > Hot (42-90C) >...
GTAAGATCTGCTCCATCATCTACCGTAACAGTAGGATTTTTAGACAGAACCTCTTCTATGTGCTGGTAGTATTCCTCGTTTGATTCTCCTTTTTTAGCATATACATCTATTCCTTGGGAGACCAAAAATGCGGCGACATCATCTTGTGTTGAGAGCGGATTAGAAGCGCACAAAAACACCTCCGCTCCCCCTGCCTTCAAGGTAAGGACAAGATTTGCGGTCTCTGTCGTGACATGAAGACAACAACCTACCCTTGCGCCCCTCAGAGGTTTTGTTCTCTCAAACTCCTCCCTTATGAGTTTTAAAACAGGCATGTTCCTTGAAGCCCACTCAACTCTCCTTTCCCCTTCATCTCTTAACTTCATGTCTTTTATATCTGGCATAATCTCAAAAATACCTCCATAACTATGTCTTAAAAACAAATAATTCAGGTTTTGCAAAATCAAAAGCAAATTTGCTAATTTTCACAATTTTTCAAGCTGAACAGGAAAAAAAGCAAGGTGAAAAAATCTCCTTCTGCCTCTCAAAATCTCAAAAGCTATATCTTTCGCAAAAATCAGGTCTAAATCATACGAAAAAGATGGAATGATGTTCCGGAAAAAAACATCGTATATACTTATTCTTGGATACTCCTCAACAGACAAATCTTTACCCTCTTTCAGTTCATCTAAGACCTCGGAAAACGATTTAATATCATCTACAAGTCCAAGTTCTTTTGCTTTCATTCCAGAAAAGACCGAGCCATCTGCTATTTTCCTCAAAGCCCCCACAGGTATCCCTCTTCCCTCGCTCACCTTCTTTATAAAGCTTTCGTGTTCATCTTTGACGATTTTTTCAAGAACCTTTTTTTCTTTTTCGCCGAGCTTTTTGTACGGAGAAAGAATTGAGCTCATCTCTCCTTCTTCCAGCACCTCTGTTTTTATTCCGATTTTCTGAAGGAGTTCAGATATAAATGGTTTTATCAGGAAAACACCTATTGAACCTATGGCTGAAAAGGGGGTTGCAAAAATCTTTTTCGCTGAGACCGCCGCTAAATAGCCACCAGACGCTCCGACAGAAGAAAAAGATACAAAAACCTTCTTTCTCTTGCCGATATAATCTATTTTCTCATTGAGTATGTGAGAACCTTCAGCATCTCCACCGCGGGAATCAATCCTTACAAGAACTGCGGAAACGCTTTTGCTCTCTGCTAACCTCGTAAGAAGAGATGAAAAATAAGAGGGATTTATGAAATTCGGATATGGATTATCTGCTATTACGCCGTTCATATTCACAACAGCTAATTTGCTTTTCGTCCCAGAAATAAATGGAGCCAAAAACCGTTTTTTCTGAAAATACTCAACCTCCGCATCGCTTCCGAACTCCCTCCTTATTATCTCCTCTTCTGAATCAGAAGTTATAACATCTATCACCTCTGATGTTATGAGCTCTTTTGCTCTCTTTATCCCAGAAAAAAATATATTCCCATCAAACTTTTTGGTCTCTGAAATCAGAGCTTGTTTTATCTCACCAAAAAACCTCTTCATATCCTTTTTTATGCTTTCTGGGACTTCACTCTTTGTGAGAAGTTCAGGAATTGACTTCATCTTACCGCTCTTTATCGCCTCAAGCTTAACTCCTATTTTAGAAAAAAACTCCCCAAAAGAGCTTAAAGATACAGAAAAACCATTGAGAAAAAATATTGAATCTTCACGAGTGAAAACTTTATCGCATATTTCAGACAAAAACACCTCTTCAATCCCACAAGATTGCAATTTGCATACGACTTTCACTCCTCTTTCTCTCAAAATCTTTATCACCCTTTTTATCTCCCATATTTCAGATAGAGTCAGATTTGATGGGAAAACATTCAGAAAGACACCCGAAGATGTTTTTCCTTTTTCAGCAAGAAAATTCAGAATATCGTAAAATGTCGGTTTTCTTGAAACAATCTCCTGAAAACCTCTCAATTTTGGAATATATCCCCCAACTTCAATAAAAATGACCTCTTTTTTTCTTTTCAGAAACATCAATTTTAAATTCGCAACAGCAGGGAACCAAAAGCAGAATTTCAGAAAGGTTTAAAAAAACTGAAAAAATCAAAAATCTTAAATCTTCATAAAAGATAAAAATTAAAAATGAATCTGAAACTCAATCTTGCACAGAGATTCTTTCTCGTTTTCCTGCCTTTCCTCATAGGAGATATATTTATTCCGATTTTGCTCTTATATCTTTTAGGTAAGGTTCCACCATCTCCTGAAACAAGAACTCTCAAAATAGCTATCGTATCAATCTTTGGCTTTTACTTTTTCGTAATCGTTGGATTATACATAGGAGCGTTATACTACGCAGTAAGACCTTTGAGGTTATTTATTTCTGCAATCCAAAAGATATTAGAAGGCAAAGCGAAAAATCTTGATGAAACAGAGTTTATTCCAAAATTTTTCGGGATAGGTTTTGAAGATGAGAACACGGAGCTCGCACGAAAAATAAACGAGCTTATAGATTTCCTCCAGAGTATAAAAACCAGTATCACAAAAGAAAGCAGTAAAATAGTTGAGTTATCAAGCAATATAGTTGCTATATCAGACCAAGTAGATAGCGGAGCAAAAAATATAAGAAACGAAATTGAAAGAACATCAATAAGCTTTGAAAACATAAAAATAGCGATAGATGAGATAACAAGAAGAATACAAGATGTTTTGAGAGAACTTGAAAAACTCACATCGTCTGCCGAGGCGGGAAAAGATAAGGTCTCACAGTCCCTTCAGAAATTCATAGATATAATGAACTTTATTGAAAAATTCTCCTACATATCAAAGAGCTTGAAGGAAGTGATAGATAAAGTCATAACATCTATCTCAGCAATAGAAGATATAACAGATCAGGTTGACCTTCTGGCTTTGAACGCTGCAATAGAAGCAGCAAGAGCAGGAGATGCGGGGAGGGGCTTTTCAGTAGTCGCAGATGAAGTGAGAAAATTAGCAGATAGAACAAGAAAATCTGCGGAGGAGATTAAAAAAAGCGTAGATGAAGCATACGCGGTGATAGAGCAAGCAATAGAAACAATGGATAATATTCAAAAAGAAGGGCAGACCTTAATAACTTTCTCAAACACCATATCAGAAGAGTTTGAAAATGTCACAAAAGGAGTCAGAGGAATTCAGCAGTATATATCTTCGGTCGCAACATCAGCAGAAGAACAGGAGGCAACAGTAAAAGAAATGGTGAGAATAATAGAGACATTATCGCGAGCCGTAGATGAATATGTGAAAGCAGCTGAACACCTTAACTTAATTTCAAAAAGCTTCTCAGAAATATCAGATAAAATCAGAAAAATCCTTACAGTATAGTAATCTATCATGAGAAAAAAGCTCCGCATAATCGGGGATTTCTCGCCTCTTTTGATTTTAATTTCAACCGCTCTTTTTCTTGCAAGATGCGAGATTTTAAAAAGCCCTTATATGCACAACAGAGTTGTTCATTTTCCAATAGCTTTCTCAATAGGTTCTTTGATATTTGAGCTGATAAGTTTTTTCAATCCATCTTTTCGGAGTTCTTCTCACATTATGATAGGGCTTTGTGCAATATCGTCTTTTGCGTCATATCTCACGGGGCAAAGCGCCTCACAAAATCTGCAGAAAAAAGAGGACTTCAAAAGTAAAAAAGAGACCCTTCAAACTCACGAAGCTTTGGGATTCACGCTCTTTATTATCAGCTCAATAACATTCATCACCAAATTTATTCAAAAACTCAAAACCCTTTCCTCATTACTTGTTTTTTTATGTGCAATAGTATCTGTTTTTTCAGGATACACAGGAGGAATACTTTCTCACAGATAGCAGGATTTTAAAAATCCTAAACTAAAAACACGCTTCAAAAAAATTTTTGAAGAAAATCAAAAATTTGAAATCTCAAACCAACATTATAAAAAAGTCAAAAACAAAAAGTAGAAAGCGTTAATTAAAACTAATCAATTAGTGATAGCGGAGGTAAAATAAAATGAAACAAGGTAAGAAAAAGGAGAGAAAAAGCAGTTCAGGATCAGAAGGAACCAAAGCATCAGAGCCGTCAAAAAAATTAAAATGCCTTGTCACAGGTGCATGTGGTTTTTCTGGCTCACATATGGTAGACCTACTGATTGAAAAAGGATACGAAGTAGTGGCAACAGATAGAGAAAACACACCGAGAAGATGGCTTAACCCCTATGCCAACTTCATACCTTCGGATCTGCTTGACAAAAGCTCTCTTGAAAAAGTTGTGAAAAACTGCGACATAATATTTCATCCAGCAGCAATATTCAGCTATTCAGCTCCTCTTGAAGACCTCATAAAAGTAAATGTCGTCGGAACAAAAAATCTTCTCGATGTTGCAGTAGCAAATGGGGTGAAAAGAATTGTTATCTGGTCAACGGCGGGAGTATATGATGTATCAAAACTCAAAGATGGTGCAATAGATGAAAATGGACCCATCGGTCCCTCAAATAACTATGAATACTCAAAACTCAAGCAAGAAGAATTAGCTATGGAATACCATATAGCAGGTAAGATAGAGGTAGTGATTTTAAGACCTGCTCCAATATATGGTCCGAGAAACTTATACGGATTTGCAAACATAGTTTTCTCTCTCGCTCAACTTCCAGCAGCGATTGTTCCTATAATAGATAATAAATCTGTATCCGTTCATGTAAAAGATGTGTGTGGCTCCGCTTTGTTCCTATCACAAAAAGAAGAAGCAAAAGGAGAAATCTTCAATGTAGTAGATGATTCAGATTACACTTATACAGATATAAATATACTGATAGCAAAGATGCTCGGAAAGCCAGCTGTGAAAATTCCTGTAAGAGCAAACCCAAAGAGAATATCAAAATTGCTCACTCTGGTTGCGAAAATCTCTTCTTTTTCTCAAAAAAATTTCCCGCTGATATTTGAATTACCTCTCATCTCAATTCTCAAATACCTTGAAGAAGATACTGCAAGATATACCGCATACTCATACAGATTTTCTAACAAAAAGCTGAAATCTTTCGGGTATAAATTGATTTACCCGGACCTCAAAGATGGACTCCCAGAAACTATCCAGTGGTACAGGGAATATGGATATATAAAGTGAATTTTCAACACATCTTCTGATAAAACAAAAAACCAAAAAGTATAAAAAATATAAGAAAAACAAAAATAAAAAATTAATGAGAAAGAGCTTGATAGTAATATCGGGTCCATCTGGTGCTGGGAAGACAACAATTATAAAAAGGATTCTTAGCGACCCGGAACTCAAAGACAAAATCATGTTCTCAGTATCTCACACAACACGAAAAAAGAGAAAGGGAGAAAAAGAAGGAGAGGACTACTTTTTTGTCTCGGAAAAAGAGTTCAGAGAGATGATTGAAAAAGGTGAGTTTTTAGAATGGGCAGAAGTCCACGGGAACCTATATGGAACACACAAAAATAACATTGAGAAAGCAGAAGAAGAGAACAAAATTCTGCTACTTGATATAGATGTTCAGGGAGCTGAGAAAATCAGGGAGAAGATGAAAGAAAAAGCAGTTTTTGTTTTCATAAGACCAAGCTCAATAGAAGAGCTGAAAAAGCGACTCATATCTCGGGGAGATACGCCGGAGAAAGAAATTGAAAAAAGAATAAAAGACGCACAAAAAGAGATAGAAGAGGAGAAAAAGTTTGATTTTGTAATCATAAACGATAACCTTGAACACGCAGTCAATAAACTCAAAGAAATAGCGAAAAAAGTCATAAGCGAAAACCAGAAATAAAAGATAGTAATAGAAAAAATGATAAAAGGTATAGGGATAGATATACTGCGAGTTGAGAGAGTAAAAGAAGTTTTTCAAAGGCACAGAGAAAGATTTCTTCAGAGAGTGTTTTCAGAAGAAGAGATGAGATACATCACAAAATCGTCTGCAAAATTCTTTGAGAGAATGACAAGCACGTTCTCGGCAAAAGAAGCGGTCTTCAAAACCCTATCTATGAAAAGACCCATAATATTCAAAGAGATAGAAATTCTGAGAAAACCATATCCAATCGTAAAACTTCACGGCTTCACAAAACAGCACGCAGAAAAAAATGAAATAAATCAGGTCTTGCTTTCAATAACTCACGACGGAAATTTATGCATAGCAATAGCGATTGCAATATAAAATTGAAAAAACCTCAAAAAATTCAGAAAAATCTTATGCATATATCAAAAATAAAGTTTATCATATCTTGCTCTTTTTGGAACCATATCGTCCCTTCTCTTGAAAACACCTTCACCTGATACCTCGAGTATCTAAAATTTCTCCTTATCATAAGTTTCACCATATCATCAAAAGTTATTTTTCCGGTTATATAAAGGTATGGCTCATAGTATGCGATTGATTTCAAAAGCGGAGTTGTTTCCCCGAACATCTCTCTTAACCTTCTTGTCTCCTCTATCAATCCCATATTTATCTGTTTCATCACTCTTTTTTTTATTCTCTCCAAAATATCCTCTTTTGACCTGTAAATTCCGAATTTCAGGAGCGGGAATATATCTTTGAATCCGATTTCAGAAATTGATCTGCCCGTTTTTATTTTCACCTCTATCGCCCTTATCACCCTGTAAGTATCGTTCGGATTTATTTTTTTTGCAGACAAAGGGTCTATACTTTTGAGGAACTCAAAGAGTTTTTCTTTGCCCTCTTGTGCGAGTTTTTTTTCAAGCTCCTCTCTCAAAGTGCTATTTTCTCCTTCGTCAAAAAAACCAAGTTCAAGAGCCCTTATGTAAAGCCATGTTCCCCCTACAACTATTGGGATTTTCCCTTCACTTCTCATACGCGATATTATCTCTCTTCCGAGCTCTTCAAATTTTTTTGCCGAAAACCTCTCATAAGGTTCTATAACGTTTATAAAGTGCCACCTGAACTCTTCAAGGTAATCGATTGGCTTCGCAGTTCCTATATCAAAGTATTTATAAACTTTCCTTGAGTCAGCAGATATGAGTTCAACTTCCCTCCCTTTTTCTCTGATTTTTCTCGCTAATTTTACAGCTATCTCGGTTTTGCCCGACGCTGTGCTACCAACTATTGCTATCGCTTTGAACGGAAACTCGCTCGGCTTCTCCATCTCGGTCACCCATAAACTTTACTATATAAAATACGTTTTCTCTCAAAACAACAAAAAAACAATTTCACAAAAGATAAAAAAACACTCAAAATAATTACATTCAAAAAAAATGAAAGCGGTCTTCTTCCATAGATTCGGAGTATCAAATTTAGAAATAGGAGAATTTCCAACACCATCATACTATGACAAGAACGAATTTTTTCTTATAAAGGTTATGAAAGCAACACTTAACCCGATAGATTTTTTCACGGTTGAAGGCAGAAGAAAGGTATCACCTTTACCACACATACCCGGAGTTGAGATATACGGTGAAATTGCCGAGGGAAGCGAAAAAGGCAAAAAGGTAATAGTTTATCCACGAATATTCTGCGGGAACTGCTACCTTTGCGTCTCGGGAAAAGAGATGATATGCACTGGGGAGCTTTTCGGAGTATCATCAAACGGTGGATTTGCTGAATACACACTTGCGCCAAAGAAAAACACATTTTTTGTCGATGATATAGATGAAGATTTAGCGTCTTCTCTAACAGTCGGAGCGCTTACAGCATACCACTCCCTTTCATACACTCAACCTGGAGAAAAGGTCGCGGTCCTCGGAGCCACCGGAAACACGGGAATTTTCTCAATCCAGCTCGCAAAGCTCAAAGGGTGCGAGGTATACGCTATAACCAGAAAAAAATCAAAATGGCTCAAAGATTTCGGCGCAGATGAAATACTAACACCAGAAAACTCTCTCGAAAAATTCAAAGGATATTTTGATACAGTAATAGACCCTCTTGGCTCTCAGACATTCAATATATCTTTCCAACTTGTCTCAAAAGGCGGAAAAATAATAACTTTTGGAGTACTCACAGGTCAATCAGTAGAACTCAACATACTTGAACTCTACTCAAAACACATATCTTTTATAGGGATTACAGGCGGGACAAGAAAAGAGCTCTTTGAACTAATAGAGATAGCAAAAAGGAAGCAGATAAAGGTAAAACTGTGGAAAGAATACCCGCTTGAAAAAATAAAAGAGGCGTTCTCAGAACTCTTTTCAAGGGAAAGAGAAGGTAAAATATCTATAAAAATACAATGAAAATCACAAGAGAATAACTGAAAAAAGTGGATTCAAAAGATAAAATAAGTTTTGGAATTTTTTGTCTTCTCTGACTATATTTATAAGATGGAACAAGAGAAGAAAATCACAAAAGATTTCGTAATCTCGTCTTTGAAAAAAAAGAAAATGAAAATCACATCTCAAAGGAAAGCAATAATAGAGACGTTTTTAGAACTCGGAGGGCATGTGAGCGTAGAAGACATATTTTACGAACTCAGAAAAAGAAAAAAGAACATAGGTCTTGCTACAATTTACAGAACATTATCTATGCTCAAAGAAGCTGGCTTGGTATCTGAAAGAGATTTCAGAGATGGGAGGACAAGGTTTGAAATCGTCTCTGAACACCATGACCATATAATATGTCAAAAATGCGGAAAAGTTGTTGAGTTCAGAGACGAGACCATAGAAAAACTTCAAGAAGAAATTTCAAAAAGATTAGGTTTTGTTCTGATAAGCCACAGGCACGAACTTATGGGAATATGCGAGGATTGCCGAAAATCCATGTGAAAAACGCTATCTCGCTCTATATTCAGCTCATCTTTTCTCTTGCTTTTATTCTTGACGACACAAAAAGTGAAAAAGCCATAACCGATACCTGAGGCGGAACCCCACAAGAAGAAGGAAATACACTTGCATCACAAATCCACAAATTCTCTACTCCTTTTAACCTTCCTTCTTCATCAATGAAGTTCTGCCAGCTCAAACTCGCCTGTGGATGAACAGATACAATGGGAATATCATAATAAGATGTATCAGCCAAAAACTTCTCAACTTCACTCACGCTCTTTGCTCTCTTTACAGAAAATATGTGTGGCAAAATCACCTCTTTAGCGCCCGCTGAAAACATTATCTCCGCACCCTTCAAAATCCCTCGCTTTATATCCTCAAATCCAACCGAATCTAATTTGTAGTCAAAAAATTTCTCACCTACCCTTCCAGATGACCTATCATGAACTAAAACAGATATGCAAGCTAAATTCCTGTACTTTCTCATAATCTCGCTGTGAGATCTTCCTATTCCGCCAATAGCAAGCGAAATTGTAGATGGATGCATAAAGTAAGGCATAATAATAAATCCCCTGTCTGATAGCAGAAACTCATCAGATATAAGAGATATAGGTATTCCAACCCACCCGTCAATATTTTCATCAAATAATCCAATAACATAAGTTGAAGGATGAAGACAAAGCCCTTTCACATATGATCCAAACGACCTTTTCACTATCACGGGAGAAGTCAATGCAGACGCAGAAAGAACAAAGTACTTTGCTTTCACTCTCTTTATCTCTCCTTTCCATCTCACAACCGCGCTCTTTACTCTCTTTCCATCATGCTCAAAGTAGAGGACTTCTGACTCTGGGAATATTTTCGCTCCGAACTTCTGAGCTCTGGGAAGAATGTTGAGGAGAGCAGAAAACTTTTTATTCCAGTAGCATCCGAGTTCGCAAAAACCGACTTTCAAACAACCTTTTCTACCGTGATAAGGCAGAAAAAATTTTACGCCAAGCTTTTCCATCCCTCTTTTTATAAAAAGAGCGTTTGAGTTCAGGTCCTGCTCACCGATTTTTTCAGCAGAGCAAATTGAAAAGACCATATCAGAAAGCGATTCAAAATCACCGTATTTTATCGGGAGTCCAAGATGATTCCAGAACTCAAAGACATTTTTCGGAATCTTGACAAAAAGAGCGGTATTATGAACCGTTGAACCTCCAACGCATTTGCCAGACAAAGCGATAACAGAAAAATCTGAACTGAAACTTATCCTGTAAAGTTTCGGTATCATCTCATCTTCTCTTTCTGAAAAATCTTCCGGGGGGATAAATTTTCCTTTCTCAAGTATGCAGACGGAGAATTTTTCAGATAGTGTAAGAGCAGATATTGCGCCACCAGCTCCTGAACCTATTATACAAACATCAAAAGAAAGTTTATCTGACGAACTAAAAGAACTCATAGAAATCTCCGGATCACTGCTCCTTTGAGAAGAAGGTATTTTCCCTCTGGCAGGACCCGAATAACCTATTTTCACAAAAGCTCTGTCTGTGGAGTAATACGAAAAAACAACAAACTTTGAGAAGATGAATAAAACCTTGTGGAATTTTTTGAAGAACTTTTTCTGTGAATAGAAGAATTTTTTTGGCAGGAGAGAAAGGAAATGGAAAAGTTTTTCTATCGGAACACTTGTGAATTCGCTCCTTATTTTTTCTATTGTTTGGAGTGTTTTTCTTGCGTCGCTATCTGTGAGTTCATCTCCTATAATTTCTGAAAAAAATCTTTTTAATTTTTCTTCTTTTTGTTTTTCAGTTTCTTTTATTCTCTCAAAAGAAGCATTAGGTAAGGAGAACAAGAGGGCAAGTTTTTTGAAAAAATTCCTCTTTTTCAAGTTTATTCTGTATTGCGAACTCACATTTTAAAAAGTTTATCAGGCAGAAACAAACTTTGGAAACAGAAACTAATTTTTATTTTTTGACATGAAGTTCAAAATCAAGTGAGAAGAGATAAATTGTATAATTTTATTTATGGGGCGAAAGGCACAGAGTATAAAAATACTGAACAAAGATATAAGGAAACTCGTTGAGGAAAACCTTCATCTTGTAGAAGCGGTTGTGAGAAGGATCGCTCCTAATCTTCCGCCAAGCGTCGCAAGAGAAGAGATAGTTTCAGAAGGAATAATGGGGCTTATAGAAGCAGCACAGAAATTTGATAAAAAGAGGGGAATAAAATTTGAAAAATGGGCTGAAATAAGAATACGCGGAGCGATAATAGATTACCTGAGAAAAAACGACATAATCTCACGTCCATCACGAATTCTCATGAAGCAAATAGCAAGTACCGTCAGAGATCTTGAAAATAAACTCGGAAGAGAACCCACAGATGAAGAAATAGCAAAAGAACTCGGAATAACCCTTGAAGAGTATCACATAGAGCTTGAAAAAATAAGTTATCTTGCTTCGTTATCTTTAGATGAGGTTATTTTTGACCCGACATCAAGTGAGGGCAAGAGGTTATACGAGATGATAAGCGACGAGACACTTAAAGACCCTTTCAAGTACGCGGAGATTTCAGACCTCCGACAGATAATAGAATCAGCACTTGAAAAACTTGACGAGAAAGAAAAAGAAGTCATAAAAATGTATTATCTTGACGGATTTCATATGAAGGAGATTTCAAAAAAACTTAGAGTCAGCGAGTCAAGAATTTCTCAGATCCACTCAAAAGCTCTTCTCAAACTCAGGTCTTACCTTGAAGAGAAGATATCACAGAGCGTAAGGTAGTTTGAATATGCCTCGTGGAACAACACACGAACTCTGGGCAAACCTGCTCGCACTACCACTATCTTACCTATACTACAAATTTTCTCACAGGTTAGCAGATACATCAATATTTTTCTTCTCGTTTATCTTCGCAACATTTATGCTGTCGCCAGACCTTGACACAAAATCAAAAAGCTACACAAGATGGGGAATCATGAGGTTTTTGTGGATACCGTACAGAAAATTTATGAGTCACAGAGATTTTTTATCTCATTTCCCTGTCATAAGCTCTGCTATAAGAGGTATTTACCTGATTCTATCTCTGATTATACTCTTTTCGGTTATATCATACATTATACTTTTGATTTTGTCTTTTGGAAGCAGTGAATACAAAAAGGGATTTCTTGATGTTCTTAAAGCCACATTAATAATGACATCAAAAACGCTTTCATCTATCAGGAAAGAGTATATATTGGCTATGTTTTTGGGCTTGGTATGCGGTGATACAATACACTATCTTCTTGACATGTTTTCAAGCAAAATAAAATCATCAACAAGGTAAAATAAAAAATTTGTTAAAAATTCAGATAACTATCGGTTCTTTGAACTCACCATATACTTTTTTAAGTGCTTTTGTCGTTTCTCCTATTGTTGCTCCGTTTTCAAGTGCTTCTATAAGGTAGGGTATTACGTTCTCTCCTTTTTCCGCAGCAAAAGATATGTTGTCAAGAAATTTTTGAATCTTTCTCATATCTCTTGATTTTTTGAACTCATGAAGTTTTTTTGCCTTCTCATTTGCTTCACGAGGTCTGAAAATCTCAAACTTCTGAGAGCTCTCACCATCATCTCTGAACATATTTACTCCTATTATCTTCTTTTTACCTTGCTCAATAAGCATCTGTTGCTTATAAGCTTCATGGAGGATTACAGATTGAATAAAACCATCTTTTATAGCTTTGACCATACCGCCGTAATCTTCTACTCTCTTCATCTCTATTTTTATTTTCTCCTCCATTTGATCTGTGAGTTTTTCAATAAAGAAGGAGCCACCAAGAGGGTCAGAAACCTCGGGTATATCTGTTTCAAAAGCAAGGATCTGCTGAATTCTGAGGGCGATTTTTGCTGAGTGTTCGGTTGGGATTGAATATGCTTCATCGTAAGCCTCTGTGAAGATAGATTGACCTCCTCCGAGAACCGTAGCAAGTGCGCCAAGAGTCACCCTTGCGATGTTAAGTAGTGGTTCTGCTCTTGTCAAAGATGCTCCACCGCAGGCGACAGCGAATTTCATAGCCATGTTCTTTTCATCTTTCACTCCAAAGTCCTTTGCTATGTGAGCCCAAATACGCCTTGCAGCTCTGTACTTTGCCACCTCTTCAAAGAGATTGTGATATGTGCAGAAAAAGAATGTGACCCTTCTCATAAATGAATCAGGGTCAAGTCCTCTTTCAATTACATTATTTACGTACACTTTTGCATTTTCAAAAGCGAAGGCAACCTCCTGATAAGCAGTTGCTCCCGCCTCTCTGATATGATAACCACAAACCGAAATAGGATTGAACCTCGGAACATACTTTGCACAGAACTCTATGACATCACACGCAAGCTTCACAGATGGCTCAACAGGATAAATCCAAGTGCCACGAGCTATAATCTCCTTCAAAATATCGTTCTGTAATGTACCTATAAGCTTCTCAAAGGGCACTCCCCTCTTTTTAGCCACTATGAGGTAAAGAGCCATAATCTGCGGAGCTGTACCGTTTATCGTAAATGAAACAGAAATCTTATCTATTGGTATCCCATCAAAAAGCAAAAGCATATCTTCCACGGTATCTATTGCTACTCCTACCTTCCCAACCTCTGGCAGAGCAATCTCTTCATCTGAATCATATCCCATCTGTGTTGGTAGATCGAATGCGACAGAAAGCCCCGTGTTCCCCTGTGAGAGGAGAAATTTAAAACGCTGGTTTGTCTCTTCTGCAGTTCCAAAACCCGCATACTGACGCATCGTCCATAACTTATCTCTGTACATAGTCCTATAAGGACCACGAGTGAAAGGAAAACTTCCCGGATCCCCTAACTTTTCTTCATAGTATTTTTTTATGTCTCCAAGGTCATCTGGAGAATAAAAAACTTTGTATTCGTACTCGAGGTATTTTTCTTGCTCTGAGTGGTTCCCCTTTTTCTGCTCTACACCGACTTTCGTTTCATTTTCTTTTATATCTGAGTTTTTCATCATACCTTAAAAATTACTTCTTTTCTCTGATTTTTCTTCTTTTTTTTGATTTTTTCAGAACGAGATACTTTGTTCAAAAATTTCATCAGATACGCCTCCTCACCCTTATTCAATAAAGCTCACGTTATATTTTCTCACATTTTTTTGATGGGGGTTCTTTTAAAAGCGATCTGAGTTAATCGGGAGGTTACGGAGTCGGTTCTCTACTTATTTTCATTTCTCCGTCTTCAAGCCAGACGAAATGGTTATATTTTTCTTCTGGCGTGTTGAGGTAATCAACCCATGCTTGAGCTCCTATGCCGTTTTTTCTTTCAATTGTGCAAAGAGTTATTACTTCTGCGCAAATGAGCATGAATTTGAGGAATCGTTTGAGAAACTCATAGATATAATGAAGTGAATTTTTTATTTGGTTTTCAGATACTCTTTTGTTTTCTTGATGAACTCATCAGGATCGCTTGCGGAGAGAATAAATGACTTTATTTTCTTGAGCTTTTTCAAATCCTCTGCTCTGTCTAATAATTTTTTCAATTCTTTTTTCATACTTTTGATTTTTGATTCGCCGTTTCCGAATTTTGTGTCAAAATCAAGCAGAATTGCTTCTTTTAAACCCTCTTTAATCCCTTCCATTTTACCTTCTCTTTTACCTTTTGAAAAACCTATTTTATACGAAGTTAGCTTCTCAATAGGTATTTGGATTTTAGGTATCATGGGTTTTCTCAATTTTATTTTAAGCATCTCTGCATAGAGTGCTAAATTTTTTAAAAGTTCGTCATACTCTCTTTGACCAGATGAAAGTTCCTTCAATCTCCTTTTTATGAGTTCTATATCTCTTTCTCTTTTTGCTGAAATTAATCCAAGAATAACAAAAAGAGGGTTTTCGCTTTTGATAAAGGTATTAAGACCTAATCTTTTCATATCAATTACCACAAATCTGTGAGTTGTAGTGTAATCTTTATATGTTGATGGAGGGGGCTTCCCCTTGCCGAACCAGAGGACTGCTTGAAACGTCTCTATATCGTATTGATTTTTGATGGCAACTTTGTAAAGAAGCATTCTCTGAGCTATCTTCTTATCACTTTGAGCTTGAAATTCAATATGGAGTATAAACCTTTTGTTTTTGAAGAAAATAAGAAAAAGTAAGTCGGGTCTCAACTGTTTTATGAATTGAATCTCTTCGGGCAATCTTTTGATTTTTGTAGGATTTGCGTTCAGTATAAGTTTGACAAAGTCGCTTGCAGTTGAAAGAAAAATCTGCTTTAAAAAAGGGTCTAATCTTA
>Ga0105162_1001253_pt1 | contig 14938 bp, 14 predicted proteins | sample JNZ201metaG_FD_81532 | JGI IMG/M metagenome (GOLD analysis project Ga0105162, IMG submission 81532) | Hot spring microbial communities from Jinze hot spring, China to study Microbial Dark Matter (Phase II) - JNZ 20120812A | ecosystem: Environmental > Aquatic > Thermal springs > Hot (42-90C) >...
AAACGTTATCCCGGTAGGGCGAAAACCGTTCACTTAAAAGAGTACTCTCCGAGAAATGAGAAGGCATTGCTGGGCGAAGGCGAAATGAAGTGGAAAGAATTCATAGAGCTTTGCAGAGAAATAGGTGGAACAGAATGGTATATAATTGAGCAGGAAACATACGCCTATCCCCTATTGGAATGCGTGAGAAGATGCATAAATAATTTGAAAGCAATATTAGGTTTTAGGTAAATGACCCGTAAGGCATCACTAACATTACTAAAATTATCATGAAAAGCTATTAAATGATTAGAAAACTGGCGCCCTGGCCGGACACCTATCTACCTTTCGGGTCCCAAATCCCCCTACACTTTTCAAAATCTCGTCATTAATATTTTCTGTGTAGGGGATTTGAGCCGTCATGTTGATCACATGTTTTGTGAGCATGCTTTTTCTTTATAAGCTTTTTGTTTTTTGTTTGAAGGGTTTTTCTGAGGGTTTGTATTGGCTTGTCTACTGGGTATTCTACGTTTATTTTCTGGTTTTGGGTGATCATTCCTTCCCTCGCCAACGCCTTTACGTATTCTCTTAGCGCTTCTTCCCCCTCCTGCTCGCATAGGATCCTGTATGATGAAAGGGCGTCTTCAACCGTGATGTAGGCCCTGTTTTTCAGGGTTTCTAGGATGGCTAGGAGGAGGATCTGCGTGTGGATGTTTCAGTATAGGCGGATAATCGCTCGATTTGGGCATAACAGTGAGATTGCGCCCCGCCTCCTGAACCACTTAGCTAGCCTGCTGCGCGCCTCATAGTCCTCCCATTATAATAGGCTTTGACTTGGAGAATGCTAGTGGGCGGGATGTTGAGCGCATAGTTGCTTGGATTAACAGGCAGCCTTACAGGGAGTGGACTAAGTATGAAATGAGTGTTTTCTAAAAAATCTGGAGATTAAGAGTGAAACTAGAATACGAATTGCTGCTCTAATGCTCTTCGCTGATATAAGACACCAGTAATTAAAACACCCCAATTCACTTAAAATCTTATGATTCATTAAAGGTAACCCTAACAGCGCCAATAAATGGAAATTTCAAATCCCAAGAAAATGTTAGGCGCTAGGCAATTCTTCTCCTTCCATATTTTGTTGTATCGTAGAAGGGCATTTTAGCTATCTCGGCTTGGGTTTCCTTTTCTCGAATTAAAACTTTAACTTTAGTCCCAGGTTTTGAAATTTCCGGAGGCAAGTACCCCATCCCTATACCGCACTTAAGTATTGGCGAAAAAGTCCCGCTGGTCACCTTTCCAACGATCTCTCCATTAAAAAGTATTTTGTACCCTGATCTAATGATACCGCTTTCTAGGAGCCGGATGCCGACTCTTACACGTTTAACCCCCTTAGCCTTCTGCTCTAAAAGAGCCTTCTTTCCGATAAAGTATTGTTTTTCAAGGTCAACAGCAAAATCCAGTTTAGCTTCAAGCGGGGTTATTGTCTCATCAATATCATTCCCGTAGAGACAGAAGCCAGCCTCGATTCTAAGGGTGTCGCGGGCGCCCAAACCGCATGGCTTTATGCCAAACTCTCTTCCAGCTTCAAGTATCGCCTCCCACACTTTATAGGCTTTTGCTTTTCCAGCGCAATTCAACGGCGTATCCCATAAAATTATCTCGAAACCGTCCTCCCCAGTATAACCAGTTCTACTAACAAAGATGCGTAATTCATGTTCTTCTATCCATTTGCCACAATTATAGTCTAAGTCGCCTAGATTTGATCCGAAAGCAACCTGTAGGACGGTTTGAGATTTTGGACCTTGTATGGCAAACATCGCTGTATTATCGGATACATCTTTGATTTCAACTGAGAAGCCTTGAGTAAAATTCATAATCCATTCATAATCCTTTCTTCTATTTACTGCATTACATATAAGTAAGAATTTGCTTTCCTCAAGGCGAAAAATGAAAACGTCGTCAACTATCCCGCCATTTTCGTTACATATCATTGAAACATGCCCTTGATAAATATTCATCGATGCAATATTTTTTGTAAGAATGTTATTAAGAAATGCTTCAGAATCTCTTCCACTTATTAAGTAGCGGCCCATGTGAGTTACATCAAATATTCCAACAGAGTTTCTAACAGCTAAGTGTTCCTGAATTATTCCTTCATACCATAGGGGCATTTCAAAGCCAGCAAACTCCATCATCCTAGCATTTTTCTTATGAAAGTCATAGAGATGAGTCTTCATCAAACTCATATCCTCAAACCCCTTAACATCTACTTTAATCTTTAAAAATTGAAGAATAAAACATATTTATGTATTAAGTCATTGTTTCCAGTTTACTTTATAGGCACTAAGTATTCTTCACCATAGTCGATTATAACCTTTATATAGCCCCTTAATCTATTATCTAGTTCCGGGTCTCCGGTATCGACTCTAAGACACTTTAACCCCTTTATTTTTTGTTTTGTCGCTAAAACAATTATGTTCTTTAAGCCCACCTCCCTGATAACTCTGGAGCTTATCTGCTGGTTTCCTCTACCAAATATGAAGCCCTGCCCACCAATAGGTGTAACGACTATCTTTGCCTTTCTCCCCCTTACACTTTCAAGAATTTCAATTTCATTTACATCGCGCTTTATCACTTTCCTGTTAAGGAGAAGGTCAACACCTAAAAGAGTCTTCTCCTCGTTTAACAACGCCGTTATAGCTCTAATAGTTGTCCCCGGACCGAGAATGTATAATGTATCAGGCTCCATGATTTCCTCAGTAAAGTAAACCGCGATCGCAGCTTGATTATACAGCTCATCTTCAGTTAATATGCTAGCTTCCTTAACGCTTTGAATCATTTCTGGCTCATAGGGGACCAGCATATAGCCATAGAGCTTAGCTGAGAGTCTTCCTTCCCTAAAAGAGTCTTCATCGACATCCATTACCTCTGCTTCCCTTAATGGTAGTCCCTCATATAGAAATCTAAAGACAACTTTCGCAGCATTTTCGGGGTTAACTGCGAAAACAGCGCTATGCATTTTAACACCACTCGGGATGCCCAGCACTGGTAAACGCATCCCAACAGCATCCATGATGTCTCTTGCTGTTCCATCACCACCGCAAAAGACTAGTAGCTTAATGCCTCTCTTAAGCATTTCTTTCGCTATCTCTCTCGTGTCCTCGGCCGTTGTCTTCTCTTTCCTTTCACCTACAACATTATACTTAAAACCTACGCTTTGAATCTCGAACTCTCCCATCCAACCAGCTCCAACTAAAAAGGCGATGTCTCCATTAATATGCTTCAAATGCGAGAGGAAAATTTCAGCCCTTTGCGGAGCCACAGGCTTAGCTCCAAGACTTAATGCCTTCTTTAATACGTCTTCACCATCTGTTCCCTTTAGACCAACTGATCCACCCATACCAGCTATCGGATTAACGATTAACCCAACAGTTTCCACACGTCTAATGAGCACCCCTATCCGCTTTTTACTGCAATCGACTTAGAAAAGGCTTCATATAACCTTTGCTCTATCTTCTGCCCATGTATTTTCCCTCAACGGCCATCTAACATACCATAGAAGATAAGTCAAATACAGCCGTGAATGTAATTAGCGTCTCCGTCTCAAAAGAATATTTATCGCAATTATTAGCGCTGACTCAAAAGCCTCCCTAAAATTATCAAATATTGCTTGAGCATAGGTTTCACTAAATCTGTAATTTAAAATTATAGTGTTGTATTTTTAGTAGTAAGTATAATGCTACATGGGCAGCACGGGAGTGGTTTTGCTCCTAGGAATAGTCGGCGGAATACTTGCAATCTTGTGGAAGGAATCAAATAGCTCATTCAATTACGCAAGCAAGAAGCAAACTCTCATCTATTTATTTATGCATTATCCTGTTGTGAAAACCGGCTTGTCGCCAACAAAAACCACTAACTACTATCTCGGGGGAAATTATTCTGAATGAAACATTCTAGCCTTCAAGTCTTAAAATCCCCATATGTCCTTTAATTTCACCTTTTGAACAAAACTTAAGCCTAAAAGCTATGCTCATAAACATGAGAATGACTAATAACGGGATTAAAAGTGAAGAGATATGGTTGTGGTTGATGATTTAAAGGCTTTTGAAGGAGAAGAGTTTGGAAAAACCGCTGTAAACATTTATTCTATAAATTTTCTAAAAAATTTTTATAGAGAAAGTTTAAATGATTTTTCGATGATTATTTTAGTATATTATAACGAATCTTGCCGAGAAAACTATAATCATTCAAAAGATGCTAAAGGAGGGTTAAAATGTTTGAACGGTATATTCCGAATGATAACCTTGAGATCAAGAAAGAAATGATGAGCGAGATAGGCATAAATGACATTGAAGAGCTCTTCTCAGATATACCCAAAGAGCTCAGATTAGAGGCTCCTTTAGATATACCGGGGCCGCTCTCTGAAAATGAAGTTATTCATGAAACAGAGAGAATTCTAAGCAAAAATATGTCATTCAAAGATATTATCTGCTTTCTAGGAGCTGGAGTTTGGCCTCATTTTGTTCCATCCGTTGTTGATGTTGTAGCGTCGAGAGAAGAGTTTTTGACAAGTTATACGCCGTATCAGCCTGAGATAAGTCAAGGTATGCTTCAAGCCCTCTTCGAATATCAGAGTATGATGTGTGAACTCTTAGAAATGGATGTTACCAACTGTTCAATGTATGATTGGGCTACTGCCCTAGGAGAGGCTGCGAGGATGGTTGTACGCGTAACTCAGAGGAAAGCGTTTTTAGTCCCGCAATTTATAGGTCCAGAAAGATTAGAAGTTCTAAAGAATTATGCTGAACCTTCTGGAATTAAAGTCCTGAAGTTTAAACAGAGAATGTATGATGGGCAAGTAGACATAGAAGATTTAAAAGAGAAGGTGTCTTCGGAGACAGCAGGTGTCTATATTGAGAATCCATCCTATCTTGGATTTCTGATCGAGAAACCTGAGGAGATAGCTGAGATAGCGCATGACTTTGGGAGTCTATTTGTCGTCGGCGTCGACCCAACATCGCTCGGAATAATAAAACCGCCCGGAGAATATGGGGCTGACATCGTTGTAGGCGAAGGGCAACCCCTCGGAAACTATATGAATGGGGGCGGCTCCCTCCTAGGAATCTTTGCTTGTAAAGACGACGATCAGCTTATTAGGCAAATGCCCGGCAGAATAGTTGGGATGACCACTACTGTTAGCGGAGAGAATAGGGCCTTCTGTTTGACTTTGCAGACACGTGAACAGCACATACGTAGACATAAAGCGACGTCAAACATATGTACTAATGAAGCATTATGCGCTTTAAGGGCGGCAGTATATATGAGTCTTCTTGGACCTAAAGGTTTCAGGAAATTGGGTGAACTTATACTTTCTAAAACTGTTTACACAATAAATAAGCTTTCTAAGGTTGACGGATTAAGGGTGCCCTTGTTTAAGGCTTGCCATTTTAAGGAGTTCACGGTAAACTTTGATGGGCTTTCAATTGATGTTGAGGATGTAAACAGAAGGCTTTTAAAAAAGGGGATAATTGGAGGAAAAGCTTTGAAAAAAGACTTTCCGGAGCTCGGTGAAACATCCCTTTACTGCGTTACTGAGATGCATAAGAAGCAGGATATTGACTTTCTTTATAATTGCCTATTTGATTTGGTGGGAAGATAGATGAGGGAATTTAGGCAAGCCGTGTGGCCGGAGCCAACTATATTTGAGATTGGGGGCAGGGGTAGAAGAGGCTATAGTCTTCCAAAACTCATAGAAGAAGAGGAGGTTGAGGTTCAATCGTATATACCAAAAAGCCTAAGAAGAGATAGGGATCCTAATTTGCCTGAGGTTTCCGAAGTTGAGGTTGTTAGGCACTTTGTTAGGCTCTCGCAGATGAATTTTGGTGTCGATAACGGCTTCTATCCTTTAGGTAGCTGCACTATGAAGTATAACCCCAAAATGAATGAAATTTTAGCATCTTCAGACAAAGTTCGGTGGATGCATCCATATCAACCTGAAGAAACCATGCAGGGCATGCTTGAGATCATCTACAAAGTTGCTGAATGGTTATCTGAAATTACTGGAATGGATAAATTCTCCATGCAACCTGCCGCTGGAGCTCATGGAGAATTTGCTGGCGCACTTATAATTAGAGCCTACCATAAACTTAACGGAGAATTAGATTATAGAAGATATATTATCGTTCCGGATTCCGCGCATGGAACTAACCCCGCAAGCGCCGCTATGGCCGGGTTCAACGTCATCATCTCTCCGACAGATGAGGAAGGTTGCATCGATGTAGAGGCTTTAAAAAGCATAGTCTCGAAGAGAATTGCTGGGCTAATGATAACAAACCCAAATACTCTTGGAATATTCGAGAAGAGAATAAAAGAAGTTGCGGATATGATTCATGAATGCGGTGGCCTACTCTATTATGATGGAGCCAATTTGAACGCTATTCTGGGTAAAACTAGGCCCGGAGACATGGGGTTTGACATTGTACATTTAAACTTACATAAAACTTTCTCGACACCTCATGGAGGAGGAGGACCTGGCGCAGGGCCAATCGGTGTAAAGAGCTATTTAAAGGATTTTCTTCCGGTTCCTCTTGTGGAGTATGATGGGGAAAAATACTATTTAGAGTATAATTTACCGCATTCTATTGGAAAGGTTAAAGGCTTTCACTTCGCATTCGATGTAGCTATTCGCGCCTTCGCATATATTTTATCGATGGGTGCCGAGGGGCTTGAGAGAGCTGCAGAAATATCCGTCTTAAACGCGAATTACCTAGCAAGTAAAATAGTGAGAATTAGGGGGTTCGAGATGCCCTATAGCAAAAATAGGTTTAGGAAGCATGAGTTTGTAGTTAGCTGCGCTCCTCTAAAGAGGGAAACTGGAATTACCGCTAGAAATGTCGCAAAGAGACTTCTCGATTATGGTTTCCATGCGCCAACGATGTATTTTCCACCTATAGTGGAGGAAGCATTGATGATAGAGCCAACCGAGACAGCGTCTAAAGAAGACCTAGATAGGTTTGCGGACGCCCTAGCAGAAATCTCTAGAGAGACATATGAGAACCCCGAGAAAATATTGGGCGCCCCTCATAATACAGGGGTAGGTTTGGTGGATGAAGTTAAGGCTTCTCACCCAAAATATCTATGTTTAAGCTGGAGAATGTATAAGAAGAGAAAAGCCGAAAAAACGTAGCAAAAAATTTAAATATTTGGACGCCTTTTAACATATCAGGGAAGATGAAATGTTATTTAGGGCAACATTAATTATCATGATTCTTCTTATATTAATGGCTTCGTTTATTTCAAGGGTATTCGGCCAAGTAATAGAGGATAGAACACCGCTCTTCACCCTTCACTGCCTTATAAATTCAACTAAACCTGGTGACCTTGCAGCTGCAACGATATGGAAAGAAGATTTAGCAAAAATGGGAATAGATTTAAGGCTTGAGGTGCTCGATCCCGTTGCCATATCCTCTAGAATGTGGGGTGAGAGCTGGAACAAGCGTTGGGAGGAAGGTGGATGGGATCTAACTGCCCCCACAATGTTTACATATATTTGGGATCCTACTTCCCTAGTATGGTGGGAGTCTTGCTGGACCGCATGGGGGCTTCTTCCACATGGATGGAACAATATGGGCTGGACTAACGCGAGAGCTGACATGCTGGTTCGCGATTTCTTTAGGACTTTTAATGAGACAAAACGAAGAGAACTCATGTATGAGTGGCAAAGGATATTTGTTGAAGATCCACCTGTAATCCTTTGCTTCTACCCATACTTTGTAGTTCTTCATAATCCGAAGATAACGGGATTTCAGGCGTGGAGAGTGTGCGGTTCCGAGGGATTTGACATGTACTATGACTTAAATTATGAGGGCAAAACAGAGGATGATTTCATATATATAAAATGGATGACGTCAGTGGATACTGGACTAACAAGGGGCTGGAACCCATTCTTTGTAGATGGACACCCTGCTTGGGCATCATTTCACGGATTGCTTTCTATGGTGGAAACTGAGAAGGGGTATAAGCTCGCACCTTTAATTGCGAAGAGCTGGGAATGGTCTGAAGATTGTATGTCAATGACTTTCTATTTAAGGGATGACGTTTACTGGCATGATGGCGTTAAATTGACGGCGGAGGACGTTGTATTCTCAATAGAGGCCGCGCTCGACCCCGCAACAGGCGCAACAATCAGTGGCGACCTGATACCCGTCATAGATCACGCAGAGGCACTAAATGAAACCACAGTAGTTATCTATCTCAAAGAAATATATCCTGACTTACCATGTTTAATGTCAACATACCACTTCTTTGTTGTACCTAAACATGTACTCGGTAACGTACCTCACAGCGAATGGAAAACCCATGAGACAAACACCGAAGGTGGTAAGCTCCCCGGCTGCGGACCCTACAAGTTTAAGGAGTGGGTCAAAGGGCAATACTGGGTACTTGAGGCTTTCGATGGCTACTTTGGAGGCCGCCCATTTATTGACGAAATAATTTTCAGGGTAATACCTGATGTTTCGACAGCCTTAATGGCTTTAGAAGCAGGTGAAATAGATGTTATTCCAGAATATCCGGCTGGAGAGCTTATGGCTGAGTACCGTAGGCTAAAAGATGAGGGGAAAGTTGCAATATCTCCGCAACGTAAGCCTGGATTAGGTTTTATTTACGTTAATCGTAATCATCCTATACTAGCTAATAGACATGTGGTTCGCGCATTGTGGTATGCTCTAAACCTACCACGCATTCATGAAGAAGTATACTTTGGTTATGGTCAAATAGCTAATTCACCTATCCACCCAATGATGCCATACTATAACCCTAATAATACTGTACCTACCTATGACCTTAACGCGGCAAGACATGAGCTAGAGCTAGCGGGTTATATATGGCCTCGCAGAATAACCGTTCCCTTTGAAGTGTACTATGTGCAAGTTGTAGGTGCGGCTGTAGGTGGAGCTATTGTAGCAGCCGCAACAACATATGCTGTTACACGTAAAAAAAGCGGCTAGCTTGCAGAGACAGTAATTAGGGGGTAGACGGAATGGGACTTCTTTCATATGTTGCCCGCAGATTGCTGCTTGCAATCCCCACTTTCTTTTTTACAACTCTTATAATTTTTTTATTAGCCCATTTAGCTCCAGGCGATCCTATTGAAGTCATGAGCGCCTGGAAACCCATCCCTACTTGGCTGAAGGATGAGATAAGGCGTAGTTTTGGTCTCGATAAGCCTTTATACATCCAATATTTTATTTGGTTATCCAATGCACTTCAAGGTAACCTGGGATATTCTTATATATCTGGGCAATGGATCGGGGCGATAATCTTAAGTTTAGCTTGGAACACGATAGAGCTCATGCTTACAGCACAAATAGTTTCACTGATTGTAGCTGTTGTTTTAGGAGTTATAGCTGCTGTTAAACAGAACTCTCCAATCGACGCTGCAATATCAACCTTATCTTTATTCGGATACTCCATGCCTACTTTCTGGCTAGCACTACTGTTAATTTATGTCTTTTCTTTAAATCTTGGTTTGCTTCCTACATCAGGCTACTCCACTGTTGGCCAACCGTTTTCATTACTTGATCATTTAAGACATCTTATTTTGCCAGTTGCCACCATGGTCATCAATAACAGTGCCTATCTTCTTCGTCTAGTTAGGTCAAGTATGATAGAGGTTTTAAGCAAATCCTACATCATAACGGCAAGGGCAAAGGGGTTAAGAGAAAGAACTGTAATATACAAGCATGCTTTTCGGAATGCTCTACTTCCGCTTGTTACAGTTGTTGGCATATCTATGGGATTTCTCCTTGGGGGGTCAGTTATAATCGAAAGCATATTTGCATGGCCAGGTCTAGGCAGATTCATTATGCAAGCTGCTATAAGCAGAGATTATCCATCAATTATGGGCACAAGCATGATAATTGTTATAATGGTTCTCCTCGCCAATATAAGTGTAGATATAGCTTACGGTATTATAGATCCAAGAATAAGGTATGAGTGAGATATGGTATGATGCTCAAAAATATGTATAAAAGATTAAGAAGCAGCAGGGCTTACAGAAGATTCAAAAGGAATAAACTAGCTATCGTGGGAGCTGGAATAATCTTCATTTTTTTAATAATGGCCATTTTTGCCCCAATAATAGCTCCCCGCCATCCACAGACGTTAAATCCAAATTCATCTCTCAAGCCTCCCTGCGCAGAATTCCCCTTCGGAACAGATAACATTGGTAGAGATATTTTCAGCTGGGTGATATGGGGTGCCAGAGTCTCTTTTATTGTAGGTGTAGGAGCAGTCCTCATAGAGCTAATAATAGGTATATCCGTAGGTATGATAGCTGGTTACTTCGGCGGATGGTTTGATCATTTTCTCATGCGCATAACAGATGTCATGCTTTGTCTGCCAAGCATCATCCTAATAATCGTTGCATCAGCCATGTTTGCAACAAGATCCATTTATCTTATCACGGTGATAATGGGCGTATTAGGCTGGCCGTGGATGGCGCGGGTTGTACGCGCCCAGTTTCTTTCGCTAAAAGAGCTTAGTAACGTGGAGGCGGCTAAATCTATTGGGGTAAGCGACTTTAGAATAATTTTACGACACATTTTACCCAGCGCCCTCCCCTCAGTAATAGTCCTTGCAACACTTGATATTCCATGGTATATTCTCTACGAGGCAGCACTATCCTTTCTAGGACTAGGTGATCCTACGTCCGTCTCATGGGGCATGATGGTGAATATTGGAAAACAATTCCTTCGTGTAGCCCCATGGGTAACTACATTTCCAGGTCTCGCCACATTTCTCCTTGCCCTAGGTTTTAATCTCTTTGGTGATGGGTTAAGAGACGCTCTTGATGTAAGGCTTAGATAGGTTGGGAGGAACTTGAAAGGACCCTTGGTAGATATTCAGGACTTAAAAACCTACTTTTACACCGATGAGGGTGTAGTTAAAGCTGTCGATGGAGTGAGTATAACTATTGAAAGAGGAGATATTTTCGGCATAGTTGGCGAATCAGGTTGCGGCAAATCTACCCTCGCTCTCTCAATACTTAGACTAGTTCCTAGGCCAGGCAAAATAGTAGGAGGAAAGATAATTTTTGATGGGGAAAATTTGCTTGAGAAAAGCGAAAATGAAATGAGAAAAATAAGAGGCCGAAAAATCTCTATAGTTTTCCAAGATCCTACAGAATTCTTTAACCCGGTTTTTACTGTAGGTGGCCAGATTGCTGAGGCTATGAAACTTCATCAAAGTATAAAGAGGTCAAACATAGAGACTAGAATTATAGAACTTCTAAGGAGTTTAGGTTTTCCTAGTCCGGAGATAATGATGAAGCGATATCCTCACGAATATAGTGGAGGAATGAAACAACGTGCCATGATAGCTATGGCTCTCTCTTGCCAACCGGAGTTGCTGATTGCGGATGAGCCCACAACAAGCCTTGATGTAACCGTACAAGCCCAGATTCTGGACTTATTGAGGAGTGTAAAAGAAAAGTTTGCGACAACGATTCTGTTAATAACCCATAACCTTGGAGTTGTTGCAGAGATGTGTAATAAGGTAGCTGTTATGTATGCTGGAAAAATAGTAGAGTGCTCCGATGTCTTTACAGTTTTTAAAAAACCACTCCATCCCTACACTCAAGCCCTACTGGACTCAATACCCAGAGTTGACATAGAACAAAGAGAGCTAAAATCGATTCCTGGACGGGTGCCCGACCTTACTAATATACCTAACTGCTGTCGCTTTCATGGAAGATGCAAATACGAGATGGATGTTTGTAGAAAAGAGGATCCCCCCCTAATAAACGTTAGAGATGGCCATACAGTCTCATGCTTCCTCTATTGCTAGGGAGGTAAACAGCTTGTCCACAATTATATGTGAAGTAAAAAATTTAAAGAAATACTTCCCCATTCACGGAGGAATATTAGGGTTACAGACGGTAGCATATGTACGGGCCGTTAATGGAGTAAGCTTCGATATTGAGCAGGGCGAAACATTTGGGCTTGTAGGAGAAAGCGGTTGCGGAAAAACAACGACTGCTAAATGCATTCTAGGAATATTGCCACCAACCTCCGGAGAAATTAAATTTATGGGTCAAAGCATTTTTAAAGGTAAAATGTTAAGGTCTTTTAGACGCTATTTGGGGGTTGTATTTCAGGATCCCTTCACCTCACTAACTCCGACAATGACTATAGAGGATATAGTTGGGGAACCACTTGAGGTTCATCGTTTAATATCATCACGGCAAGAAAAGAGAAAAATAGTTCGAGATTTATTGGAAAAGGTCGGTATCCCTCCACAATATATTTCGCGCTATCCTCATGAGTTTAGTGGAGGAGAAAGACAACGCATAGCAATCGCTAGAGCCTTGGCTTCTAAACCGAAATTTATAGTAGCCGATGAACCCGTTGCATCACTAGATGTTTCACTCCGAGCCGATATACTTAATTTAATGCTGAAACTTAAAAGGGAATTCGAGATTACTTATCTCTTTATCTCCCATGATCTAAGCGTCATCAAATACATCTGTGATCGTGTAGCTATAATGTATTTAGGTAAGATTGTTGAGATAGCGCCAGTAGAAGAGCTATTTAAAAAACCTCAGCACCCATATACCAGGGCTCTAATTTCAGCCGTTCCCATCCCAGACCCAACAGTAAAGAAAGAGAGAATCATACTTTATGGGGATGTACCGAACCCTGTAAACCCCCCCCTTGGCTGTAGGTTCCATCCGAGATGCTACCAATATGAGAATCTATGTAAGAAAAAAGAGCCTGAATTATTTGAATCTAGAAAGAACCATTTCGTAGCTTGCTTCAAGTACTATTAATATATTAATGGTTTAACATAATTGCCCTGTTGTTCTACATAGATTAATTTGCGTCGTTCTCTGACTCAATTATGGATTGCTTCTATGCAAAGACTAGGTTTAGAGACATTATCCTTGCATAGAAATAATGCGTCTAAGTATTGCTTAACGTAAACCATAAATATTTAATGCTAGAAAATTAATATGGTAATAATCTTATATAGGGAGAATATTCTTTATGGAGATCTCAGTAATTAAACCTAAGATCCCTTTGCAAACATTGGAATTGTCGGGGAGTATGAACGAAATAGGCTATAAATTAGGCGTTAAATGCAAGAGTTCAATAGACCGCTTTTTAGAATGGTTTTATGAAGAGTTTCAAGGTAAAATAACTAAAGAACAAGCTCTAAGACATGCGAAGAAACATATACCTTTCATTGAAGAGTACTGTCCCATTACTGCTGAGGAAATGAGAGGAATAGCTGAGGGATCTGGAAGAACTTATGAAGAAATAACACTTATATCATTACATGAAGAAATCCAGAGTTTTACAGAACGAAGATGCACAGCCTTCGCAGCAACAGGTGAAGCTACACTAGGAAATGACACCTACATAGGCCAAAACTGGGATGCAGATCTGATAAGTTATAGAGACGGTGAGTTCCCGCTCCTCCTAAATGTTAAGCCAGATACTGGCCCAAACTATCTAGCCTATGCCTATCCGGGGATGCCAGCAGGAGCAGGGCTTAACTCCTATGGGATAGGGCTCAGCTGGAACTCTGTTCCACGCTTAGAACTTACAATCGGAGTCCCGACCTACACGATTATTGCTGAGATTTTGCATCAGAAAACTATTGGGGATGCTTTAGGCATAATTATTAAAGTTAAGCGGGCGGGCTGCTTCAACTTCATTATTGGAGATGAGGACGGAGAGATATATGATGTAGAGGCCACGCCGAGCGACCTCGATATTTACTATTCTGACAGGTATATAGGTCACGCCAACCATTATATATCAGAAGCCCTGAGAAGAAAACAAAAATGGGCAGATCTTTCTTTCGGAGGAAAAAACCCGGACACATTAATACGACATAACAGGATGAACAAATTTTTAAAGCAAAAATGCGGTAAAATTGACTTAAAGGTTTGTATGGATTTCTTAAAGGACCATGTGAACTATCCAAACTCCATTTGTAGACACCCGGATTCCCAGCTGGAGCCGAAAAAACAGACAATAACATATGATTCCTGGGTAATGATAACTAACAAGAAGGAGTGGTGGATAGCTCACGGTCCTCCGTGCGGAAACGAGTTCAAAAAATACATCGTGAGATAGCGGGCTGATGTTCTCATTCCTAAAGCTCCAGTTAGCTGGTGCCAGATAGTGTCAACATCAGATATCCCCATTTTTATTTTGCTTATACTTGCTTTTCTCTTTGTCCCCATTCTAATCTTTATTATAGGTGTTACAGCAATTCTCGCTGGATTCTACCTTGTTCGATTCTTTCAGATGAAAATTTTAACAGACTTATACTCTGCCAGCGCTCTAATAACTATTTGTTTTCTTCTATATTTTGTCTTTCAGAAATTAAAGAAATGGATCAAAAAATAAACTTAAAAGTCTTAGTCTTAAAGCTAAATTTAGAAGATTTTGTGCTTCATTACTCAAATACCCGTTATATAAGTTAGCGGAAGCATCTAAAGGGACCTCTTATATGTTTAGTTAACACGTGCTGAACGATACTGTTGAGACTAAATAAAATAATTAAATTTAAATAATGAAAGAATAGGCTAATAAAATTGTCTTTTCTTAGGCATATAATAAAATATGTGTGTCCCGGCTACAGTCCACAGAGAATAGAGCTCGGTTTAAAGCTTAAAGAGGATGCTGCCAAGATCGGCATAGAGATAGATGTTGCGCATCCGCCCGACTTCAATATATTCACTAACTATGTATCCTCTATAAATCACTTCGGTATTCAGGATCCAGAATTAGATGCCCTTGTTGAGAGATTAAAGGGCATCTAATGCGGTTATATTTATTTTGTCAGCTGGATTAGCACTGTATTTTCTCTTCAAGGACAGCGTATTGGAAATAGCCATGGTGGGTCTTATACTAATATTTGCGAGCATAATGTCTCTACTATTGTT
>Ga0105162_1001255_pt1 | contig 14905 bp, 9 predicted proteins | sample JNZ201metaG_FD_81532 | JGI IMG/M metagenome (GOLD analysis project Ga0105162, IMG submission 81532) | Hot spring microbial communities from Jinze hot spring, China to study Microbial Dark Matter (Phase II) - JNZ 20120812A | ecosystem: Environmental > Aquatic > Thermal springs > Hot (42-90C) >...
AACTCGCTCCAATTAATCCTAATCTGCCTCATCATCCTCTTAGTTTCCTCATCCACCCTAACAGTAATAATCGCCATACATGTATTACAATAAATACATCCATATATAAGTTTCCCAAAAACTAAATTAAACCCTTATATTTCCAGCTTCAGGATATAGTTTCGTGATCCCCTTTGCTTAGGGTTGGCAGCATAAGGCTGGTAGCATATAAGCGTATTGGGAGAGTATATAGCCTAGAAATTTTTAGGAAACTTTTAGAGGAATTAGAAGTTACCCATGAGAGTAAATGTGAGGATTAAAGCCTAGGGATTAAGGGTTGGCAGCAGAATTGAATCAAGCGCGCTCCTAAACACTGGATATGCTGGCGCATCACTAGAGATTATTGTGCCAATCAGATTGGCTGAGAAGCATATGATAGGCGAACTAGAAATAATTATACTGAACGCCTACAAAGGCGCCTGGAAATTCCAAAGCAACCCACCTGAGAAAATAAGATACAGCAAGAAACCAGAGCTTTGGTGAAAAAGAAAATGGGGCCAGTATCTTCAGATTCCAGCCTTAAGCCAGCGGGAAACAGCCTTATATCTCCGGAATATTCTAAGCGCAGCCAACAGAAGGATGCAAGAAGCCGTTAAGATAAGCCCTAATATATGCCAATGGGCGGAGCCAGCAGCCCAATCACCTAAGGGAGCGGAGTCAACAATAAAGCCTCCAACAGGTCTAGGCGTAAGAACCCAAATATAAGCCGTAACGCTAATCTCCCCACCGGGAGCCAGAGTCCTGGGACCCCAATAATATGCTACGGCGCTATCGGCATCTGAAAAGCCAGCAATCTTACGGTTAGAGTCAATAGTGAAGTTCCACGCATTATCATAGAGACCTAGCGGGGTTCTACCCCATGTTGCGAAAGTGAAGTTATCTGGTCTAGTTGGTTGTGGGCTGAGCAATGAGGGCTCGGTGATTGAGCCGCAGACTATCAGCGTTGGGTTTGCTGGGTCGTCTGTAGCTTCCCAATGCTCAAAGCTTGGCTGATACCATGCGTGTTCAGTGTCAAGCCAATTTGATGTCGGATTGATTGTTCTCAGCCATGAGCCGTCCGTGCATGCAACTTTAAGGTCCCAGAGATAGCGAATGCCAACGCCATAAGAGTATGTGCCATTATTGTTCTTAACGGTCATCGTTATTCTAGCATATGTGTCGGCAGCCGTTAAGCCCAAAACCTCAATATCCTGGGTTATATTAAGCCCCTCAGGCATAATCCATTGAATAACCATCCTCGTCAAGGTTAATTTAATGATTGATGGGCTAACCTCATCTAGGATGCCTAGGGAGAAGCCGGGATAAGGCACTATAGAAGAGTCGCTCTCAGTCACATAGTCTCCCCTAATACCTATAGTTTCATTGAGAACGTGGATGGTGTTATATGATGTCCAGGCGTCACCATCAACACCAAACTGTAGGATATCTTGGCTTGGAACCGGATGGTTTGGTCCAGTGCAGATAGTATATGTTCCAACACCATCATAGCCGGTTTTACTCTCAATGTAGACTGTTAGTATGCCATTGCTTATGGAAACCTCCGAGTCAGGTCCATTGTTAGCAGCGTAGATTACATCCGGGCTGGATAAGAGGGATATTATCAGGATTAAGATGAATAGAATTGTTAATAAAGCAGCTTTAAAACCAAATTGCCTCATAATAAGACACTCATCCAAATATCTGAGCAAACTAATATTTTGCCCTTCAAAAGTATATAAGAATTTTGGAAATTAAAATATATGGTCAATAGTTATCATCTCACCCAACTTTTTTCGCTCCCAGTTACTCTCATAACTCTCCATTGGCTAAAAAAGCTCCTAAAAATCACAATTCCTTAAAATATTTCTCTTTATTTATTGAGAAAAATGTTAAAGGCATTCTCTTTCTTAGAGAATATATTGGATGGAGTAGGTTTTGGAGTCAGCTATAATATTGCCAACATATAATGAATCTGAGAATATTAGGGATCTAATACTGGCAATCGAGAGGCTCAACATCAATTCCCTAATTCTAGTAATAGATGACTCGAGTCCTGATGGAACGCAGGAGATCGTTAAGAAACTTCAGATGGAATTTAATAACATAATGCTCATTACGAGACCACGTAAGATGGGGCTTGGAACAGCCATTAGAGATGGCTTCAAAATTTTAGCCTCGTTACCAGAGAAGCCAGAGTACGTGATCACAATGGATGCAGACTTCTCCCATAATCCAAAGGATATACCGCGGCTACTGCAGCACGCAAAAGAGGGGTATGACATAGTTATTGGGAGCAGATATATTAGGGGCGGAGCCATTAAAGGCTGGACTCCAACACGTATAATCATAAGCAGAATAGCTAATAGAATAGCGAGATCCCTTATAGGGCTCCCAGTAAACGACTTCACAAGCGGCTTCAGATGCTACTCAATAAAATATATTCTTAAAGCATTACCCGATCTTAAGAGCCGAAGATTCGAGATACAAATAGAAACACTAAAATTGGCGCAATTACTAAAAATGAGGGTTGCTGAAACACCAATAGTATTCGAGAATAGGAAGAGGGGTAGGTCAAAGCTGACAATAAAAGAAGTGATAAACTTCCTTATCCATGCCATAAAAATGTCCACTATGAAGGTTGATTAAAGACTATTTATAGATAATAGATATCTCACTCAGGTATAACCTCTATATAATCTAAGCATATTGTCACGTTATTTCCAGAGCTTACACCCCTAAACTCAACATCACTAACTCTACTTTTAAGATTAAATGCTACATAAAATGTGTGCCACATAGATGACCCACTTATTTCTTCACCATAAATACTGCGCAAGGCTATTCTACCCGCATATCTAGAATAAACTTCTAAATCAATTAATTTCCCATTTAATATCTGATCAACCTTAATCCTGAAACGCGCAGTATAATTTCCCGGAGGTAAAGCGACATAAGGTCCATACCAAATTACTTTTGTAGATGTGGATGAAACCTTAAACACCATAACTCTTCCAGCTTCCGCGGTAGGGTCATCCATGATAATCACATTAGCCGCATATAATTCCTTAGAAGTAAATCTAACAATTATATTCTCTGGTAAACTACTGTATCCCCTCTTATATAGCTCTAATCCAGCCCCCCTAATTAATAATCCGTAATTTCTATTCGGTTTTATAAACTCGGCGTAAATTAGATTAGCCTCCCCCTTATCCCAGAAAGATTCTATCAGCACGTAATCGAATTCAATGTTATTTTTAAGGTACTCAATAAACGACCTAAATAATTCGGGGGATGGATAATTTAGGGGCGGCACAGTGTAAGCGTTAGAATTTATGGATAAATGTGGAAAAACTCTCGATGTGGCGAGAATAAATGGTTCACCGGATATCTTCATAATAGCTTGCCTAACATGATTCTCTATAGCTGAGGGAACTGTAACCCCGTAATCCCTGAAGTAATCATAATTTCCAACCTTATGTATAAAGGATATTGGTGAAAGAAAAAATGAGAGAATAATCCCAACCAATAATATAAGCGCGGAGACCCTCCTAATGAGGGGTTTAGATATTTCACTGCTAAACCCACTAACTATTCTCTTTATGGCATCAATAAGAGCTATATAGGTGAAGGGCAGAGTGAAGGCTGAATACTGAAAACCCAAAGAGTAATAAGGTGTCCAGTTACTTAACACCGCTATGAAAAACCATAAGAAAACTGGTAATAAAACTAGCGGAGATAGTAGGGCTAGAAAACAGCTATGGGCGAATGTTAGAATAATATAAAAAATCTTCTTGGGCAATTCGTACCGAAAAGCCTCTAATGCCAAATATGGATTGAGTATTACTTTAATAGGTATCTCAGCTGGATCATTTATATCCAGTATCTTAAACTGGGAAATAGCTTTCATTTCTTTGGGAGGATTTGGGTTAATAGCGTTCTTAATTGCAGATGAAAGAATAAGCCATGATATGGATACTATTAGCATAATAAGGGGCATTATGGAGCGCTGGAGAATAATCTTAAAACGGAACCTTCTATTACAATTCCTCAGATCACTCCTTACTTCTAGGAGAGAATATGGTACGCAAGCTAAAATAAAGTATGTCGTCTGCTCTATGGTGGATAAGCCCATTAAAAGGAAAAGTATGAAAAAAATAACCCTTTTCCTCTTTAGAAAATATATTGCTGACAATATGAAGAGTGGGAAAAACGCCTGGGTGTGAAAATCATACCAATTCACTCCCTGCAAAAGCGGATTTAAGAGATAAGAAGCCGCTATAAACAATGCTGAAATCCTATCATTCAATACATGAATCGCAAGTAAATAGACTGGTATCGCGCCTAAAGCCAGCGCAACCGATTGCAATACAAGTATTGTTTCAACGCTTCTTATAAAGTAAAAGAATGGCACTACCAGAAATAGGACTGGTGCAAAATGCACGCCAAAATAGCTACCAGTAGGCGAAAAAAATAACTCAACATTATTTGTGAAGAGTCTACCCTTGATTGCATTCGCAATAGACTGCACAATTAATCCAAGATCCCATGCATCACTCCTAAAAGAATAATGTCTCATAATAGTATAGTGGGAGAAGATAATTGCGTAAGAAACTATCATGATCATAAGGATCCATTCTGAGATTTTAAATATCCATAATCTTTTCTCAAGAAGAATCGCTAAACTCATCCTCCAAGATTTAAGTCTCCACATTTAATAATCAACTCTCACCATTCTCCCAGTAAGCTTATAATTTTAGAGTCTACTAAATAAAATAAAATTTATCCTTATAAGACATACTCAATTCTTGCAGTTTTTATTCAGTTTACTTATTATATGTAAAATCTTTTCTTTAAAGACGGATTTATCAAAGCGTAAAGCATAAACTCTAGCCCTCTTAGCAACTTCTTGTCTTATATCCTCATTACTTAATAGGCTCCTAATAATATTGGCAGCCTCATCAACATCACGATAAGCGAAACCATAAACACCCTGCCTTCGATCTAAAATGTCATTCCATGGACCGCCACTATTCGGAACAACCGGAATGCATCCAGCAGCCATTGCTTCAACAATAACCATTCCAAAAGCCTCTGAGGGTTGAGTATGTAATAAAATTTTAGCCTTAAATAGGGTTTCAATAAGTTTATCTAATGGCTCATTAATTAATACGTTAACTTTGCTCCTGAGATTCATTTTCTCAATAGCCATATTTAGCTCGTTAAGACCCTCCTCAAACCTCCCACTGCTTGAGCCTACTATTAGAAATACGGCTTCATTGACACGTTTAGCAACTTCTAAAACAACATTCAATGATTTTCCTGGATGAATTCTTGAGACAGTAACAATTAAATTAAGACGTTGCCTTTCACTTTCCTCTTTAACCATAAACTTATTAATGTCAACAGGAGGATAGATTACTATAGAGTCTCTACCAATCTTCTTCAAAACTAAATCTCTAAGAAAATATGAATTGGTTACCAAAAGTCTCTTAGAATCTATCCTATCCAGCAGCTTTAAGAAGATATCGTAAATTTTGCTATAACACTTCCAAATAGCACTTTTACCTAAACGGGTATTTAGAAATGAATGCTCGAGTCTGAATGGCACAGTGTTAATATACACAACGTCTCCTACACAATCAAAAAGTTCGCCACCGACCACAAAAACAATATCAAATTTCAAAAGAAACCTAACGACCAAAACCTCAAGAACATAAAATAAAGTAAGAAAAATGTTTCGAAACATGGAATTAAAAAATCTTGGAAAACTTGAAACAATAAAGTATTCCTTGAAATGTAAATCTCTAAAATCCCCAAAAATTCTTTTCACTAAATCCCATCTGGTTTCATCAACAGTGAAAAGCGAAACTTCATAACCAGCCTTAGATAAAATTTCAATGAACCCTAAGCAGACCCTTACAGCCCCTCCAAGATAATTTAGTGATGGAAAAAGAACAGCTGCCCTCGCCCTCATCTTCATATGAGCCCTCACCTATGAAAACTAAAAATACATATATTTGTGTCTATTTTTAAAGATAAGGGAACTCATATTTAAGAGACTAGATGCGGGACCCTCCAAAAATGAAAAAATTAAACGTCAAAATTCGGAATGGCTTCAATATTTTAAAGAAGATAACGATGGAAATAAGAAATTTTATAGAAAATAAAGCCGATATACTAGTTTTTATACCAATTCTGTTATATGCCATAATCTTTTCTTATTACACTCTGCTCAAACATTATACATTTAATAGTTATGCATGGGATCTTGGGATATTCAATCAAGCGCTCTACACAACACTGTATCATGGAAAACTCTTATTCTCCACAGCTGAGCTATTCATGCATCCCTCAGGCTCATATCTGGCAACTCACTTTAGTCCCATCCTATTCACTCTGCTACCTATATACGCCCTGTATCCTTCAGCCGAGCTCCTAATAGTTTTTAAATCATTTATACTGGCTTTAGGAGCATTACCACTCTATTTCCTAGTTAAAGAAATATTAAAGGATAGGAAAGCTGCTTTTATTTTTGCAGTAGCATATCTACTGCATCCCGCGATTCAAGGCTCTAACTGGTTTGATTTTCAACAACAAATCTTCATACCAATATTTCTATTCTCCTCAATATACTTTATGAACAAGGAGAAGTGGAAATCATATTTCATCGCAATTGCTTTATCACTTACAATATCTGAGCATGCAACGCTCGCAGTTCTAGCCTTATCAATCTACTATTTATTAACGAGCAACATAAGAAAAATTCCGTACTCACTTAAAACACTGAAAGTAACACGGGAGACATCCATACTAATAACGGTTTTGATGTGTCTAATCTCCTTTTACATATCTGAATATATTAAAGGATTATTTCCTATTCAACCAAAATTCATAGAAATGTATAGGGCTCTAGGTGCTTATAGGGTTTTAGGCTTTAAGGGAGAATCGCTTATTTTGTTACCAATCTATATATTATTAAACCCTGGTAAAGCTCTAAATGCCATTTTATACGACTACACAATGAAGCTAATTTATATCGTTCTCTTATTCGGGCCGCTCGCATTTTTGCCTTTTGGAAGTAAAATAACAATTGTTACATTCGCTCTTCTATCACCATTCTTAGTCTCGAATTATCCTGCCTACTATAAGATTGGGGCTCACTATCCGTTATATGTAGTAGTGCCTATTTTCTTGGCCGCTATCGATACATTATCGAATAGAACAAAAAAAGACGTTAATAGCGCGCTTAAAATAATTATGGCTGCATCACTCATATTTATTATTTCAACAAGCCCCATAAGCCCAATGTCTAATCCGCTTCTGGAGTCGAAGGTACTTTGGTATCCTCTAACAGCCACAACTATGGTTGTAAGTAGTGAGGTGAAAGATCTCCACCAACTACTAGACATGGTTCCCAAGGATGCGTCAATATTAACGCAGAATAATATTTTTCCTCATGTATCAAGTAGAATAAACGCTTACGTGCTACCTCCATCCAGTATAACACAGGAGCAGATAGAGATCTTAAAAGATTATGTGAGAGACCTAATAAACAAGAGTGAGTACATTTTATTAAACATAAGACAGAAAGATTATTGGACGCGGTTCACTTTTAATGAAGTCTTAAGCAGTAATCTCTTCGGACCATATGCATTCACGAAATGGGCTATTTTATTTAAGAGAGGCTATGAGGGACCAACTCAGATAACTTACCCTAATAATGAAATAGTATTCTCCACCAAAGATTTTAACCTTAATTTCGGAAGTATGATATCCGATGCTTCATCTAAAAGCGGAAGTGTAGCATTCTGTCCTAAAGATTCCAAACAAGGCATCTTCATATACGGACCTTACATTTTTCTACCGAACGGAGTATATAATGTGACATGGAGGGTTAAATTTGGTCCACACGGTGAAGGACATTTAGCGACATTCGAGGTTACAGAAAAATTTGGTGAAGTAAATATTGCTAAAAAATACGTGTATGGATTTGATGTAGAATCTAAAGTATGGACTAATATAACACTGACATTCGGAGTAAGTGAGGTTAAATCTTATGTTGAATTCAGAGTCTACTCAAGAGGTGCAGCTGATATTAGCGTCGACTATGTAGTTCTAAGACAAATCTCCGGAGAGTTGAAGGAAGTTTTTGTTATGAAAACATTCAATTACATGGATCTAAAAGTAAATGGAAAAGTCACAGGGGAAGGAATTCTATTGCGATCATCTACAGGCGGGGAAGATGCATGGAGCTTCTGGTATGGACCCTATATAACTTTAACTCCAGGAAAGTATAGAGTTACATTCAATCTTAAGGTTACTCCGAGTCCGAATCCTAATGATAGAGTTATTAGGTTGGAGGTTACGAAAAATCATGGCGCGGAAATAATATCAGGCGTAGATATTCTTGGAAGAGATATAGTTGGAAATATGACTTCTTCCGGATGGTGCAAAATAAAATTAGAATTCAGTTTAGATATGTTGGCTGAAGAGATTGAGTTTAGAGGTGTCGACCCATCAAGAAAACATGACTTATACTTAGCCTATATATTACTGGAAAAAATTTGATTAATCAAATACTACTGAAATAATGCTAACCTTTATTTTTCATCTGCCAAAATAATTTTATGTAATAATCCAAGTGGAGCATAGCGCATGAAAGTTGATGATAGGCAACTAATAGGAGGATTCATCAATTTTTACTTGGGGCACTCAGAAAATAAGTATATTAGATGGGCTGCCTCATCTGGCGGGATTGTCACAAGCATCCTAATGTTCATGCTGAAGGAGAGAATGATAGATGGAGCTTTAGTTGTGGGTATGGAGGGTTTAAAACCTAAACCATTTATAGCAAGAGAGCCGGAAGATTTGGTTATGGCTATGGGCTCAAAATACTTGCCTATTTCACTCAGCGCAGAATTCAGAGAATTATTAAAGTCTAAAGGCAAATACGCTGTTGTCGGGCTTCCATGTCACATTAGGCTAATAAGAAGATTCATGGCGAAGCCTAAGGATGCGCATGAGCGCATAATATTACTTCTAGGGCTCTTCTGCTGCAGGGTCATAAGCCCCTTAGGTTTTAGAGTACTATTATATAAGTTAAATGTTAAGGAGAAAGAAGTTGAAGAGTTTAGATTTAGGGGTTACGGATGGCCTGGCAAACTCTGCATAAACCTCACTAGTGGAAGAAGAATTTCAATGCCATTCTTTAGTTATTGGCGCCCGCTATATTCTACATATTTTTTTACACCCAGAGCATGCATGTTCTGTTCTGATATGACGAATGAGGAAGCCGACATATCTATTGGTGATGCATGGCTGCCAAAAATAATAAGGAAGGATAATTTAGGCTCATCAATAATTATATCTAGGACAGATAAAGCTGAGAAAATCCTTCAGGAAGCTCAAGCTAAGGGTTTTATTAAGCTGACTAAAATAGAGGGAAGAGAAGTTATTAAAGCACAATGGCGCCCAATATTCTTTAAGAAGATAACGCTACCACTACGCTTAACATTAATTAGACGTAAAAAGCATAGCACCATGACAAGTTCAATGGGATTATTTTTCAGTTTCATCTGCGCCTTACTCCAAATAGCAAATATAAAATTTTCTGAATCACATATAGGGGCGCATATCATAGAGAAATTACCCTTCAAACTACTGTTATTTTACGCAACTTTCCACGCAATGCTTGAATATTTATCGTGGAGGATCATCATATGAAAGTCCATATAATCGGCAATATTAATCCATTAAACAATGGCTGGAGAATTCTACTTATAAGTGTCACAAGTTTCTTGTCAAAGAAAATTCCCAATATAGAGTTCACGAAAGAGTCCATCTTCCCGCAAATAGACGAAAAAATAAATCCTATGTGTAAATGCACTATGACGATGAAGTCTTCCATAACGCTTTTAATCAGCACATTTGTGAGAGCTCTTCTCTGGAGATTCTTTAAATTGTTGAAACTTGAGGTAACGGCTATATTTAACGAATCATTAAGGCAATATTATGAAGCTGACGTAATCATAGATTTAAGTGGAGACGGCTTATGTCCCCCTCAAAGTAAAAGCCGCTGGTATTCTTTTGCAAAGATTCTCTTCAAACTTGCGAATTTAACATCGATTCTCATAGCCATTATCCTAGACAAAAAAGTAGTATTGTATTCAATTTCTATTGGGAACTTGGGAATACTGACCCCTCTAGCTAAGATAGTCCTAGATAATGTTAAAATTATCGTTGTTAGAGACTATGAATCCTTGGAATATTTGAGGAAAATCAAAGTCACCAAACCTATAATGTATTTTGCTCCGGATGCAGCTTTCAGCATGCAATTAAATAAGAAAACTTTTGAGGATAAAGACGAGCCAATTATTGGTTTTAACCTTAGTACTGAAGCCATCTGGCATTTTCATAATATTAAATTTGAGCATTTCGCCAAGATTACGGGCTCTATAATTGATTATCTTTCTAAGAACCTCGGCGCAAAAATAGTATTAATTCCCTTCTCCTTAGGCGGACCGTTTAAGCATGATGATGATAGAATAATTCTTAGTGAAGTGCTTAAGTACACAACTGGAAATAATGTTTCCCTTCTGAAAGGTGATGATTTATCATCAATAATTAGCGCTATATCTAAATGTGATATGCTAGTAACCATGCGCATGCACCCTGCTATAGTTTCTCTCCTATACGGGATTCCGACGCTAATAATATCACATAGCCCTAAATTTCATGGATTGGTAAGGTTAATTGGGTTTAATGATTTACTCTATACTTCTCTTCAAATAGATTACGAGTCTTTGAAAAATAAAATTTTGCATCTCTGGGAGAACAGGCATGTTATCCGCACCTCTATTGAGGATAAAGTTAATTTCTTGGCGTCGTCAAGTATTGATGGTTTAGAAAGAATGGCATCAATGCTGTGTGAAATATCTAAGCAGCACTAAAATAATGATATTTTCTTAAATTAATTTTTAATCAAGGCATCCCTAAAAAGATTAATATGTTGCTCTGCAACTTTATCCCAAACCCTATCCCTGAATTTCTTACCTAAATTTTTTCCAATCTTCCTTCTGAAATTTACATCACTAACCAGTAGAAAGAGTACATCAGCCAACTTTTTCGGATTATTAAATTCAACCATAACGCAATCCTTCCCATCTTCGAGGTCAGCCTTAAACTTTGGTACTTTACTGCACACAATTGGTTTCCCATACATCGCTACCCTCGCTAAGGACCCACTTGCCTCAAAATAATAGCTTCCTAATGATGGGAGCACAATTATCTTACTCTCCCAAATCAACTTATCCAAGGTTTCTTCATCGATGAAACCTGTGAAAATAACATTTTTCACATTCTCATACAATAATCTTCTCTTTAGTAATTTAATATATTCCCCGTCATCGTGAGCATGTTTTCCACCAACAATTATTAAAGTAGATTTTGGATACTGCGTTGAGAATATTTTGAAGGCTTCAATCAGATACTCAATTCCCTTCTGCTTCCTAAGGAAGCCTAAAGACAATATTTTGATCCCCTCCTCTTTTGAGACCCCTCTACATTTCTTCGCCTTCTCTTTTACACCATGAGGTATAACAAATATTTTCCAATGATCCCTATGCAGTGAATAGAAATCTATCAGCGCTCTCTTCATTAAATTGTTGTGCACAATGATCTTGTCGGAAAGATTTACTATAGACCTCGTTAAAAGTAAAATTATTACTCTAGCTATGAAGTTTAAAATAGCATTCTCATACAATCTAGGCTTCCATCCGATCACAGTATGCATGGTTACTATAAGCGGTTTCCTGGTTAAACGCAAAATAAAAAGTAATAGCGGAAATAGTAGTGGAGAAATCTTATCACCATAGAGAAACCATCCATGCTGTAAATGAATAACATCAGGTTTCTCCATCATTATCTCTCTGAAAATTTTAAAGGGATAGGCGATACTTCCCCTTCTCCAGCACCTTACTATCTTACAATTTCCTACCTCAGAATCTCTTTTAGTAAAATTAATAATATTCGCTAAAACTTTAACTTCAATTCTCCTACCAATATGATCATATAATTGGGCGGAGTAAAAAGATATACCGTCTTGATGAGGTGGCCACGTTGTAATAGCGCACATTTTCAATTTTTCACGCACCTGAAACTTGAATTACACTCAACTGTTGAAAGTAGATGTCTGTAGAATTGCCTACATAAACAGCTATTTCTATAGGCATAGACTTCTTAATATTAAAACTGAAACTTAAACTATTCCATTTATCAATCAATAGAGAACTGCCAGAAAATTCTACGACTAAAATTTTAACTTCCCCAGGTCTAGTTCTTACTTCAAATCTAACAGCCATCCCTGAAATTGAAGATGAAGTCATTAAATATGCGGTGACATTATATCTGCCAGGCGGCAGATATTTAAGTGGAGTTCTGAAGAATAGTGTAGATTGGCTACCAGCTCTATGAGCAAGGACACTTATTGACGTAGTTCCATTTTTTATTGAAATTACTTTTCCAGCAGAATCTACAACATCGTAAATCCCGTAATTGAAGGATACCCCGCTAAACTTGACAGTTCCATTATATCCTTTCTTATAGAGTAAGACCCCCTTCATATTTAAAACTATGCCATAATCATCACTAATCTCTACATCGCACCATCTCGGCGCTATATGAGCAGGTCTTGGAAGAATAACATCGTACCACCATGAATAAATATTAATGAGCACATAATCCACTCCATCAACAAAATATGGATAAACCTCGAGTCTATTACATATGTGTGGATAAACATCAGGCATTATAGATACTGACGCATTAGGCGGGATTTCAGATAAAGCTAACCATATAGCATCATTTGATTCACTGAACTTAAATTGTATTCCATAGGGGATTAGGAAAGCAGATATAAATAATGCTATTGTCATCATCGCGATGATGCGGTGCATGATATTAGCATTTAGATTAACCAGCCGCTTTAAGCCATCTGCAGCAGACAAGAAGATAAATGGTGAAACAAATGCTGGATATTGAGTTTCAATGGAGTAATAGAGCGGATTTATCGAGAGGAGGCTCGCAGTAAGCCACGGCAGAGTCATTATTAACGCTAATGGTTCAAGAAGTGATATGAAAGCAACTGGACTGAGAAGAGCAACAACATATGAAAACTTTTTAGGTCCATCATTAAATAGGGCGCTTAATGCTTTAACGGGATTAGTTAAAATATTAAATATTATTTCTTTGGGACTACTTCCCAAATTCCCCCATTCCCACTTTGTGGTCAGCGCAGTTGGATTGAAATATGTTATTACCGTGCTTGCTAAAACGAACCATAAAATCCCCGTTAATAAAAGAATACATGAGAAAAACATGTTTTGGTTTATTCTTTTTCGCTTTAAATCCCTCAAATTTTCTTTCAAATTCGTTAGAAAAACATATAATGCTAGTGATGCGATTATCATGGATACAAATTCATTAACCATTAAAGCCAAAAGGACAAATATATATGCATGAATAAACTTTTTCCTCCTCAAATAATATAGGGCAAAGAGAAATAATGCTGGTAGAAAAGACAGCATATCAAAGTTTGATATTGGAGCAATCATTGGCGGATAAACTAGGTATGTGGCTGCAAAAAATACTATAAGTTTTCTGCTTATAATTCTATTTTCACACAGAATCCAGTAGAGGGGGATAAGTCCGGTGGAAATAGCTACTGGTCGGAGTACCAGTAATATAACAGGATTCTGATAAAGTGCATAAATTGGCACAAGAAGAAATAAAAAGGGTGTAAAGTGTATACCAAAAAGGCTTCTTGAGGGGTTTCCAATGGCCTCAACCGTATAGTATAGTAGTTTTCCATAGTTAAGTGTGCTATATAGGGCTTGAGCATAAATCCCCAAGTCCCATGCATTTGTATAAAATGTGTTATGACTTATTATTGCCAAAATAGAAACGACAGCAACATATATTGCCGCCATGATAAAGAGGAGAAAATAATCTAGGCGACTCCATAATTTTTTCTTGAGATTCCTAAATACGCCCCTCAAGAGTGTATACATTGCTCTTCACTAATCTACTATGAAAAGCAAAGATAAGTCTTTACTTAAATTCATATCACATTAAACAGATTCAATAGATTCAACCATTTCTTAACGTAAATTTCTCTATCAAAAGCCTTAGCTGCTTCAATACAGCGTTTCCTGATTTCACTAGGATAACCATTTCTCCATATCTCCACAGCCTTCTTTATAATGCTTTCATCATCGCTCGCAAGCCATCCGCTCTCACCATCAACTATGTATTCTCCAGGACCTTGCACATCATATGTCAATGTTGGTGTTCCGCACGCCATACTTTCAATGGGAATGTATCCAAAAGGCTCATGTGTAAATGGGAATAATGTAAATAAAGCATTCGAGTATAAATTAACGAGTTCGCTGATTGATACTCTTCCTAGAAACTCAATATTTGGGTTTTTAAGAACACTTTTATCAATAAATGAGGTTTTTGAGCCGAAAGCCTTAATTTTAACATTTAGATCCGCAACTCTCTTTACAACCGAAAACTTTGTTTCCTTCCCAAAATATGTTAAGACATAATCTCCCGACGGATTTCCCGTCGAAGGACGAAATATTTTCCTATCTAATGGCGGATATATGATATCATGTACTTTTAGTCCAAACTTAGAGTACATACTGGCACAAAATTTCGAATTCGCAATTATGAAAGATGAAAAACTATGCGCCCTCTTAATGCTCTTTCCATCAAAATACTCAAAAAGAGGCTTCAAAAAACGGTACATGATTTTTAAACTTAGTGAAAACTGATTGGAAATATCTCTTAAAGCTATAGAGGGTGGACCCTGGAGATACCAGAAAAT
>Ga0105162_1001256_pt1 | contig 14901 bp, 11 predicted proteins | sample JNZ201metaG_FD_81532 | JGI IMG/M metagenome (GOLD analysis project Ga0105162, IMG submission 81532) | Hot spring microbial communities from Jinze hot spring, China to study Microbial Dark Matter (Phase II) - JNZ 20120812A | ecosystem: Environmental > Aquatic > Thermal springs > Hot (42-90C) >...
AATTCTTGAGGAAACCGGAATCCCTGTATACTCATCAATAGAGCGAGGAATAAAAGCATTAGCTACACTAGCTAGCTATGCTAAAACTAAAGTAGCATATACAGTACAGTAATAGTATCTATGGAATCTAATAATTCATTATTGAGATGTTGAATTACTTGATTAGGATTACATATTCAGATTGTTAAGCCTGTACTTCATTACTATTTCTTTTAGGGTTTCAAGTGTTATGTTTCCACCACTAAGAATTAAAGCTACCTTCATGTTTCTAATTTGGTTTTTCAGTTTTAAAGCTGCAGCTGTTGAAGCTGCTCCTGCCCCTTCAGCTAGTTGATGTGTTACTTCAAGTAATAGGAGAATTGCCTTAGCTATCTCCTCATCACTTACAAGAACCATATTGTCGAGAAGCCTCCACATAATGTCTAATGTTAGCTCAAACGGTGCTCTTGTAGCTAGTCCTTCAGCAAATGTATTTATTGATTCTGTTGTAGTTATTTTCTTATTTCTCCATGAGAGATATACTGCCGGAGCACCTTCAGCCTGTACTCCAATAACTTTTATTTTAGGATTTATTGTTTTAGCTACAATACAAGCCGCTGAAGCTCCGCTTCCCCCACCTACAGGGCATATTATAGCATCTACATCTGGAAGATCTTCAAGAACTTCCAGATATAGTGTTCCAACACCTGAAATTAAATAAGGTTCATTTCCTGAATGTATGTAGCAGTAGCCCTGCCTAATAGCTTCCCTCTCAGTCCATTCTTTAGCCTCATCAAAGTCCCTACCATGAAATACTACTTCAGCTCCAAGATCTCTTATGGCTTGAGCCTTAAACGGATTTGCCTTCTCAGGCATAACTATTACTGCTTTAGCATTAAATATTGATGCCGCATAAGCTATGGATAATCCATGATTCCCAGTTGAAACAGCTATAACTCCCCTTCTTAATTCATTAGGTGAAAGCTTTGAAATTACGTTTACTCCTCCCCTAACCTTAAATGCACCTGTAACCTGTATGTTCTCGCATTTAATATATGCTTCACATCCTAGAATTCTAGAGAGCTGTCTTGAATATATTAATGGCGTCCTCCTAATATGTTTAGAAACTATTTTTCTAGCTTCCAATACATCACGTAGTGATGGATACATATATAACCCCACTAAAGTAGAGGTATAAGTGTAAATACTATAGCATCAGCAACTATGTTCTCTATTTTTGTATATTCGTTTGGCTGATGAGCAAGCTCATCAATAGTACTCCATACAGCTGCATGTATACCTCTTCTTCTGAATAATGCAGCAACTGTTCCCCCACCTATCCCTATGGTTTTAGGCTTTATCCCTCTTGAAAGCTCTATAGCCTCTCTAAGTCTAGAAACAACTTCACTATCCTCAGGTGTTGGTGGTGGAGAATCAATCCTTAAAACAGCTTCAACATCTATTCTTACACCATACCTTCCCTCAAACTCAGCTTTTAACATGTTAACATCCTTTAAAACCATATCTACATCATATCTTGGAAGTATACGGCAGTCAAAATATATAGTATCAATTCCTGGAATTGTATTTATATTTTGTACGTTAAGATCTTTTCTTGTAGGTTCAAACGTTGATTCTTGAGGAGTAAATATAGGGTCTTTATCAACGTATTTTTCATGGAGGTATTCATCAATTCTTAAAGCATACATCATTCCAATTCTATGGGCATTCAATCCCTTATGAGGTGTACTTCCATGGGTTTGCTTACCGTAAGTAGTTATTTTAAGCCATAATACGCTTTTTTCAGCTATCTCTATTTTCGATCCATTACGAGACCCTGAATCCGGAACTATAATTAAGTCTTCAGGCTTGAAGAATCCCATATCTAATAAGTATTTCAATCCATAATGGCTTCCAGCCTCCTCGTCAGATACAAATACAGCACCAAAATTGAATTTAGGCTTAACCTTTAGCATTTTTAATATTTTTAAAGCCATCATGGATGAAGCTATTGCTTGACCATTATCTTCAGCTCCCCTAGCATATATTTTCCCATCCTTAACTACAGGTTTAAACGGATCAGTACTCCAAAGCCTTAAGTCTCCCTCCGGAACAGTATCAAGATGTGAGACAATCCAAATACTTCTAGAAGTATTATCTCCCTTAATAACTCCAATAATGTTAGGTCTTAAACCCTCAGGAACTCTACTATCATGAACATTAATACATTCCAAAACATCAAGACCATAACTACTAAGAATTCTATATAGAGTTTCACCACGCTTAAACTCTCCCTCACCACCCATAGATGGATTTACTGCTTTAATACTTAAAACATTAAGGAAATCGTTAATAACAGAATCCCTAAGCATATCAGCATATTCTCTAACAATGTTTAACAATTCACTCATAACAACACCTATAATAGAAGTAAATAAATCTAGTGTTAAATAGCTAGATAGCTGCTTGATAAACTATATTTACTATGCTTACAACTTAATTCTTAATCTGTATAGGGGGAAATATTAATAATTATTCTTGTAGGAAATACTCCATAATTCTCCGTTAGTATTTAGCTCTGGATAAACATTAGCTATGAGGAAATTGGAAGATTTGATGAAAGTATAAATAAGTAAATTACTAGGAGCAGTTTACTATAGATTACTTGTAGATAAGCTTCTAATTCTTAAAGACTTGTAGTCATCTATAAATATGTAAAGTCAAGTTAAGGAATCTTATAGCTGTAAAAAAGTATTCTAAGCTTATTTAAGATATTTAATCAAAGAGAAATCTTCTACAAGATATTTATTGAAAAAGCTTAAATATGAGATTAAGAATTCTACTTTATGGCTGAAGCATTCATACTTATAAATACTGAGATAGGAGCTGAAGAGGAAGTTTTAAAGAAGCTTAAAAGCATTGATGGAGTTAAAGAAACATGCATGGTTTACGGTGTTTACGATATTATAGCTAAGATAGAAGCTGAAGATCTTGATAAGCTTAAAGATATTGTAACGTGGAGAATTAGAAGACTTGACAAGGTTAGAAGTACAATTACAATGATTGTTGCATCAAGAAGAAAACCCTAACAATTACTAGAATTCCTCCAGTAGGAATCTATATTCTACTTAGTAAATTATGCTTTAGATATTTTTCCATATTTACCTACATTAACCTGAATTTTTCCTCGAAACGTTGTTGTATATCCATTACTAATAACTACAGTATCCCCTACTGAGAAACGATTAATCTGCTCGTTCCAAAGACTTAGCTGAATAGTTCCAGTTTCATCCTGTACCGTAGCGTCAGCAACCCTAGCAGAACCAAACCTTGTACTTACATTTCTAGGCTCTGAAACCTCTATAATCTTTACTTTAAGATTTACATTTCTCATTCCCGGTTTTAAATCAGAAATTTTCAAATACAATCACCTCACAATCTATCTCTAACTCTATATATAAAGATTTTGGGTTTGAGGAGGCTTTGTTAATTTTAGCTTTATTTTGGAGTTTTCTCCCTTATTCATAGTGTTAGTATGGTTAAAGTTACTAGATTTGTTAGGGAGAAGTCCGTTTACTCTAGCTTTATGGTGCTTATATTTCAGTTCATTTAGAATGGCTTCAGATATTCTAAGCTTATTACTGTAGAGATCTATATTGTCATGATTTAGATATTAAGCTTCTATTGAGTTTGGTTGTTATGTTTGATGATACTGTTATAAGTTAGGTTCTATGAGGGAGATTGTTATGTTAATGAGTCATTATTGAGGAGGATTCTATGCATTGTTTGTGATTTTGTAAATATACTTATATCACTAACATTCCCTAGAAAATAAAGACTATCTATAGTTTTAATATAATTTATTTAGTGATGGAGCTCATTATAATAGCATGTAAATATGAATTTAAACATGGTACAGTTTAGAATTAATTGAGAGAATTATAAGTTAAATAGATAAATTATTTAATAATCATATCATGCATTAGGAAAGTGTAATAGTGTAATGTATTACTAAAATCAATAATATAGCTAAAACATGGATTAATAGAGGTTAAAGTCAAAGAATTCATATAAGATACAATATAAAATAGAGATAATAAACATGCTTAAATTCACAAAGCCTTTGAGGATGTGTTCAACCATTTATTTAAGCCTTATTGATTTTCCTAAGAACCAAGAAAGCAGATTAGACTTCAAGAATAGATTATACATAACTAGGATTTTAAGCTCCACTATATTTACCCTATAATTTTGAATTCCTAATAGCTTTGTTGAAATCTATATTCATTTAATCATTTAAAATTAAACTGCTACTGAACTTGAATTCTATTAGGGATAGTATCAGTATTTAAACCTTAGATTTAGAGCTAATCCAGTAATATATATAGCTATAGAAGATGTATATCTAATAGTTGAAGTCTTAATAGCTATGTAGTGGTGGAGTTAGTGAGAGTATGTATTGGTGGAGGAGGGCTTGCAGGGCTTAGTTTAGCCTATTTTTTAAGAGGATTAAATGATGTGATTTTATTAGAGGCTAATAGTAAGATTGGAGGATTATTAAAATCTGAGACTACTAATACTTTTACGTTTGATATTGGGGGTGCTCATATAATATTTTCGAGGGATAAAGATATTTTAAACTTCATCATAGATATTATAGGTAGGGTTGTTAAGCATAGAAGAGATGCTAGAATATATTATAATGGTAAATTCATCAAGTATCCTTTTGAAAACGGTATTTACATGCTTAATCCTAAGGAAAGATTCGAAATACTTTTAGACTTTGTAAATAACCTAGTAAGAAGAGAAAAGGGGGAGTTGAAAAAGCCTGAAAATCTTGAAGAATGGTTTTACTATGTTTTCGGTAAGGCAATTTCGAGAAAGTATTTAGTTCCTTATAATATTAAAATATGGAAGAAACCTTTAAGAAACATATCGACTGAATGGATTAATGATAGAATTCCAAATCCCCCAATAACCGATATATTAAAGGGAGTAGTAGGTATACCTACAGAAGGCTATCTTCACCAGCTAGAATTCTACTATCCTAAAAGTGGAGGTATAGAAACGTTGGCGAGATCACTTCTAAAAAACATATTGGGAAAAGTAACTATAGAAACAGGAATGAAAATAACAAGCATTAAGATGGGTAGGGGAGAAATTACTGTTAAAACAGGTAGTAGAAGTATTAAGTGTAACATATTTATAAATACTATACCTCTACCTGAACTAATTAAAGCTATTGATAACACTCCGGAGTATATGTTAAAGCTTACTAGAAAGCTTAAATACAATAGTCTTATAGTGGTTGGAGTTGGCTTAAAAAATAGTTTTAAACCATACCACTGGATATATTTCCCCCAACGTAAAGTAACATTCCACAGAGTAGCTGCAATAAGCAATTTCACACCTCAACCTGTAGGTTATTCCTCAATAATATTTGAAACATCAACACCACCAAACAGTAAACTATGGAAGCTAAATGATAAGGAGATTACTGAGAAAATACTAGGTGAAGCTGAAGAATTAGAGCTACTGAAGAGGGAGAATGTAGAGGTAGTAAAGACTTGGAAGTGGAGGTACGCATACATAATATACGATAATGAACATAGTAAAGTAGTAAGTGAAGTATTAAATTATCTAAATGAAATTGGCCTATATACTACTGGAAGATTTGGATTATGGAAATATCTAAACATGGACCAGGTAATAATGGAATCGAAAAAACTTACACTAAAAATACTAAAGTAAATCTACATTTTAAAATTTATTAAAACACAATGTAAACTATAGTAAAATTTAAAAAGTTTCAAACAATATAGTATTAGGTGATTCACTTGAAAACTCGTGCAGGTAAGGGAGGTATTCCATTTCCACTCCCATTATAAATTAATTCCCGCTACAAACTTTTTTTATTAGTTTACAGTATTCAACATCTTAGCTACTAAATCCCTAAATTTGTATGTTTAAAATAAAATATGATTTAAATTGTTTCATTCTTTGTTTCAGACATGATGAGCATCTTTTATCGTTTAAGTGTGATTTATTAAATTGATGTTATTAAACAACTTAAGAGCTACATAAGTTCTATACTAGTATTTCGTGTTAATATTAAGGTTTAGTAGATTAAGATACTTAATATATTTGTTTTATATTCATTTCTAGTTTAAGTAGGTTTTCTATAGCATTATCTAATCATAGATATTTAACAGCTACCGGTAATGGATAAATAAGCCTTAAAATAAATATTAATCCATCAAAACTATAGAAGAGCTCTAGATGAAGCTGGATTAATCTAATAAAAGATTGGGTTTATGTAGCTATTTTACAGTTAAGAATATGTTGGAACATATAGGCTATGAGAAGAAGATGGTTAGCTAGCGAAAATAGGAATGAGACAATAATTGTAAAATATACAAAACATCATAATATTAACGATTTATTAATGATTAAGTATCGTGATGGCAATATTTTCATCGTAGTACATCATGGATTTCTGAATCTCCTAAGGGTCTAAACCACTATACGTTAAAACAGAGGTATATGGAATCAGTATACTTATCGTTTAGCGGGGAATTAAGTATTCTTAACAGTAGCATCAAATCTAGTAAGCTGCATCCTAGACAATAAAAGAGTAATTGAATACTGGAACCTATTCGTAAAGGCTATTCACATTATATTATAATCAAGAAGATGAGTTTAAATTGATAGAATATTCTGTTTCAACCAAAAACTTTTTATTTGTTGAGTTAATTGATTAGTATGCAAATGCATTATGCTGAGATTCTCAATGGATTAAGCGAATATCTTAAACATATAGATGAGAGAAATGCAAGAATCATTAAAGCTATGTGTAAGCATGGTTTGAACATTTCTAGAATATCTAGAGAAACAGGATTACCATTAACTTCTGTAAAGTATCGTGTAGATAAGCTAATTGATAGTGGATTAATTAGATTGGTAGCGAAAATAAATTTTCCAAGAATAGGTATTAGAACAGTAGCTACAATACTTTATAAGCCGCAAATTCCAGGGGATTATATTATAGATATACTAGCAAAAGCTAATCAATACTTAGCTTTTGCTTCAAAATGCTTCAGTAGCTCTAATAGCATTTATGCTATACATCGTATTCCAATCGGTTATGAAATTGATTTTGAAGCATATCTCAATGAGCTTAAAAAACTAAACCTTATAAGAGACTATGAGATTCTATGGACTACAGGTAGCTATTATTCCCCGCCGAGTTTTGAATGGTTTGATTTTAAGGGTAAGATATGGGTTTCAAGATGGTCTGACTGGATTAAGGAAATCGATAAGGCATCAGCAATTCTTCCAAAATCTCTAAATAATGTTAGTAGTAGAGTATTTAAACTTGATAGTATAGATTCAGAAATCCTATATAGGCTTGAAATGAATGCTACAATTAATATTTCAGCTGTAGCTAGCCAAATTAATATTTCGCCTCAGCTAGCTAGATACCACTATCTTAAGCATCTTATTGAAACAGGTATTATTGAAGGCTTTGCAGCAATGGTTACTCCCTATCCATCAAAACTTCTAGCTCCAACTATTTTCATCTTTGAGTTTCTAAACAATACATTAATGTCTAAATTTACCAACTCAATAATTGGGAAACCCTTTACCTACTCAATAATTCGTGTTGCTAACGAAAATAAAATCATTGCTCAGCTTCTCATAAATACTGTTGAAATGATTTCACTCCTTAAAACCTTAAATAGCTTAATAGATCTAGGAGTAATTAAAGACTTTAACTATTTCCTATTGGATATATCCAGGTTCTATCATGGAACCCTACCGTACAATGCCTTAAAGGATGGAGTCTGGATATATAGTCATAATGAATACGTAGATAAGCTTAGAGCCGTATATGAGGAAATCATAAGAAAAATAAAAACCTCCACTACAAACTTGAAACGCTACTAATTTAATCTCTTCTCTTTCTAAGTTACGATTAAATACTTTAAGATTGGAAAGTATTATATATCCTTTTATTTATAACTGTAGGGATTAGCTTGAATGGAGCTGCATATCTTAGAGTTTCAACTGAGCTTCAGGGAACTGAGGATCAGAGAAGAGCAATAGAGGATTTCGCGTTTAGGAATGGTATAGTGATTACTGGATGGTTTCAGGATCCTGATGTTTCAGGAGCTATTCCAGCTTTTGAAAGGAAGGGGTTTAGGGAGATGCTGGACTATATGGCTAGGGAAAACATTAAAACAATAGTTGTATATGCTTTAGATAGGCTTGGTAGAAGCTTTACTGATATATTTAGAACCCTGAATGAGCTTGATAAGTATGGTATAACTGTTTTTAGTGTTCGAGATAGCTTTCTTCAAACTCTTGATCAAAGCATTAGAAAACTTGTTTTAGCCGTTTTAGCATGGGCTTCAGAATATGAGGTTAAGCTAATAAGGGAGAGAGTTAGGCTTGCAATGAGGAGAAGGGAAGTTCAAAGTAAACTTAACAATATCCGTAAAGTATCTAGAATAAGTAGTGAGTCTAGAAAGCTAATAGCTGATCTTTACGGTCAGGGATGGTCTCTAAGAAGAATAGCTAAAGCACTAAACCTAACACTATACAGTGTTAGAAAGATTCTGATTGAGGAGGGTATTATAGAACCTAATGGATGTCCAAGATGTAGCCATAAACTATTCTGGGACGATATAGATAACACTTATAAATGTAGAAACTGCGGATATAGAAAACTGTAAACTACAGTTTCTTATTAATTATTATTCTGATTCATCACGGAATCCAGGTTTCCTCTTACACAATGTTTATGGGCTTAATTTACTACAGTAAAGTATAAATGTAGAGGTATAGACTCTAAATAGATGCTTATGGTTTCGTTTAGGGCCTGGACAGTAGTATCGACAATTCTTATCTTCATAATACTTATAATTTACGGCTTTCTTTTTGAGGCTGAGTTTGAAACCATACTGAGAGTTTCATGGATTCTTGCCATATTAGGGTTTACGCTTAATTTCGCTATGATCCTAATTACTAGTATTAGACTTTATGTTTTATGTAGAATACTACATGTCGATATAGGGTTATTGGACTCGATAATTATTAGAGGGGTTGGAATGTTTACATCCCATATTACTCCAACACTTATCGGCGGTGAACCTGTAAGAGCAATACTTCTACAGAAATTATCGAGAAACAATTCATCAATAGGCTTAGTTTCAAGCATAGTTTTCATAGAGACCTATCTTGACGTTATTATCTGTAATTTTTTAACCCTACTTCTCGGATTTACTGATATTGCTGGGAGAAGTATTAAGGTTACATTACCGTATTTAGCGGCTTTATATCAGATTGTTTCATGGACTATCATATTACTTGTCGGATTACATAGCGTATCAAATAGTAAAATTTTAGGTTTTCTAAGTAGACATACAAGAATAGGAATTGATAAAATAAGATTTGAGGGGAGGGAATTCATACAGGGATTTAGAAAAATCCTAAGACCATACGGTTTACTAGTAATATTTACCTCAATATGTTCACTCCTAGCTGGAGCCTTAATATTCATGCTTGCCAGCTTTATAAGCAGAGAACATTTAAGTCTTAATGCCTCCCTGAAGGGATTTGTATTTGCGTCATCCCTTGGAGTAAGTCCACTACCTGGTGGTGCTCTTGGAGTTGAGTATGGAGCATCCCTAATAGCAAACGCAACCACAGTTATAATGTGGAGGTTTATGTCATATTATATGCTTCTCCTAATTGGAGGATTAATAACAATATATACCGTGCGAAAATTGAATATCATAATATCCAATAAGAACAGTTTGAAAGCTAAACATAATGGAGGCTATGCGGAATCCATATAGGAGTAGGATAAATATATTAATGTATCCGTCCACAATTTATAGCTATATATTTTTACGATTTCCTATATGGGTTAAACCCATGGATTCCCGATTAAACTCAACTATGCTTCTCTGTATTCACATATTTCTCGAATAGCTTTAGGAAGTCCACCTCGATATCATCTATCTCACTACGCATGGTTCGCCATAAATGTAGTGGATTACACTAAAATTTACATTAAAGTATTCTTCATAATCATCATTAAATAACCTTCTCAGCAAATCCTGGTATGTTAACTCTAAACCGCGTAAAGTTAATATTTATGTAGCTTAGATTTAGGCTATGAGTAAGTTTTCATTCAGTAATCTACCTAGAATCCATTTCTTATCAAGTGAAAGCATTAGGGTAATACATGAGGCAAGCATAAGCCTCCTCGAGAAGATAGGTGTTTTAGTGCAGAGTAAGGATGTGTTAAAGCTGCTTAGAGATGCTGGATGCGAGGTTAATGCTAGAGGTAGAGTTAAAATTCCTGAACATCTTGTTAATGAATGTATTAAGTCAGCTCCATCATCAGTAAGAATTTATAGTAGGGATGGAAAACATGACTTAAATGTCGAGGGTGATAACGTATATTTTAATCCAGGCTCTGCAGCAATATCAATTCTAGACTTTGAAACGGAATCTATTCGTCCACCTACCGTTAGGGATCTATTAAATCTTGTTATTGTTACTGATTATCTTAATAATATTCATGCTCAAAGCACAGCTCTTGTACCGTCAGATGTTCCTGAGGAGGTGAAGGATAGGGTAAGACTCTACATAGCATTAAAATACTCAACTAAACCAGTTATTACAGGTGCTTTTACTATTGATGGATTACATGATATGAAGAAAATGCTTGATATTGTTGCTGGATATGATTCCAGTAGAAAGCCTATGGCGGTATTTGATGTATGTCCATCCCCACCATTAAAGTGGAGTGAGCTAACAGTTACCAATCTAGTTGACTGTGCAAGATACCGTATTCCAGCTGAGCTCGTATCAATGCCTCAAATAGGTGCAACAGGTCCAGCAACACTTGCAGGATGTCTTATCCAACATACTGCTGAAAACCTTTCAGGAATAGTTATACATCAACTTACAAGTAGGGGAGCTCCGATAATCTATGGAGGCTCACCAGCCCTCCTAGATATGAGGAGTGGAATGTCGTGTATGGCTACTCCAGAGGTAATGCTTCTAATAAGTGGATATGTTGAAATAGGTAAATACTATGGGCTTCCAACACATGGATATCTAGGCTTAAGCGATACTAAAACTGTTGATTATCAGGCAGGATTAGAATCATCCATGGGTATTCTAATAGGAGCATTAAAGGGGGTTAATATTGTTTCAGGAGCTGGAATGATGGATTTTGAAAGCTGTCAAAGCCTAGAAAAGCTCGTACTAGATAATGAGATATGCGGATACGCGTTGAGAATCGTTAAGGGGATAAATGTAACTGAGGAAACATTAGCAATAAATGTCTTCAATGAGGCTATTGAGAAGGGAGGATTTATATCCCTAAAACATACAATGAAATGGTTTAAAAGCGAACAATACTTTCCAGCTAAATTAATTGATAGGGATTCCCGTAGGAAATGGATGGATAAGGGATCCAAGAATGCTTGGAGGAGAGCTAAGGAGGAGGTGGAAAGAATACTTAAAGAACATAAGCCACAATCGCTTTCAAACGATATTGAAAGGGAGCTTAACGAATTTACGAAATCGGTAATGAAGAGATATGGAGCTAAACTAATATTTTAAACTTCAACATCCCCGCTAAAGTAGAGAATTCCGAATTTGTAAATTTCAGTTATTTATTTTACATCTTTACGGCTTATATTTCGCTAAATAGTTATAGCAATGCTACCTCCAGGATATTATTTTCTATATGGTTATTACGGTAGAATATTAAGTTAATAAGGATCCTAATGTTATAAACCTATTAGTAAGATACCATTAATAAAATCTAACAGTATACTTCCATAGCGATGAGGAAACTAGAAGCTCTTATGGAAGTACATATAAACATCATAACAATCAATATGATGCCCTATACTGTTTAAAGCTATTAGGTTTGTTGGAAAACTATGAGTAAAGATTAAATTCATAAAGTCTTTAAGTTCGGGAAAAGTATATAAGGGTAAGCGGGAAATATTCCGGATTCAATATGCATATTAAATTAAGTCTAACGGCGTTGATGTTAGCTATACTAGTACTTTTACCGATTATGTTTGCGGAGGAGCTTAAGCCTATAGAGGGAGCTACTGTTACTGTTTACGGAGATAATGGAGAGGGATTTGCTGTAACGGATTATAATGGTCTTTTTAAGGTAGTAGAGGGCTTAGGGGAGGGCATTTATACAGCTAGAATTAGCGCTAAGGGATTTATTTCAAAATCCATTGAGAACATTTTGGTTAAGGCTGGTGAAACTAGGGATTTAGGTGATATTGAGCTGAAGCCATCAGCTACCATAATGGGTATTGTAGAGACGCCCGATGGAAAGCCAGTACCATCAGTACCTGTATTCCTAAAAAATTCAGAAGGAAAAATTATTGCTCCACCAACTATTACTTCAAGTAATGGAGCCTTCATATTTGATACAGACGTAACTACCGGAACATATATTGTTGAGGCATATCCATTTTCCTTCGAGGGATTTACGTTTCAAACAATAAGTTTAGGTCCATTTGGAAGCATGTCCTTCCCAGCTCCTAAAGCCGGCAAATCCTTTCTTGAAGGATTTAGCTCAGGCTACACTTCAGGTATTAGTGTAGTTCAAGGTGGAGTTGTAGATGGAGTAGTTGTGAAGCTTACTCCTTCAGGAATAATTTCCGGTAGAGTTACGGATACTCAGGATAATCCGATAGCTAATGTGATTGTAATAGCCTTTCAGCCTAAAGGAGAGGGATTTAATGGCTTCTTCGCCTTAACGGATAGTAATGGAAGATATAGAATAGCTAATAATCTACCTACAGGAGATTATAATGTTACGTTATTATTCCCTAAAGGATATGTATGGAAATTTACAGATACTAGAGGAGTTCATGTAGTGGCGGGAAAGGAGACAGGTAATGTGGACTTTAAGCTGGAGAAATCCGGAGTAATATCTGGAGTAGTGGTATGTCCAGGTGATATACCCGTAGCAAACGTAACGGTTATAGCTGTATCAAAGGAGTATTTCAGCTTCACCTTTACGGGTATTGATGGTAAGTTTAGAATCGATTCAGGTTTAGGAAGTGGAAGCTATGAAGTCATAGCGTATGCTGGAGGATTTACATTTTCAAGACCAGTAAGCGTAGATGTTACTGCAGGTCAGGAAACAGGAAATATAAGAATATCGCTACCAACATGTAGAGCAGCAGCAATAGTTGAAGGTAGGGTTACCGATATTAATGGTAAACCAATTATGGATGCCGCTATCTCAACTACTGGAGGATCAACACGTACAGGAAGCGATGGTAGATACCAGCTTACCGTAGAGCTTCCAGGAAATATAAAAACAGCAAAAATAAATATTCAAGCATCAAAGAGAGGATATGAAACATCAATTAAAGAAGTTCAAATAACAGCTGGGGAAATAACGAGAAATATAGACTTCACCCTAACTCCAATGAAGACAGGGGTAATTACTGGAAGAGTAGTATATAAAACACTAATAACCCCTACACCAACAATAACCCCTACTTCCTCTCCAACTACTTCTCCTACTCCAACCCCCTCACCTTCTCCAACCCCAACTACAACTCCTACATCAACACCAGCTTCCCCAACTCCCTCACCAACTCCTCCGCCCAGTAAGGGTTTATGTGTTATTGCTACAGCCACCTTCGGCTCTGAGCTTTCACCTGAAGTCGAGTTTTTAAGATGGTTTAGGGATGGCTTAATATTAAGAACATATTCTGGTAAGTGTTTCTATACAGCCTTCAATGCCTTCTATTATTCTTGGAGTCCTAATGTTGCAGGCTTTATAAGCCAAAATGAAGTGTTTAGATCAGTAGTTAAGTTAATGCTTTATCCATTAATAGGATTGCTAAAGTTAACAGCTCTCTCAACAATTCCGATATTTCAAATAGCTCCTGAAGTAGCAGCGATTACAGCTGGATTCATAGCTTCAACACTAATAGCATTAATATACATAGTGCCAATAATATTCCTATTAATCTTAAAAGGAGTACTTCCATCAAGAATTGAAGGTTTAAGGGAGATATCAAAAGCATTATGGCAAATAACCGCTCTAGTAATATTAACAATCATCATCGGTCTAAATATCGGTAGCCCCCCTCTACTAACGATTTCAACATCAATTTATGTATTGCTAGTGATGGTGTCAACAACCATTACAGCAATACATCTAATACAGGCAGTTAAAACACATAAATCCTAACTTTTTATGTCTTAAATTCTAGGGAACTTAAATATATGAAGCTAGTGTTATAATATGGATAGTATAAATCTATTTCATTAAATTCTCATTGGAACCCTCCTGTATTAGGAACTTATTGATTTTTAAATAAATATTCCTAGAACTCATAGCTAAATGAAATAGTTTAGTAAACTGTTTACGATGAATTCCTAATCAAATACTTCCAGTTTAAATATAAACCTATAAACACCTCTTAACTTGAAAACCGTTAAATATTAGCAGTACGTTAAGCCATTAAATATATTACCTCTTGATGTTACGTTATTACTGTAAGTCACAACATTACTTCTTATAGGTTTCAGTATGCTAGCATTTCTCAGCTTATATAGTTGTATGAGAGATATTAAGAATTTACGGCATCTAATTATGGCAGCTCTTAAGCTTAAGAGATATGCCAATAATTCTACACATATTAACTTCACTTCATTACGTTAATCTTAATATTAACTAAATGGGCTTATCCCTCAACAGATCTTAATTCATAGCATATAGAAGAGATACGTACACTTCAGCTCAAAATATATGAGCAGCTCCAAACTAGGACAATTGATGGAATGCCATGTCCTCCATTCCAAAGCCCCTAAAAATCTAAAAGTAACAGCATCCTCATTTTAAAC
>Ga0105162_1001258_pt1 | contig 14876 bp, 9 predicted proteins | sample JNZ201metaG_FD_81532 | JGI IMG/M metagenome (GOLD analysis project Ga0105162, IMG submission 81532) | Hot spring microbial communities from Jinze hot spring, China to study Microbial Dark Matter (Phase II) - JNZ 20120812A | ecosystem: Environmental > Aquatic > Thermal springs > Hot (42-90C) >...
CTGCAGGGAACGACTGTTCCCTCTTTTAGTTTTTCACCCTTTAAAATTTTCAAAATTTCGCAGGTTTTCCCTCTGGCACAGGTTTTGCAAAGAAAAATTATCAGATTTTTTCTTTGTTCTTTTTCCCTGGGGGGATTTGCCCCAGGGGGATTTAAAATTAAAAATTTGACAAATGCGAAATCAAAAAATAAAATCTGCGGTTAAGACGAAAGTTTTAAAAGACAGATATATGCTTTGTCCTGAATGTGGTAATTTCGCTCACATTTCACTTGGACAAGTTTATTGCATAGTTTGTGGTGCAAAGATGATAGACAGGTGTCCAAGGTGTGAGGAGTTGATAATTTATCCGACAGCAAAATTTTGCCCAGTTTGTGGAGAAAAATTGGTTAAAAAAGAAATTTAATTAGCTTCAAAATGTCGGAGAAGCAACTCCCAAGCCATAACCTGCAATCTTCTTCACAGAACACGAAAAGAAAATTAATCTCGTGGAAGTTATTTTAAGTTCGGGGGGATTTATTGCTTATTTATCCAGAAATTCGGTATATTTTTGTAAGCCAAAAACTAATATCATCCAAGAGCAATGAAAGACGGAAAAATTAACACATCAAGATTTACTCCAATTTTATTTTTAACCTTCCTTTCCCTTTTGATGTTAAATTTCTCACATGCTCAGAAGATTGAAACTTTGGCAATTGAAAAAAGTTTTGCTTGGATAGGAACGGAAGAAGTAGCACAAAAACCAGAAGATGCGAATTATTTTAACAATTCAAGTTCAGATGGTGAAAATAATAAGTATTTCAAAAAAGCCATTGCATACTATGATAATACTGTCCTTGTTTCTGGCAATGTTGTTAAAAAGCCATCGGATAAAAATAGAAAGTATCTTGCAAATCTAATTTCACGACAAATCAATCTTCCAAGATTTTATTGGGAAAGTTTACCTGAACAAACGGTTTCAAAATTTGATGAAGTATCTTCAAAGATTTATAACTCGCTTGAAGAAATTAATTATGATGTTGAAAATTATCTTGCGCCCGAACTCATTAAGATACTTGACATAAGTAAAGAAATGAGAGCACTTTCGCTTTTAACCGAAGCGGAGAGAAATAGTTTTATAGCAACGAAAGCAAAGTCGCTTGGTGTCTCAGCAGATAAAGTTGAAAGGATTATGAACTCAGGTTATGTTGTTGTGCCTTTCATTGAAAAATATATTGCGTTAAAAGATACGCTCATTAAAAAGTTTAAAACAAAAGACGGGGAGCGTCAAGTTAAAATTCCCGTGATAAAAGTTCAGATGCAAGGCGGTATGACATTTTTCAAGGTTAATTTTAAGAACAATGTTTATTCGGTTAAACCAGCTTATGCGGTTGTTCAAAAAGAAGATATATCTTCATTTGTTGAGATAAAAGACAATGATGTCACGGCAGCTGAGGATTCCGCATTTAAAGTTTGTTCGTTAGGACTTGTCAATAATTTTGAGTTGACGGTGAGAAATCTTTTTAAGTTATCTGCACCTGTTGCTGAAGCTGGTTTCAACAGCATAAGCTTTCCTCTTGGGAAAGCTGAAGGAGTTAAGATTGATGAAGGTTTTGATGTGTTTGAACTTGTTGAAGATGTAAGTGGTGAGGTCAAGCCAAGAAGGGTTGGGTTTGTTCGCATAAATAAAGTTGGGGATAACAGAAATAAGAACGAGTTAAGTAGGGCACAAATTATAATTGGAGGTATATTTTCAAACAGAATTGAGAGAGGGATGTTTGTTGAAGAAAGACCACGACTTCCTGGTGATATATTTTTAGGAGCAATGCTTACAAGTGTTAAAATTCAAAGTGGCGTCTTCAAGCTAAATGAGCCACGTGTTTCAAATGATACTCTTTACATAAAATCTTCTGGAAAATTTGCTATCACTGGAAGATTTAACATCAATGTAAACCTTATCACAACGCTTGATCTTACGATTCCACAATTCTGGATGACTCTTGGAGGGGGAATAGGCGCGATACCTCTTAATGCAAAATTTTTCGGAGAAGATGTTAAAATTGCAACTTTTGCATCTTTCAACTGGGGATTGATGAAGAAATTTTATTTCAGAAGATTTGCGGTTAACTTTGAGACGGGAGTTAGCCTTTCAAACTTTGAATTTTCAATTGAAAAGAAGAATAATCAAGATACAGTAAAATATGCTTTAAGCCCGAGAAACTGGTTCTGGGGTGGATTTGCCGGAGCTGGGTTTGAATTTGTCATAAACCCGGACATAAACATTGGGGCGAGGGTTTTCTATCAATTTAGCCAAAGAACAGATGAGTGGTCATATTTGCGAAAGGTTGGAGATAAAGAAGAAAGGAAGAAAATAAAATTTGGCGATGTAAATTTAACAGGTCTTATGTATCAGGTGTATTTTAATCTAAGCATAAAAAACTTTGCGAGGGTGAGAAAGTTTGAGGAGTGAGAGTTAAGAATTTTGATTTTTTCTGGTGTTAATTTTATATTTAAAATCGGAGAGGTGGCCGAGTGGTTGAAGGCGCACGCCTGGAGAGCGTGTATCCCGGCAAAAACCGGGATCGTGGGTTCGAATCCCACCCTCTCCGCTCCCTCTTTTCTTGATTATAACCCCAATTATCTTTATATTTTTACCTGAAAAATCTTTAAAACAATTTTATCGCGATGAAATTATGCTTATAAAACTTTTGCGTAAACTTTTTCCGACGAAAAACGAAAAGGACTTGAAAGCCCTTATCCCTATTGTTAATCATATAAATCAAATTTACGCAACGCTTAACACTCTCACAGACGCTGAGCTTAGGGCTAAAACAGATGAGTTCAAAGCGAGGATAAAAGAAAGAACAAGAAGCATAGAAGAAAAAATAGAGGAGTTAAAAACAAGAGTTCGTGAAGACAAGGAATTAACACGAGAGCAACGCCTTGAAATTTATGATGAGATTGAAAAACTTGAGAAAGAACTCTTTAAGGAAGAGCAGAAAGTTCTTGATGAAATTTTGCCAGAAGCGTATGCTGTCGTCAAGGAGACGTGCAGAAGATTAGTTGGTAAAAGCTGGGAAGTGACGGGGCATAAAATCGTTTGGGATATGATTCCTTTTGATGTTCAGTTGATGGGTGCAATTGTGCTTCATCAGGGGAAAATAGCTGAGATGGCAACGGGCGAAGGTAAAACTCTTGTTGCGACAATGCCAGCGTATCTTAACGCTCTAACAGGAAGAGGTGTTCATATCGTCACTGTTAACGATTATCTTGCTTTGAGAGATAGTCAATGGATGGGGAAAATTTATGAATTTCTTGGCTTAACGGTTGGATGCATTCAAAACTGGATGAACACTGAACAAAGAAAAGCGCAGTATAATTGCGATATAACTTATGGAACAAATAATGAGTTTGGTTTTGATTATCTTCGCGATAATATGGCTATTGACCCGAACGATATAGTTCAGCGCGGGCATTACTATGCGATTGTTGATGAGGTTGACTCTGTGTTAATTGATGAAGCTAGAACTCCTCTCATTATAAGTGGTCCTGTTCCCGAGACGGAGCATAAATTTGACTGGATGAAGCCGAAGGTTGAACGACTTGTCACTGCTCAAATTAATCTTGTGAGCAAAATTGTTGATGAAGCGGAAAAACTTTTAAATGAGGGCAAACTTGAAGAAGCTGGAGTTTTACTTCTCAAAGCAAGCAGAGGCGCACCAAAACATAAAAAATTAAGAAAAATACTTGCCGAACCCGAATATCAAAAACTTGTCATTGATACGGAGCTTGAGTTCCTGAAAGACCAAGGTGTTAAGATGCGCCAACTTGATGAAGATTTATATTTCGTCGTTGATGAGAAAAATCATATAATTGATCTGACTGAAAAAGGGCGCGAATTTCTTGCAAATCTTTCCCCAGAGGATAGAGAATTTTTCGTTCTTCCCGATCTTGGAACAGAGATAAGCATAATTGAAAACGATCCATACCTTACGCCAGCTCAAAAACAACGGAAAAAAGAAGAACTATACCGACTTTATTCCGAACGAAGTGATAAAGTCCACGCAATTCAGCAACTTCTAAGGGCTTACATAATGTTTGAAAAAGATGTTGATTACATTGTTCAGGATGGAAAAGTTTTGATTGTTGATGAATTTACAGGAAGAGTTTTGCCTGGAAGAAGATATTCCGAGGGTTTACATCAGGCAATTGAGGCAAAGGAAGGTGTTAAGGTTGAACAGGATACCCAAACACTTGCGACGATAACTATTCAAAATTATTTCAGGATGTATAAAAAACTTGCTGGGATGACTGGAACGGCTGCAACCGAGGCGCAGGAGTTTTGGGAAATTTATAAACTTGATGTCGTTGTAATTCCAACGAATAAACCTTGCATAAGAATTGATTATGATGATGTTATTTACAGAACCAAGCGTGAAAAATATAACGCAGTTATTGAAGAAATTGAAAGAATGCACAAGATTGGGAGACCTGTTCTTGTTGGAACTACAAGCGTTGAAGTTTCAGAGTTGTTGAGCAGGATGTTGAAGCGTCGTGGAATTCCACACAATGTTTTGAATGCGAAGCATCATCAAAGAGAAGCTGAAATCGTAGCAAATGCTGGACTTCGTGGGATGGTCACAATCGCAACAAATATGGCAGGGCGTGGAACTGATATAAAACTTGGTCCAGGTGTGGCTGAACTTGGTGGTCTTCATGTTATCGGAACTGAAAGACACGAAGCAAGAAGAATTGATCTTCAATTGAGAGGTCGTGCGGGAAGACAGGGCGATCCTGGTTCGTCAAGATTTTTCCTTTCGCTTGAAGATGATCTTTTGAGATTATTTGGAAGTGAGAGAATCGCAAACATAATGCAGCGACTTGGATATAAAGAAGGTGAACCAATCCAGCATCCGATGATAACGAAAAGCGTTGAAAGAGCCCAGAAAAAAGTTGAACAAAATAACTTCGCAATAAGAAAAAGATTGCTTGAATATGACGATGTCTTGAATAAACAAAGAGAAGTTGTTTATAGTCTGCGTAGGCATGCGCTTCTTGGCGAACGACTTGAAGATGATTTGCTTGATATGTTAACTGATTATGTTGAAGATGTCGTTGAAAAGTTTTATCCAAATCTTGATTATCAAGGATTAAAAGATGAATTGATGAGAACTCTTTTGATTGATTTGAAGCTAACGCCCGATGAATTTGAAAAACTTGGTAAAGAAGGATTGAAAGAAAAAATCTATAATGATGCGGTTGAGTTCTACAATCAGAAGAAAGCACAACTTGGAGAAGAGTTGATGTTATCCCTTGTAAAGATGGCGATGCTTCAGGTCATAGATCAAAGATGGCAGGAACATTTGCGTGAGATGGATGATTTAAGAGAGGGGATTCATCTTCGTGCATATGCACAGAAAGACCCACTTGTTGAATATAAGACGGAAGCGTTTGAAATGTTTATGGAAATGATGAGAAGAATTAGAAGCGGAGTTTTAAGCATAGTGTTCAGAATGTTTCCAGTTATGCCAGAAGAAGTTGTTGAAAGAAGACCACGAAGACCGAGAAGAGAACAACTCAATCTTATTCATCAGGAATCAATCGGAATGGGTTTGAGAGTTTCTGCGTCAGAAGCGGATGTGGCAACGGCGGTTAAATCAGATGTTAAGTTAAAACCTGTGCGAATTGATCAAAAAGTTGGCAGAAATGATCCATGCCCGTGTGGAAGCGGGAAAAAGTATAAACATTGTCACGGCAAAATATAGCAATGGAAAGGAATGATAAAACTGAAAATTTTTCTCCTTTTCTTTCTCGTTCTATCTATTTCGCACGCACAAGATTACTTCAATTTAGTTGATCACGGCTTTACAAAAGAAATTGAAATCGTCGCCGAAGAACCAAAAATTTCTGAAATTGAATTTAACGGACGAAAATATTCACTTATCATTTTAAACAACGCTGAAAATATCTCGCTCCTTCCAAATTTTTTGCCTTTTTATAATTTTCTGATTTCGTCAACCGCTGATGCAAAAGTTGACCTTATTCAATATGACTTTGATGAGGTTGATTTACCTTATCCACTTTTTGAGATTAAAGAAAGAGCGCTTCCAGATGGAGTTGAATTTGTTCCAGAATTTACTTCTGATGGGAAAATTTTTGATTTCGTTTATCTCGGGAAGATGCGAGGTATTGATCTTTTCAGTTTGCTTTTTTTCCCGTTTCAAGTTGATGGACAGAAGTTGAGAATTGTCAAAAAAATCAAATTAAATGTCGTTGCAAATTCATTTGCGAAAATTAACTCGCAGGAAATTTTCACATCTCCGAAAATAAACAGGATAAATTTAAACTTTAACTTTCAACAAACACAGCAAGAGTTTGAATACAAAATCTTCGTCCGAAAAGATGGCGTTTATAAAATTACTTATGAAGACCTGAAAAACGCAGGCATTGATCTCAAAGGGGTTCAAGCGTCAAGATTGAGAATTAAAAATAACGGCGTTGAAATTCCAGTTTATGTTTATGCAGGTGGCGATGGTGTGTTCAACGAAGGCGATTACATTGAATTTTACGCAGAGAAAAGAAAAAATAAATTTGCAGGTGGAAAAGTTGATTTATATAATGACTTATTTACCGATGTGAATGTTTATTTTCTTGAAGTTGGGGATGGCGCTGGATTGCGTCTTGCGGAGGAGACGGGAGCAAGATTTTTTGAAAATTACATTGACCTGCGTGGCGCTTCATTTTACTCTGAAATCCATTTTGAAAATGATTTAATTTTTGAAAGATTAAAAGATGTTGACTTGAATTTGACCTATGATGTGCGAGATCATTGGTTCTGGGCAGAGTTAAGTTCTAATCAGCAAACCGATTTTGATGTTTATATCCCCGCTCCCGATCAATTAAGTTTGGACAATGTTAAATTGAAAATTGCATTTCACGGGATAACATCAACTCAATCTTTAAACCCCGAGCATATAGCAAATGTTTTTGTAAATAATCAAAGAATTTTAACGACACAATGGAACGGTCAAAATATAAACATTGCTTCAACTGATGATTCAGGTTATCCAGTTCTAAATAGCACTTTAAAAGATGGACTTAACAAAGTAAGCGTCTTCAACGCAAGCGAAGGGAAAGTTGCAAATACAATTTTCGCTGTTAATTGGTTTGAGATAACATACAGGCGACTTTATCAAGCAGATAAAGATCAGATAAAATTTAAAATTCCACCAGAATACACAAGCGGTTATTTCAGGTTTGAACTTTTTGGCTTCAAAAATCCAAATATAAGCATTTACAGAATCGGCACATCAAAAATTTCAAATGTTGAAGTTGTCAAATCAAAAGATGAAAAGATAGGTGAAAATTATCACGCAATTTTTTATGCAAATGTTTTATCGCCAGATGTTGAATTCATCGCAGTAAGCGAAAACGCAAAGTTAAAGCCCGACAGCATTGCGAAAGATTTGAAAACAAATTTGAAAAATCCATCAAATTCATTTGATTATCTCATAATCACACATCCATTGCTTTACGATAAACAAAAAGACGCAAACGATCAGAATCATCCATTGAATCAGTTAAAAAATTTTTACGAGTCAAAAGGTTTGAGTGTTAAGATCATAAGCGTTGACGATATTTATGATGAATTTAATTTCGGTGTGAAAAGCCCTTATGCGGTAAAAGAGTTTTTGAGATACGCATATTTCAACTGGACAAAGTCCCCAACCTATGTTCTTTTGGCTGGTGGCGCTGTCTATGACGGTCGTCGCTATCCAAATCTTGATTTAATCCCAACGATGTTTTATCAATCTTACTGGTATGGTGCAACTTCTGCTGATGCATGGTTTACATTCATTGATGGAGAAGATTATCTTGGCGATGTCCTTCTTGGAAGATTGCCCGTAAGAGATAGGGAAGAATTGAAAAATGTGGTTGATAAAATAATTTCGTTCTGGAATCAAAAACCACAAAACTGGAATAGAAATGTTTTGATGATCGCTGGCGAAGGAAAAGATTTTGAGACGCAAACTGATTATCTTGTTTTAAATGTTTTGCCGAAATATCTTAACATAAATCGTCTTTATGTCATCGCAGGTTCAATTTTTTCAGGTGGAACATCAAAACTTATAAACTTTGTAAATGATGGACAAGTTTTAATTAATTTCGTCGGGCATGGCGGTGGAGCAATCTGGGCTGACAATGGCTTGCTTAAAAATGAAGACATACCAAAATTTTCAAACAAGGATAAGTATCCGTTCATTACAAGTATGACTTGCTTTTCTGGCGCTTTTGATTATCCGCAGAAAACAGCGCTTGGTGTTAATCTATTGATTGAAAAAGATAAAGGTGCAATTGGAGTTTTGGCTTCAAGCGGGCTTGGATGGATTTTAAATGATTACTTTATGGTTTTGAGTATTTTTCCCTATATGTTTGATCCGACGAAAACAATAGGAGAAATAATCACGCTTGGCAAAGCAAGATATTACTCAAACTATTTCTTCTGGCCACAGGCGAAGACAATGGTCTTTCAATACAATTACATCGGCGATCCCGCCGTTAAACTCCCATTTCCAGATGGAAAAACCATAGTTCAAAGCGAAAGAAAATTAATTTCATCATCGGATACATTAAAAATTCAAATCCAATCAAGCATTCAATCTGCAAATGCAATCGTTTCAATTACCGACAGCGCACATGTTTTAAAGCAGGAATTCACACTTAACATTCAATCAGGAAGAGCAAGTTTTTCAATTAGACCATCCGTTTCATCTGGATTTGTTAAAATCTTTATCAATGATGGTCAAAAAACAGAAGCAGGTTATAGCGTTTTTAAAACAGCGGGTTCTTATATTGGAGATTATTTTGTCCAACCAGAAAATCCAAAATTTGGTGATAGTTTGACATTTTATGGTAGAGTTGAAATTGCAAATGCTATCAGACCTGATTCAGCAGTTTTCGTCATTTCAAGATATAAAAGCAAGTTTGGGAAATTTGATCTTTTGCTCGGTCGTGATACTTTGCAATGCTTTTCAGTTTCGTCAAATGTTTTTGCTTCGTCAAGGAAAATCCCTGCGGTCGCTGGTGTAAGATATGTAATTCAAATGCTTGCTTATTTCAGTGGGAAAGTTTATCTGGGCGATTTTAAAGAATTAATCATTGGTGGATTGCCTGATCCTTCACTTATTCCGCCAGAGTTAAACAAATTGCAAAGTTCAATCTATCTCAAAAATCAAGATTTAAAATTCGTTGCTGATTCCGTCGTAAAGGTGTCTATCCGTGCTTACAATTTAAGTGATGTTGATGCGAACAATTTTATTTTGAAAATTTACGATAATTTAAGAAGCGATGATAATTTAATCGGCGAGTCAAGGTTTTCTGTAAGTGCCAATTCCGTCTCAAATGTTGAAGTTCCGCTTCAAAAGAACCTAAACATCGGCTTGCATAGAATTTACGCAGTTATAGAAAGCGACGCATCATCTGGGGATGATTTTGACTATTCAAACAATCTTGTTTACAATGAACTTGTCTATAATTTTGTTAAGTTCAATTCTGACTCCGTCTTGATAAATGAAAATATATCGTTGAAGCGTGTTAATCCATTAACTTCAATAATTGGCTTTGAATATCCTGCTTCTTTGCAATTGTCTCTGTCTCAAAATAGTTTAAGCCCATTAAAAGTAGTGGGCGATTCAAAATTTTTCGTCGCAAAATATGACGCTTTTGGAAATGCAGGTGAAGTTGAAATTTATGTCAAAGTTGATCTTTCGGAGCAAAGTTTGAATAAGGACAGAGTAAAACTTTACATCTATGATGATAAGTTGAGAACTTTTAGAGTTAAAAATGGCTCTGTAAATGGCGAATGGTTTTATGGGAAACTTGATGAATCTGGGATTTATATCATTGGCTATTCAAATGATAGTAGAAGTCCAAGAATTGAGGTCGCTGTTGAAGGTCAAAGTTTCAGAGACGGAGCATCCGTTCCATCAAATCCAACTTTCAGCGTTTTGATTGAGGATGATGAGGGCGTTGATGTTTCCAGCAATTCGCTAAAATTTAAAATTGATGGGAAAGATGTTGCTTATTCGGAGATCGTTGTGCCAGATACAATTTCTAATCCAAGAAGTTTATTTGTTAAGTTAACGCCAAAATTATCTGATGGCGAACACTGGGCAAGTTTTACCGCAAGAGATGTGAATGGAAACTGGTCTAATGAGGTCGGGGTTTCGTTCAGAGTTCAATCAAACTTTGAGGTTAAAATATACGGTAATTTCCCGAATCCATTTTCGGATAAGACATTTTTTGCGTATGAAATTCTTGGTTCGCCAGTTGAAGAAGTTGAGTTCAGAATTTATACTGTTTCGGGTAGATTAATTCAAAACTTTAAATTTCCATCTTCTGAAGCGAGAGAAATTTATGGTTTTCAATTTGGCGGGACGGGTGTTCCAACTGCAATTGGTTATCACGAAATCTGGTGGGACGGAACTGATAGAGACGGAAATGAGGTTGCAAATGGCGTTTATTTTTATAAATTTTCCGTGAAAAGAGAAGGAAAGACACAAAATTACACTGGAAAAATTGCAAGGATAAGATAAAAATGGATTTGAGATGAAAAAGATAATTTTTACACTGTTAATTTTTTCGCTTGCTTACTCTGATAATTCAAAATATGCTGGTGAATTTTTGAGAATTCCTGTCGGTGCGAGATCGCTCGGAATGGGCGGGGCATTTATTGCTATTGCAAACGATGGCTCATCTTTTTATTACAATCCCGCAGGAGTTGCTATCTCTGGAAGTGGAATTCTCTCGTTTATGTATTCATCTCAATTTGGTGGGATCACAAATCCACTTGCGTCTTTTTTCCATCTCGGATATATACAGAATTTTCAAGGTGTTGGGCTTGCTTTAAACTGGGTAAGGTTAAGCGTTGATAACATCCCAATCACGCCAGATTATACAGAAATTGAAACTCCAATTGATAGAGAAAACCTTGTTAAGAACTATTCAGTTGAAAATTTCTTTAGCGATGTTGAAGATGCGTTTTATTTTTCTTTTTCAAAAGAATTTAAGTTTGATATAAATTTCGGTTGGTCAAGGTATAAAGTCCCCGTTTCTTTTCCCGTCGGGTTGAATTTTAAGTTGATAAATCAAAAAATTGGCACTGAAAAAGCAACTGGTTTTGGTTTTGATGCTGGATTCATGTTCAGATTCAGTATGGACGATTTTCTTCAAAGAGAAGATATGGGCGATGTTTCAATTTCGCTTGCATTGAAAGACATAGGCAAAACGAGAATTTCGTGGAGCACAAGAAGAGAACATTTGATTGAACCAACACTTATGTTTGGACTTGCTTATTCGTTGCCTGTTAATTTTCTTGCTGGGAAGATAACTTTTGCATATGGAAGTCAAAATTCTTATCTTACAGATAGAATGTATGGGATTGAATACGGATATAAAAATTTGATCTTTGTTCGTTTCGGGAAAAATGCGGAAAATTTAACAATTGGTGCAGGGTTAAATGTTGATTTCGTGATAGTTGATTATGCGTTTTTATCACATCAACTTGGCTCTGTTCATAGAGTAAGCGCTTCTTTGTTAATTGACAAAATTTTGAAGAGGATATGAAAAAATTTTTCTACATAGTTTTACTTTTGCTTTTCTCTTGCAGTCCAAATCGTGAAAGTTTGCCAGCGCCTGAAAAAGTGAAAATTTATCCAGTTCCTGATCCGTTGTCAGAAGTTGATCTCGGAAGTGGAGCAGTTCCAGAGGTTGATGGAATTAAAATCGTCTGGGGAAAAGTTCAAAATGCAAATGGTTATAAAATTTATCGTGGTGAAATGAAGACGGATAAAGTTGAATTTCAATTTTATTACGATGTTTCGGCTAAAGCAGGAATTGCGGATACATTTTTCATTGATAGGGCTGTTGAATTTAGAAAAAGATATTTCTATTTTGTCAGAGCGTACAATCGTGATAATGTTGAAGGTGCGCCATCGGATACGATTTCATTTGAGCTTTATTTGAAACCAAGATTGATTTCCCCGGGAAATAATTCACAGGTAAGAGCAGATACACTTATTTTCAGATGGGATGATCCAAATGGTGGTGGAGATTTTGTTATAAGAGTTAAAAATTCTCAAACAGATAGTTTGATATGGATTTACAGTTATAGAAGTTTTGGGGAATTTTCTGTTAATTTTAATGTTGATTCAAAAGCGAGAGAAAATCTTGTTTCTGGCGGTCAATATAAATGGAGAGTTGATAGGGTTCAATTCGGTCAAAATGCTGGTTCAAAATCAAACTGGGGAGTGTTTTATGTTAAATAAAATAACGGAGGTGAGCTAAAATTATGTTGAGAAAATTAATTTTAATTTTGCTTTTGTTTGTTTCGTCCGCATTTGCTCAACTTTTTGAAGGCGGAACGAGAATTATAACAGGTGGGGGCTCAAGCGCATATTATTTCGTTGGAAAAACAGGTGAGCTTACAATAACTGTTAACCTTTGGGGATTTGTCAGAAATCCCGGAAGATATGAAGTCCCAAGTTCAACCGATCTTGTTCAATTAATTTCCTATGGCGGAGGTCCATTAAAAGAAGCAAAGTTAAAAGATGTTAAAATCATTCGCAATGTAAGAGAAGATTCAACGATAGTTGAGAAGGTGATAAAGGTAAATGTTGAAAAGATAATTGAAGATGGTGAACCAAGTCCAATTCTTCTCCCGGGTGATACAGTTGTCGTCCCAGGTGGTTCAATTGATGTGATAAAAGATATACTTGCAATTTTAAGAGATATAGGTCTTGCAGCTGGTGGAATTGCAGCGATAATAAATGTTTTAAGAAGATAAAAATTCAAAGTAAGATGAAAAAAATTGAAGCGATAATAAGACCGTTTAAACTTGATGAAGTTCGTGAGGCATTAACTGAAATTGGCGTTCGCGGGATGACCATAACTGAGGTTAAAGGTTACGGCAGACAAAAGGGACATACCGAGCTTTATCGTGGGGCGGAGTATAAAGTTGATTTCCTGCCGAAAATAAAAATAGAGATAGTTGCCCCTGATAATATGGTTGATAAAATTGTGAATGCGATAATTAAATCCGCAAAGACGGGACAGGTTGGCGATGGAAAAATTTTTATTTATCCAATTGAAGAAGTTATAAGGGTCAGAACCGAAGAAACAGGTGAAGATGCAATTTAAAAGTTGAAACTTTGATTGTAAATTTTTAGATTAGATATGTCTAATGTTGAAAAAGTAAAGGTCATTTTACAATGGGAAAGGTTATAGCGATCGCGAATCAAAAAGGAGGCGTAGGAAAGACGACGACTGCTGTTAATGTTTCAGCATATCTTGCTGCTTTTGAGAAGTTAACACTTTTAATTGACATTGACCCTCAATCAAACGCAACAAGCTCACTTGGGGTTGAACCAGATTATGATAAAACAATTTATGAAGTTTTGCTCGGCAAAATAAGAATTGAAGATGCGATCGTAACTTTTTCCGATCCACAGTTGAAATTTCTTGAACTTGTCCCTTCAAAAATTGAACTTGTCGGAAGTGAATATGAATTGATTGAGTTTCACGGTAGAGAGAAAATTCTTTTAAGGGCGATTGAAAGGGTGCGAAATAAGTATGATTACATCCTTATTGATTGTCCACCTTCGCTTGGGCTTTTAACTTTAAATGCTCTAACTGCAGCTGATTCTGTGTTAATTCCTGTTCAATGCGAGTATCTTCCGCTTGAGGGGCTCGGACAACTTTTAAACACGATAAAAATAGTCAAAGAAAGGTTAAATCCAAAACTTGATATTGAGGGTGTTTTATTGACAATGTATGACGCTAGATTGAGATTGTCAAATGAGGTTGCGGATGAGATAAAAAGATATTTTGAGGATAGAGTTTTTGAGGCAAAAATTCCGAGAAATATAAAATTAAGCGAAGCTCCAAGCCACGGAAAACCTATCCTGCTCTATGACGCAAAATCATCTGGCGCGGTTGCTTATGCGATGGTTGCTGAGGAGATAATAAAGAGAAATGAAAGGCAAAATAAATTAGAAGAGGTTAAAAAACAAGAAACAATGAGGCAAACATGAGCAAGCAGAGATTGGGCAGAGGGCTTGATGCGCTTATACCAAAATCTGCAACGAAGGAGATAAGCATTGACTCAAAAGATTTGAGATTTGATGATGGTCAATCCGTGGGTGTGATTGCAAAAATTGAAATATCAAAAATAAAACCAAATCCATATCAACCGCGTGAACATTTTGATAGAGCATCGCTTGAAGAGTTAAAGCAATCAATAATTGAAAAAGGCGTAATTCAACCAATAACCGTCAGAAGATTGCCAGGCGGAATGTATGAACTTATAACTGGAGAAAGAAGAGTAAGAGCTTCTTCCGAAGCAGGGCTTACTCATATCCCAGCATATATCATTGAAGTTGAGTCAGAGAAAGAACTTCTTGAACTTGCACTGATTGAAAATATCCAGCGTGAGAAATTAAATCCAATTGAAATTGCAAAGGCGTATCAAAGATTGATTGAAGAACTTGGCTATACGCAGGAGGAAATTGCGAAAAAGATAGGCAAAGATAGGACAACGGTTGCTAATTTTATAAGATTGCTGAAACTCCCGGAGCAAATTCAAGAGAGTTTAAAGCGTGGAGAAATTACAATGGGACATGCTCGTGCATTAATTAACATTCCAAGCAGAAAACTTCAAATTGAAATTTGGAATAAGATCGTTAAACAAGGTTGGTCTGTAAGGAAGGTTGAAAAGGCGGTACGAGATCTGTTAAGAAGTAAAGATGGGGAGGAAAAGCCAAAGAAAAAAACTCATTCATCGCCCGGGGTTAGAGACATTGAATCAAAATTAAAAAGAATTTTCGGGACGCAGGTAAGAATTC